>Ga0193695_1000097_pt1 | contig 13877 bp, 29 predicted proteins | sample L3s2metaG_FD_160568 | JGI IMG/M metagenome (GOLD analysis project Ga0193695, IMG submission 160568) | Soil microbial communities from a riparian zone of the East river system, Colorado, United States - L3s2 | ecosystem: Environmental > Terrestrial > Soil > Riparian zone | place: USA: East River... | reverse complement strand
TACAGAAAAAACTAGATGGTATAAGTATGAAAAATTTATCTGGAAATTGGGTTAGAGAATAAATAAGGAGGTTATACCAATGCGCCAACCATCTGAAGATGAAATGGCAGATTATGCCGAACAGGAAGCGATTGAAAGATTCCGCAAGGAACAATATAAAAAGCGTTCACGCAATGACGGATTACATCCATTACACCCAGATAAGGTTCATTTCGAAGATGAAATGTGTGAGAAGTGTTATAACGAATTACTGTTTTGCCAATGCAAATAATAGGAGGAATAAAGATGGAAAACAATAAAAAAGAAATTATCAAATGTTTAAAAAGCGTAATTAAAACGATTGAAACAGATGGTGCAGATAGATTAATTGTACTTATCGAAAATGATAAAGGAACGAACAGTGCATGGGTAAATATAGATTCTTATTCACTTGGTGGAATGTTTATGGAAACGTCTGTAAGAATGTCATTTGTAAAAGAAGAAAACGTTGTAGATGAGTTGGAGGAATCAAAATGAGCGAAGCCGACATTCTTGCTAAATATCGTTGGTATTCCAAATGTGTCATGGAATCGCCAATAGACAGCGATGAGCGCAAAGTATGGGTACATATTGTCAGAGACTTTGAAATGCTCATAAAAAAGACCGCCGAAGCAACGGCAGTCAGATAAAAAAGAAAATATTCAAATCGATTATAACAAATTAATAGGCGGTGTGCTAGATGAATACTAGTGTTATTCGCTATTTTCTTCTAAGAAATGACGGGAAACCCGTTAACATCCGTTACGAGCCTGTTAAAACATTAAATCAAGTTGCTAAATGGGGTACATATGAAGAGGCTGATTACTTCCTACGAGAAGGATATTACAAAGCCTTTAATCCCAATGATTACAGTATTCAAACCATGACAATCAAATATATGCAGGGAGAGATTGAGGATGTCGGATAACTACTTTTCAAAACTATATGCAATAAATGTCTCTGAACACGTTGAACAAAAAGGAAAGTTTAACTATCTCTCATGGGCATACGCAGTAAAGACGCTTAGGGAAGTTGATCCTACCGCAACATGGGAAATTATTCGATTCAATGGACTTCCTTTTTTGAAAACAGAATGTGGCTACTTTGTAGAGGTAGCAGTAACCGTCCAAGGTATTACCTTATCGCAAATACACCCAGTATTAAACAACAATAATGCACCAATTCCGCAACCTAATTCATTTCAAATTAACACTAGTATTCAAAGGGCATTAGTTAAAGCAATTGCGCTTCATGGATTGGGATTATACATTTACGCCGGAGAAGATTTGCCTAATGATGATCAAACGCCAACAACGCCTGTACAACAGCCTAAACAATCACAACCTAGTCCAAGTCAACCAACAGCACAAACGCCTGTTACAAGCCAATCTACAACGACTAGTGAACTAATAAGCGATGCACAAATAGGATTCTGCAAAAAGATTATGAAAGAAAAAGATATCAGCGGTGAATTGTATATCGAAATGATTAAAAAATATGGTGTAACTAGCACTAAAAGCTTAACGAAATCACAGGCTAGTAAATTCATTAAGGAACTACAGGATTATGTGCCAGATACAAAAGAGATTGAAATATCTGATGATGATCTTCCTTTCTAGCTCATTGAAAATTTAATAATTGGAGTGGTGACCATGAAAATATATCCATTTCATCTAAGAATGGCAGAACTTTATTTAAAAGGTAAAACGGAAACTTTGACCAAAAAAGAGATAAAAGAAATGTTTAAATGCCATGAAGCTAATGTTGATATGTGTTACAAAATTGGCAACTTATACGAGCTTTCTTATCAAGCATCTATGACGAATGACAGTGAATGGCTACACGACATTTGCAGACAGATACAGGCTATAGAACTTACTTAGGTTGAATAACATGGGCGGTCTAATCCGCCCCTAGGAGGTCTACCATGTTATGGTTCATCATCCCCTTATCCATCTATCTTGTAGCCATCCCTTTTAGATATTTGAAGCCAAGCGAAGAAGTATTTGTAAGAGATCGGGACGGAAGAGAAGAGATTTGGACAAAGAGGAAATTATAGGAGGAATGGGAATGGATAACTGCAAAATTTGTGGAACGAGTATTCCGTCTGTGACGGTGTTAGGTAAAAAAGTATGCTTTATTTGCGGAGAAGACAGAGAAGAAGCAGATAAGTCTATTCATGAAACGGAGGATTCCCAATGACCATAACCGAGCTAATATATCACTTTCCGAACGCTGTTAGTGCATGGTGGATGGATAAAAAGATTAGAAAGAGTGTGAAGAGATGAAAAGAGACTTAGAAGAGGATTTAAAAATGGTTGAAGGATTTGAATTTTCTAATGTATCCGCTAAGACTCTTAAATATTGGTTAAACGAGGTTAAACGATTGCGAGAAGCATTAGATGTTTATAAGAAAAACGCTAACGACTTCGAGGAAATGTATAAACAAGAACATAAAGAGAAGAACGAACTTATACGACAGATTGGAGATGTCTTTAAATGAATCGTGATCCACAAAAAATGTTGACCGATGCGAGAAAAGACGTATCTATGCTTGTTCAAGAAATTAAAAAATATCAAGAAGATGTTAAGAGATTAGAGAAAGATAAAGACAAATTACATGATTTCATTGAATCAACAACTCCAGGATTAAACATTGTACAGGAATTGTTAGAGTCAAGGGAAGAGAATAAACGGCTTAGAGAGGCTTTTGGATCACGTTCTGTTTATAAAGCCATTAGACATTATCAGAAGCAAGGATTGTGTGAAGACAATGAATACGATGAATTAGACAAAGCAACAAATGAAATTTTACAGGGGCGTTAATTCGCCTCTATCCCTTAATAAGTGGTGATATGAATGATTAACGTAGAAGATCATCTGGGATTAGTTAATCACATTTTAAAAAAATATCATGCACCCTATGGGATTGAAATTGATGATTGGTACCAAGTCGGTTGCATCGGACTGTTCAAAGCTTCGCAAACATTTGATAAAGATAAATCCCCATACTTTTCATCATGGGCAGCTAAATGTATTTACAACGAATTAAAACTATTTCATAGAGATCATCGAAACAAAAAGAACTCGTTTCATAGCAGTTTTGTGAGCCTAGATATGCCAGTTAAGAACGCAGAGGAAGATATAGCCATACTGGACACAGTTAGAAGCATGTGGAACGTGGAAGAGATCGCCGTAGCTAACGAACTGGAATCATACCTCACAACGGAATCAGATGTTGTTAACAGTAAACTAGCTACGGTTTCTAGGATGGTTATACAAGGATATACAACGAATGAAATAGGCAAAGAAATAGCGATGAGTCGGAGTTCAATACTTAAACGAATTTATAAGATTCGTAAGATTGTTAGGGATTATTATTCGTTTTGACATACTCTATCAGAATCTTGTTAACCAAATAACTAACGGTACGGTCATCTTTTTTAGCTATCGTTTCAATAAATTTATGAATCTCAGGATCAAGCGTAACGGTTACACGAACTTTATGATATTGTTTCGACAATTTATTCACCTCACATAGCCAGTATATCATATAAATATTTTTTTATGCTAAACAATCATAACGTATATACATTATATGATAGTGTATGATACAATGAGTTTAAAGGAGGCGAGAGCAATGAAAGAGACTACTACATTACTAATGCGAGTAGACAGAAAGTTTCTGGAACGTATCGATTGCCAATGGAAAACAGAAAATTTCAAAACTCGCACGGAATACATCATGTTTCTAATTCGTAACGATGTTGCTAAAGATAAGGTGGGATAAAAATTGGCTGAGATAACTTGGTTTAAAGTTCTAACGGATATGTTTTCGGACGATAAAATCAAGATCATCCAATCCATGCCCGAAGGTGACTCACTTCTCGTAATGTGGTTTAAAGTCTTATCGCAAGCAGGAAAGACGAATGATGGTGGTTACATCTATCTTAAAAAGAATATCCCTTACAATGCAGGAATGTTAGCAACTCTTTTTGGTAAACAACAACAACTCGTAGAAATGGCTTTAAGGACATTTTCAGAATTCGGAATGATCGACATAGACGACAACGGATATATTTTTGTTACTAATTGGGAGAAGCATCAAAGCATTGATAAGCTTGAACAAATAAAGGAAAAAACAAGGTTAAGAGTACAAAGTCATAGGGATAAAAAACGACAAGAACTACTAGAAAGTAACGCTACTGTAACGTTACAGGTAACGCAAGGTAACGCAATAGATATAGATATAGAATTAGATAAAGAAAGAGATATTATCCCTTTTTCCGAAATTATTGAATTCCTAAATTTAAAAGCATCTACAAAATTTAGACCATCCACACAAAAAACTAAGACAAGCATACAAGCACGTTGGAACGATGGATACCGTTTAGACGATTTTAAAACAGTCATAGATAAAAAGTGTGATGAATGGATGAACACCGATATGGAAAAGTATTTATGTCCAGATACATTATTTGGAACAAAGTTTGAAAAGTATCTAAACCAACGAGCAACACATTTACAACCTGTTCCAGACAAACCAAAGGTTGATAAGGAACTTGAAGCAAGAAAGCGAGAAATTGCTATGAACAGATTTATAGAAAGCGGTGGCAATCCGAGTGAGTTTAGATATTCTGCAATATAGCGAAACAGAGTCAGCCGTATTAGGCGCAGTCCTTCTCAACAATTCCGTTATGGACGATATCGGAGAAATGTTAGAACCAAGGGATTTCCATTACACCGTTCATCAATTGATCTGGGAAGCAATGAAATACCAACACAGCAATAATAAGCCATGTGACATTATCACACTTACAGACATATTGCTACGATATGAACGAATTGAGGAAATAGGCGGTATAAATTATCTCAGAAAGTTAGTAGATTCGTGTCCCACATCTTCAAACGTTATGAACTACGCCGAGATTGTTCAGAGACGTTCATACCGTAAGCGAGCTGTAGAAGCAGCCGAAAAGATCATGAAGCTATCACAGGATGATTATGGGGACGATGAACAATTCTTTTCAGAACTAGAAAAAGCGGTGCTAAGTGTTAGACCGAGCGACTCAGGAACGATGCGAAGTATTGCAGACAGTAAAAGAGATTATATGACGTACCTTGATACAAAAGATGATTTCATATTCACAGGGTTCCAAAAGTTTGACGAATGGATGGGCGGTATTGGTCGAGGATGGCTTTACATACTAGCAGGAAGACCAAGCGTAGGTAAAACCGCAAAGATGCTTCAAATGGCAACAGGGATAGCAGAACAAAACGTCGGTCAGATTCTTATATGGTCACAGGAAATGAAACGTAATCAGCTATTTAATCGAATGTTAGCACCCATGACAGGAATAGGCGGTAATCGCATTCGTAAAAAAGAACTAGACGATAGAGACAAAAAAAGATTGTCTGACGCATTTGAACAACTAGAACAAATGCCAATTCATATTGAGGATTCCAAAAATGTAACGATTGAGGAAGTACGAGCAACAGCAAGAAACATAAAGAGGAAGTACGGCAAGATCGGTGCTATCATCGTTGACTACTTAACCATTATGAACATTAAGCAACAAAAAGGTGAATCACGTAGCCAAGCAGTCGGGTATGTAACACGTACCGCAAAATCAATAGCACTAGAGTTAGATTGTCCGTTTATCATGCTTGCACAATTAAGCCGTGATGGTAAAGACGAACCCAAACTAGAACACCTTAGAGACTCAGGAGAGATTGAACAAGATGCGGATGTAGTCGAATTTTTATGGCACAACCCAGACATTACAAACCCAAACGGTAAAGTCATTCAATCAGTTATTGCCAAAGGTCGGGATATAGGGGTGAACAATTTTGAGTACTTATTCCAAGGATGGATTCAAAAATACACCATGTTGTGACGATGAATATTTTTCTCTGCTAGAAGCAATCGTAAAAGGTTCTGAATATTTAGATAATCCATTGATTAAAACAGAACAACATGAAAAAGGTATGAAACGCTATGAACAATATTGTGAATGGGCAATCCAATACAGGAAGGAAGTTACCGTACATGACGGATTTTGAAAATGATTTAGAAAAATTAAGAAATGCGATTCAGAAAGCATACTCCATTATGACAGATATTCAAATGGATATTAAATTTCCAGATGATGACGACTTAGATAAGTACATTGATGAATTAGGAGAAATCAAACGAGATTTAGTGAATTATTCTTACACGATTGGAACAATTATAGAGCGATAAATAAACTTCTAAGGAGGACTCGCAATGAACATGAACCCGACCACATTTAGAGGGATTGACAGAGCTTATGCACACTTTCAGTTAGAAAATGAGACAGACATTTTTAAGGCACGTGAGAGGCTTGTGGTTGAGTTTTCACAGACGATTGCACAAATAGACCAAAACAATCAAATGGGAGCTGTACAAGGCTTGTGTGAAGTCTCAGCACTATGTGCGAGGTTGATAGAGAGAATGAAAAGTAATCATGCTTCGTAATTGATACTAGGGGGGGATATGAAATGGATGTTCTAAATGTTCTCTCTCATGGAGCAGGAGTTCAAACAAGCGCAATGGTTTACATGGTTCTTGATGGATTGATAGAAAAGCCAGATTTAATTGTTTTCGCCGATCCACAATGGGAATTGAAAGAAACTTATAAGTATCTTCATAAACTTATGGATGATGTAAAAAAAGCAGGAATTCCAATGATTATTGATACTATTGGAAATATCTATGAAGATACAATGAACAGCGCAACAACAGGAGAACGTGCGCCGTCTATGCCATTCTATACCGAGGATAGCATAGGAGAGGAAGGAATTGTAAGCAGACAATGCACTAACGATTACAAAATAAATGTTGTAAGACGAGCTGCAAGGCAATTTTTAGGACTTAAACCAAGACAGAAATTAAAAAATAAAATTGTTATGTGGCAAGGAATAACAACAGATGAAGTCGAGCGAATAAAAATCAGCCATGAGAAAATGATTGATTACCATTATCCATTATTCGATTTAGGACTAGATCGCTTGGATTGTATGAACTATCTATCTAAAAATGGTTATGGTGTACCTCCTAAATCTAGTTGCATTGGGTGTCCGTTCCATAGTAGACAAACATGGGTAGATATTGCAACGAACTATCCAGATGAATTTCAAACAGCAGTAACACTAGATCACGCTATACGAAATCATCCTAAATTTAAATCACAGTTGTTTTTACACAAAAGCAGATTACCACTTGATATAGCCGTTCAAATGGACTCTATGCAAACAGACTTATTTTATGACTATGAAGGATTTATAAACGATTGTAGCGGTAATTGTGGCGTTTAAAATTTTAAGGAGGTTCACCAGATGGAAATATCTCATAATCTTTCAAATAAAGAACCACATGAACCAAGTTTTTGTAATGTCTGTAACACAGATAAAGATTATTGTATATGTGATTTTATATGCGGTTGGTGTAAGGAACATCCAAATGATTGTAAATGCCATATTGAGGAGGTTAACCATGAGAGCAGCAATAAAAATTGACGGAATAATCGTGGAAAGCGGCTTAAAAGTTGAAATAGCCGTTCTTATAAAATGGCGAATGATTGAGTCAAAAAGGCATATAGGACGGATCATAGAATGGGAGCTGATTCAAACATGATTCCAAATAGCGAGATAAAACGAGTGATCGAAGAACTGCAAAAGAAACGAGTATCATGTCACGATACAAACAACTACCATGGAGCAGAAAATTTTACAGTTGCGATTCAATTGTTGAGGCAGGTGTTATACAATGCAGACGTTTCGGGTGTTCGACTTTCCACCAACGTTGAACGAATTGAATAATCTCCATTACCGAGTGAGAGCGAAGAAAAAAGAAGAATGGTCAAAGATTGTCTACAACGCTTGTAATGAATTCGACATTAAACCAGTTATGAAAACCATCATAACACTAGAATTTTACTTTCCAGACAAGCGCAGGAGAGATCCAGACAACTATTCATTTTCTGCTAAATTTATTTTTGATGGATTAGTAGACGCAGGTATATTGATTGACGATAGTTTCAAAGAAGTGCAAGAGCTAAGAATTAGACAAGGTGGAATAAGCAAGCCCAAACACATATTAATTCATTTGGAAGAAGTATCATGATGAATGATCTTATCCGTCTTATAAAAACTTGGTTACATGGTTTACTAATTCTATTGTGTCTTGGAGGTATTATACTATGGATTATCAAACTCTTATCGCAGTTGTGAGAAGTGAAAAAGGTAAGATAGGCAAGGTATTTCGGATTGATTCGAATTTTTCAAAGGTTGAACAGCCAGTTGTGATGTTAGACGGTATCAAGAACATTAGATAAAAAGAAACTTAACGTATCATTGTATCAAGAACCTAGTAAATTGTCAAAGATTGTAGTATAATAGTGAGTAATATAGAGTTATGTCGAGAGATACACAACTTTATTCACTATAATGAACTTAAACGGAGGTTTTTGAATGAATTTGGCAGAACAACTTCAAGATATTCAGACGAAATTGTATGTGGAACGATCAAATCCCAACCGAGATGTACAAACGATTCACGATTTAGAGTATCAAGAAGCGAACCTACTAGAACAACTTAGCAATAGTGAGCATCAAGAACGAATCCAACAGGCTACAACAGAGTTTTCATCTATCTTAGACAATCTTAGTTTGGATGGAATGTCCATGCGTGAGTTGATAGGTGATGAAGATATCTATCAAGCTGTGAATATCCTTGTCAAACAAGCATTCGATGCACAGGTAACGGTATTCAGCAATACGAATAAGGATATTCAAACGAACTCAGCTAAACAGATTGCAGCAGTAACCGCCGAACTGAATCAAGCAAAAGAAGATAAAGCGAATGCCGAAGCAGATTTGCAAGCATCGCAAATTGAGATTGATAAGTTAAACGCAGAGAACTCCGAACTCAAAACGAAGCTTGCTTCTATGCCAACAGCACCGACCTATTCGCCGGAAGAACAGTCGCAACAGATTAAGGATTTAGCAGATAAGATCAGACAATCAAAAGTTAAAATTTATGATAAAATGGCATTAGATATATCGGGTTCTAACTATTCAGCTAAGCTAGCAACAACCGGGGAAACATTTACATTCAAACATTTGTATGAGAAGTCATATGTGGTTATTACCGAAGAAGAAGCACTACAACTACAGCAAGAAGAGAAAGCGAAGCAAGAACCAGTAATCACACCATTGCAACCGATCACAATTGACACAGGTAATCAGTTTCATGAGGAAGTACCATTGGTTGATCCAACACCATCTAACGATAGAGAAGCACAAGCGGAAACGGTCACAAGGGAAGAATTCGAGGCGTTAAAGAATCAAGTTACAGCTTTATCAGCAGATGTTCAAACACTTAAAGAACGGCAATTAGTAGCAGCCTAACAAGCTGCTTTTCTATTATCCAAAGGGGGTAAACATATGTCTAAAGTGACAGAGTTATTAACAAACTATCTGAGCTATAAATATGCGGTATCTGTTTATGAACGACATAAGCCGATGCCATCTGCCGGAATAGCTAATTATAACGGTATGCCAAGCGGTGAAGGTGCGCCGGAAAGATTCTTCGATATGGTAGGGAAACCTGCTGACTTTGGAAATGCCTCATGGGAAGATGAACAGGACTATTTGGAGTATAAGTCTACAGTCATGGAGATTGAAGGGGCTCTAAGCATACTCACAGACATTCAGTACCACATTATCTATTCCAAGTGGATGAAAGGTCTAACGCTTAAACAAATCGCTGAGAATGGCTATATGGGACTTACAGGAGTTAAGGCACATCATAGGCGGGCTATGAGACAACTAGAAAATGCGTTTCGATTCACAGAATGCCCGGAAATTGTGATTCATGTATATTCGGCATAAAAAAAGACCCTCATTGAGAGGGTTTTTTTATTATTAAATAACATGTACAAGCACTTTAGAATAATAACCATTTTTTAGATCATTATCGAGAACCCACTCACGTCTACATCCATTTATTAAAACTTTTACATATCCTTTGTTTTTGAGTAATTTTTCAGCATCTTTATTATAATGAGTTTCTTTAATTTTAGTAGTGAGGTTTCCAATCATTTGACCATGTGATGATGTTACAATATGAAGTCCATTTTCGTATACATCAACCCGAAGTGAGAATTTTTTCATTTTTCAATTCCTCCTATTTTTTAACACTCTCTTTTAGTATCAACCAAATTCCGTCAGCGTAACGAGCTGTGAGCTTGCCTGACTTGCACAAACGTTGTACCTGTCTAACTGTCACGCCCAAGAGTTTAGAAGCCTCTTGGACGGTTATAACGTGGTCTAGTGGGTTCATGTTTCCTCCGTGTATTTGTCAAATATCACGCAATCTGAGAAATTTCCTAAAATACGAGCGGTATATATTTGACCTTCGATTATTACCTTTTCACCTTGTTGAATCGGCTTATATGCATTCATGCGATTGCGATGTGCAACATCTTCCTCAGAATAAATCGCTTTTATATATACGCCGCTACACAATCCCCACAGAATGCCATCTCCTGTTTTGTTGTAGTCTTGTTCAAGGCTTACGTCACCACTTACACCGTCAACTCTAAACTGGCTTTCATAGTCAAATGAATCTTTCGCTTTTCTAAGTTCTCTCATTTTAATTCCTCCTAGTGGTTATCTTATAAACCTATATTATCATGTCGTACATGCGACGTCAACAATTATTTAGTGTATCTTTTTCCGACCCCAAATAAACCTTTTACTATGTTATTATATTAATATCCGATGATGCATATACCTAGTAACATTGCGCTATTCTAGGTAATCACATCGAAGACAAAAGCACCTAATCCCGACACCCTCGGACCTTATAGGTGCTTTTTGTCTTTGTAAAGGGGAGGATGATGTGCAGACAGATTCAAGATTACACAAAATTCAACTAGAGTCGGGACTATTCATTTATATCAACACAGATGATGTACGAGACTTTTACAATAAAGAAGGACAAACATTCCTAGAGACAGTCGGCGGTGTGATATTTAAAGTATTTGGCGCACCCGATCCAGACACATTTTACAACAATACTTTTATTGTCAAACCAACTGAAATAACAATAACGAATTCACCAGTCATATTAGGTGGAACTGTTAACACCATAGATACAGACTTAGCCATGACAGCAAATCAATTGTCAGTAACTGTTGCTAATTCATCCGTTACTATATTTAATGCGAATGTGAACAGAAAAAAAATGATGTTCCGCAATTATGGCGATGATACAAAGAATCCTATATTTGTTAGATTTGGCACAGGGGCAGCTAATGGCAATGGTGTACCGCTTATTTCTGGTGAAACGTATATACCGCCGGATGGAACGATTCACACAGGTTTTGTAACTGCTTTTTACAATGCCAGTTCAGGTAAAGTCCTTTATGCGGAAGAGTGGTCCTAATGCCAATTATAGGTCAAACTAAATGGGGAAACATTGAACATATTGACGGATCAAGGCGAAACACAAGTGCAAAAACGATTATTTATACAGATATAGCCGTAACAGATGCGACAGGAACAGCAACACTTTATCTCACAGATGATCGAACAGATGCAGGACGTGCTATTTTTAGCAGTATTGAAAATGTTCAATCGAAATCGGAATATTACACCGATGATCCTACACAAATGCCGTCAAGCTCAATCAAATACCAATCGCCAGATAATAAATATATTATTTTCAATATCACTACTGGAACCATTGTTTATGCAACTTTGCTTTCTGGTATAAAACGAACAGCACCTGTAGGGATAGAGGTTAATGTAACAGTTATCGGCATTGAAAATAACGATTAATTTTCGGGAGGAATAAAAAGTGCATAAACCACTCACATGGGTTTACGTCATCCCAGAAACAGAGATCGAAGACAGAAAAGTGACAGCACTACGCCACTATCACAAACAGGCGCATAGCGCACATGATGGAGATTTGCTTCTTCACTTAACACATGATGAGACAGAAGAAGGGTTTCCCTTGTTTAGTAAAATTCATACAATCCAAACAACCACCATGAAAAAAGCGCAAAGAGCGATGCATGTTCCACATGCTTCTGTTCATGAAATTAGCGAAGATTATAAGCAAGTGACAATAAACGTAGTTACAGGAACACGAGATCATGTGTATTCACATCTTCCGGCACCAAAAGATACAGAAGTTTATGTAACGATTGTAGGTGAGAATGCGTATCCACCACCTTTGCAGTCATTAATGTAGGGGGTAAAGTATGGTAGATGAAGTAAAACCACCTTATCCCACTTTTCCATCATCTGAATTCAAGTTTCACATTCAAGACATTATACAAGGCAATATACCGGGGTATACGTACACACCGATACATGGAAGAGCAACAGACGTTTCAACAGTTAACTACAATCCTGTATGGGATGGTAACTTAGCTTATAACTATCCTACAACTGCTAGAACGATGCAATTAAGCTCAACCGATGCAAGAGACACAGGGACAGGTATAGGGGCTAGAACAGTCCTTATAGAAGGTTTAAACGATAACTTTGATCCGATTAGTGAGATATTAACGCTTAATGGTTTAACGCCAGTCACTACAACGAAAAGTTATTTGCGTATGTACAGCATTAAGTGTCAAAGTTATGGTACAAACAATGCGAACTATGGAAAAATCACACTAGGATTTGGAACCGTAACAGCAGGCAACAACTCACTACCAGTAAGTATTGCCCCACCATCACAACTATTCAGTCAACAAGCCGTTTATACGGTTCCTAGAGGCTACGCATTAATTAGTTATGCTTATAATTATGCGGCATCCGCAACAAAGGAAATAAACATTCGATTGTTCATTCATCCGAATGCATTAACGGGAGCTGTCAGCATCCTATCAAATCAAATCATCACGCTAGAGAGTCAACCAACAACCTTTTATGAAGAATCTGATATTGAATGGCAAGTGATATCAACAAGCGGTAATACGGCGGTGGGCATTGATATTCAAGCAGTCCTAGTCAAGAATGAATTTCTTTAGGATGTGATACCATGTTTAACGCAAAAGATTGGAAAGCGTGTCCTATTATCATTGACAAAGGTTATGTACTTGCATATCGGAATAAAACAACTGGATTGCTCAAATTAAAAGCTACATTTACGCATGAACAACAAAAAGCATTAGAAACTTATGCCCTAGTGAGGAGAGAATAACATGCCAAAGAAACCGCCACTAAGTCCACCTGTAGCCAAGAAAACAGGGCAAAGCCAGTTCATGCAAACAGCACAAACAAATCTAGCAAGGAAGAAAAAAAATAAGTATTAAGTTTTACAATATCTGTTAAAAACAAGTGTCTCTGCAATATAAAGGTAATTCCTAATCTTTTATAATTATAGTGTAAGTCACTAAATTATGAGGAGATGAACGCTATATGTTAGAAAGTCAAAGCGTAACACCTATGGGTATTTTACAGGGTGACACAGGCGGTGGTGGTTTCGGTGGTGGTGGCGGTCTTATTGCAGGTTTGTTGTTAGGTTCATTGCTTGGTCGCCGTGGTTTCGGTGGTGGTGATTGCGATGATAACCGTGGTGGTGGTGGTGTAGCAGGTATTGCGCTCAACAGCCTTAATAACCTGACAACTCAGCTACAAGAAATCAGTAATGACGTTAATGTGGGCAATCGTGATTTGCTTATTTCTTCATGTAAAACTGGGGACACGGTGCAACAAGTTGGTTTCGGACTAGCACAAGCTATTGCTTCCGCTAATCGTGATGTATTGCTCTCCAATGCAGCGCTATCCACACAACTCTGTAATACCGAATCCGATAT
>Ga0193695_1000096_pt1 | contig 13881 bp, 22 predicted proteins | sample L3s2metaG_FD_160568 | JGI IMG/M metagenome (GOLD analysis project Ga0193695, IMG submission 160568) | Soil microbial communities from a riparian zone of the East river system, Colorado, United States - L3s2 | ecosystem: Environmental > Terrestrial > Soil > Riparian zone | place: USA: East River... | reverse complement strand
CGCTTCTGCACCTGCCACTCGGCCCTGGCGATTGAGTTCCTGCAACCCCACTTTCCGCAGTTCGCCGAGCTGCGCAAAGCCGTGCTCAAGATCCCCGATATCCTCGGGATGCTCCGTGGCGGGCGGCTCTTCGCCTTCGAGTGCAAGCGGGTGGGGAAGAAACCGGACGGGGGGCAACAGGCGTTCTTAGACCTTGTGGTGGGGTGCGGTGGGGTATCGGGGGTGGTGCGCTCGGGAGGCGAGGCGGTGCGGCTGATAGAAAACTGAGCGGCGCTTTAGGCCGCTCACAAGTTTACAAGAGGGAACGCCGGCCCGTGGAATAAAATGGCCGACGGGGGGCAGTATACGCATGTCATGCGCACGATGCACTTATTCGCTGGAGCCGGCGGCGGCTTGCTCGCCGACTTGATCCTTGGGCATGATCCCGCCTGCGCCGTCGAGTGGGACGCCTACTGCTGCGCCATCCTCCGGGAGCGCGCCGCCGATGGCTGGTTCCCCGGTTTGCACGTGCACGAGGGAGACATACGGCTGTTCGATCCATCCCCGTGGGCGGGCGGCGTGGATTGCGTCCATGCGGGCGTTCCTTGTCAGCCTTGGTCTGTCGCCGGGAAGCGCGAAGGCGAGACCGACGAGCGAAACCTTTGGCCGGAGGTCTGGCGTATCGCTCGCACGCTACGACCCCGTTACCTCTACCTTGAGAACGTCCCAGGGCTGCTTACCTGGAATGGAGGCGCCTATTTCGGCGTCATCCTCGGTGAACTGGCCGCGCTGGGGTTCGATGCTCGATGGTGCGTGTTGGGAGCGGACGACGTCGGCGCCCCGCACATCAGGAAACGGTTGTGGATACTGGCCGACGCCTCAAGCGCACGATGCCGCGAAGGGCAATCCGGCCCGAGTGGGCCGCTATGGGACCAAACACGGCGGGCGGAACCTGAACGATTGGGTGGCGATGTGGCCGACAGCGGCCGCAAACGATTGGAAGGGGCCGAACTACAGCGGCAACGGGGGCGCATCATGCCACGGGCTTTCAACGGCGGCGGGTGGTCCACTGAACCCGGCGTGGGTCGAGTGGCTCATGGGGTGGCCCATCGGGTGGACCGACTCAAGGCCCTCGGAAACGGCCAAGTTCCCCTCCAAGCGGCCGCCGCCTGGATGACGCTCGCCCTATCAGCCTAGACACCCATTCTCCGACTGTCCAAGCGCGCCGTATCGAGCCAGACACCCATTGCATTCAAGCGCGCCACAAAAAACGCAGAGGGGCCTATCCTATGGATAAGTGGTCATGCTCGACAGCTATCGTAACGTAGTGCCGTTGTGACGACGCCGCTGCCGATCCCGGTCGAGAGTTTGTATCCGCCAATGGTGCTCGCCTATCGCTGGAAACAGAACGGATATTATTGGCTAACCGGCATGTCGCAAGCTGGGTTCTGGTTCACGATGCACCTTTGGGTGCCGCCCCAGGGATGATCAATTCATCGCCCTCAGCGGGCGCTACCAGAGCGCGGTGCATGCGGCGGCCTGGCGACTCGCGCTTAAGTGGGCTCGTAAACATAGTGGGAAGGTTGCCTAAAAGCCTAATGTTCTTGCGGGGCATGACGCTCAAGCCGCTGATAGTCAAGCGGATATGCGAATTGTTTGTGAATTAAATCGGGAAGGGGAATAATCGGACGCCGGGGTGCGTTAGGAACACCCTGGCGCCCTGACACGAAACGCTAGCATTTTGGGAGGATAGCGCCATGTCTGACGGTAAAGATAGCAGTTTCAATCCGCGCCCGTCAAAACGGGCGATACCCGGATACGATAGTACACCGCGCGGTCCGCAAGGGGCGGGACGCGCACACAAGCTCAAAGAAATCCTCGCAAAAGAGGAGCAAGCGATTGATCGTCCGTTCGATCCGGGCGCCTCACGGCGCATCGACCAGGCCCTAATTGACCTGGAGGCGGAGAACACGGATGACGACGCTTGATGATGCCCTGCGCTATGCCGCGTTGGGACTACGGGTCTTCCCCCTCCCGTATAAGTCGAAAGTCCCTGATTTAAAAGCCTGGCAACGGGTGGCCACCCGAGAGGAGGCACGCTTAACCTCATGGTTCGATCATGGGTCCAGGAATGTTGCGGTCGCGTGCGGGCGTATCTCCGGGGTGTTCGTCCTCGATGTCGATCCGCTCAAAGGCGGCGACAACGCTTTAAATAAGCTCATTGCCGAACACGGCCGACTGCCGGACACCCCCATGCAGTTGACCGGCGGGGGCGGTCAGCATTATTTCTTCAAATATCCAGAGAATACCGTGGTGCGCAACAGCGCCTCGCGCTTGGGGGCCGGTCTCGATATCCGCGGGGAGGGTGGTTATGTCGTCGTGGCACCTTCGGTTCATCCCAACGGCAACGCCTATGAATGGGAGGGTTCTAGCGATCCGCTGGAAGGCTGCGCGATTGCCGCGGCGCCTTCGTGGTTGCTCAGGCTGCTCGAGGAGCGCGAGATAACCCGCGGCGGCAATGGTGCCGACGGTGCGCCGTTGGTTGCTGGGGAACGTAACGCCTCTTTAATCAGCGTGGCGGGCACGATGCGCCGCAGAGGAATGTCGGTTGCCTCCATAGAGGCGGCGCTGCAAGCAGAGAATATCGCGAGATGCCAACCTAAACTGACCGCAAAAGAAGTCACCGGTATCGCGAAAAGCGCTGGACGGTATACCCCGGAAGCACTTAAACCCGATGCTGAAGATGTTCCACCCTTAGCGTGCGAGCATATGGAAGACGCTAAACCTCAAGATATTGAATGGCTAACGAAAGGTTTGTTTGCAATAGGAAAGGTGTCCGCGTTTCTAGGGCAGCCAGGAGTGGGAAAGACGAGGGTGGCGCTGCGTTTGAGTGCGGCGATCACCACCGGCGAGGGGTTCCCGCATGGACAATGCTGCGAGCCTGGAAACGTGCTCTATATCAGCATCGAGCTTGATTTAGGCCATACCGCCTTGGTGTTCAAGGGAGCGCATGAACGCTTCCGGGTGCTCAGCTATGCGCAAGAGCGTAGCTACCGCCGGCCCGTGTACATAGTGCGGGATGCCGAGAGGATAAAGGATGTTATACGCGAGATCGGCGGAATAAGGTTGCTCACAATCGATCCCATTGCCACGCACATGGAAAACCCGAATTCCTTGAAAGAGGGACACCAACTGATAAGTTTCTTGGAGGAAATCATGGATGAATTCCACTGTTCTTGCGGATTCTCGGCGCATGGGAACAAGGACAGCGGCAAGACATCGATAGACCGGATCAGCGGGTCTCGGGCTCTCACGGGACGCCCCACGGTTTGTTTCGTTCTGGGCACGGATCCAGAAGACGAAGGCATCGTGCAGATCGTGAGCAATAAGACGCGCTACAACAAGAAAGGTGAATATAACTTCGCGATGAACCTAGAAAACTTCGGATGGGTGAGCTTGGCCGCCTTCGATGACGCCGAGGACATCATCAAGCCACCGACGCGCGAGGAGGGAGAAAACCGTAGATGGTTAAGGGCGGCGCTCAAGGACGGTATGAGACAAACCAGCGAGCTGCAAGTACAGGCAAAAGCCGAAGGGATGAACTGGGCTACTTTGCAGAGAACTTCCACACGCATGGGACTGATTAAGAACCCCGACAGGCGGATAGGCGGCAAGCCAATAAGCTGGTGGACACTGCCCTAGAAGTGTCCGATGGGCACTTTGCTAATATGGGGTGTCCTAGCGTCCTAGGTGTCCCAGGTGGCATACGATCCCTAGTATAGAGTTCTATAACTATATGATTTATATATATATGTATGCCTATGCCATGGACACTATGCTGCACCGCACCACGGACACTACCCCACCGCCTATGACACTTAGGACACCTAGGACGCCCCAGTACAGCGTTTGGAGGAGCCGACTGGAGGCCGAGCGCGATACCGGCCCGGATGAAACCGAAAAGCTAAATGCCTTTTACCGTGGATGACCGATGCGCCACATCCGTGACATCCTGCAAACCTTGCCCATCGTGAAGCGGGCACACAGGAGGAACCGAATGACCCTCATTGACTACCACCGCGCCTTTGCCGAGGCCGAGGAGCAAGCCGCCGCCCAGGCGTTCCAGGAACTCGATGGTTTGGATCCGGTGGCGGTGCTGGTGCGCTATCGCGGGGAGCTGCTGGAAGACTTGCGGATTGCTTATGACGAGGAGATTGACGCGATAGTGATTGAGATCATGTGAGGAAATCTATGAAAGGCTATTACAAAGTACCGTTTCGGAGCTGCTATGCCAATAGCATTTGGGGATGGGTGAAATACACCTGGTACTGCCATATCGTGATTCGTTTGTCCCAACCAAGTCCAGACACCCACATAGGATGAGAACGCTACTCAGGGCTCGGCGTAAGCCCTGAGCGCCCCCCGCGCGATCGCGGAGGTGAGCGGTTTCCCGGCATCGGCTATCTGCTGCAATGCAGCGCCCAAATCCTCGATACACGCGGTCGCCGCCGTCAAGGACTCGAGCCAAAGGCGCGTTTCTACGTCCTGTAGTAGTCTGCCGATCTCAAGGTCAGCGGCTGAGAGCGTGATCCGTGGCAGCGTCATGTTTGGCAGTTATAATGGCGGTCGGGTTTGGGGGGTGTGGGTGGCAACACCGAAGAGGGGTATGACTGTCGTGGAAGTTGACGCTGAAGTCTTAAAGCCGGCCAAATTTGAGCGCGAGCGTCGGCGCGGCGATGATCGGCGTCTGTACGACCGGACCGTCAAAACCTCGCTCGCCAACTGGGTAAGCGCCGGGGAGAACCTGCGCATGACCGAGGATGTGCTGCGCGTCACCGGGCGCAATCTCATCTACGCCTACCGCGATCAGCAGGATGCGATTGGCAAACCATGAGGCCGAAGGCGTCTTTTCAAGGGAGGGGGCCGTCCATGGCCCGCGGGGGAGGCGAGTTACTTGTTTTCAGGAGAAAACCAACAGTAGCGTTTCCAATGCACGAGTGGTGCCGCGTGACAGTCGGCACCGAGCGGCACATACTCATGAGGCGCGCGCGGCCAATGGCCATTAGAAACCCTAACGAGAAAAGCGTTTTCCAAGCGCGCGCCACATAACCCAATGAGCGAGAGTCACTTTCACTTTCATATTGAACTCAGTCAGCTTGATGACTTACTACGGAGGATAACCACTATGTCAGCCCAAATGGACGCCTTGATTACCGCGGTATCGCGTAACAACACCGTGGTCGAAAGCGCGATCACGCTCCTCGACGGTCTGAAAACCGCTCTCGACCAAGCCATAGCGAGCGGGGATCCGGCGGCCATTCAGGCGGTGTCCGATTCGCTCACGGCCGAGTCCGATAAGCTGGCCGCAGCCGTGGCGGCGAATACGCCGGGGGCGCCCACGGCCGCCAGAGACGAGCGCCTCGCCTAAGTCTCCCCCTTGTGCTCCCCCTCGGGGAAGAACTTGAACACGGCGAGCGGCCAGCAGGCAAGCCGACAAACACATTCGGTTAACGTCTTGGTTATGAAGCGCTCGCCACAACCGAGACACGCCGTTATATTCGTCGCCAGAGCGCGCGTATCCTCAATCGGCGCCGCCGGCAGGGCAACCCTAGGGCGCGGGGCCGATCGGGGCTCCTGGCGCGCCTGGACCGCTTTAAGCGGGGCCTGACGCCGTAGCCGCAGGCTCGCCGCGCTGGGGCGTCCGCGGCGGCTCATTTAGCCACAACGCTCTTGACGCGGGGATCGTTGGGCGCGAGCTTCACCAGGATGGTCTTCAGCTCCTCGATGACAATGAGGGCGTCCCTGAAGCGGTTCACCGCCTGGGTCAATTGGTCGTTCACCAGGACATGAATGCTATCGAGCTTGGCATCGACCCGCTGCTGGTTCTCGACGACGGCTAAGCGCGCTTCCTCGGCTACCACCGCCGCAGAGGCCTGGGTGGCCACGTAGTTCGCCTGGGTGAATTCCGCCTGCTGGCGGACCCCCTCCATCTTGACGGATACGTTTCGCGCTATCCGGTTGTCTTGCTTGTACTTGATGATCAGGGTTAAAACCGGTACGACGATCCCGACCACCGACACCAGGACCGTCGTCAGCAACAGCGCGAGGTTCGGGTCCATTTGAGATGAGATTACTTCGGCAAGATGCTCGAGATCGGCTGTTCGGTGAACAGGCGATTTGCGACGTTGGCTGCGGCCAGAATAATCATGCCGTACGGCGGCGGTATGAACGCGCCAACGGAGGCGGCTATACCCGCTAGATTCAGCCAAAACGTCTTTGATGCTACCAGCGCTTTGCCGGGTTCTAGGATTTCCATGGGTTTTAGTTCCTTCGAGGTTAAGTTGAGGGGGGCCCGCAGTTGCTCCGGCACACGCTCGAGCCGTATAGGACCTGCAGCCGTTGACAGGCAAAGGCGTGCGCGCAGGCGGCGCAGGCGGGCGCGGGATGCAGGCGCTCCGCGACCAGGAGGAATAACGCGCGCCGCTCAGTCGCCATGCCGCCGCAGGCACTCGACCGGGTAGTAATACTGGGCCGCCAGGATCGCAACTTGGGCGGTGACCAGCAACACCAGACCTAGGACGAGGATTTTCATGCGCGCCTTGAAACTACCTGCTACACTTCAATGGGTTGCGAGACCGATGCCCGATCCATGACGCTAAGCGGCGCCGGCGAGGGCGAGGTGCAGGAAATACGCCATGAACGTCGAGCTGGTTCCGATCGATTCCATCATCCCCTACGCCAGGAATCCGCGGCGTAATGCGGCGGCGGTGAATAAGGTCGCCGCCTCTATCCAAGAGTTCGGCTGGCGCGTTCCCATCGTGATCGACCAGGCGAACGTCATCGTCTGCGGCCACACCAGGCACCTAGCCGCACGTAAGCTTGGTCTCGAGTACATCGCTGTCCACCGCGCCACTGGCCTCACCCCCGCGCAGATCAAAGCCTACCGGCTCATGGATAACCGCTCGCACCAGGATTCAACCTGGGATGATGAACTGTTGGGGTTGGAATTGGAGGACCTGCAGGCGCTTGACTACGACTTGAGCCTGACGGGGTTCGAAGTGGAGGAGTTAGGTGACCTTTTACGGGAACCGCTCGACCCGGAGATCGCCGAGGAGGAGGCCGACTTCATCCCCGAGCCGCCCGCCGAGCCGGTCACCCGGTTGGGGGATGTGTGGCTGTTGGGTGTACACCGGATCAGCGCGGTGACGCTAAGGGACTAGTGGATATGAGCCAATATCCCCATAAGGATAAGCACGTCACGACCACCGGCTGGCAACCGGGGTGCGAGTGCCAGAGCAGTGAAGGCCAGAGCAGTCAAGACACCCAAAGTAACAAAGCGGTTCCTGGAATAATTCTAGATTGTTTCCTCGGCGCTGGCACCACCATGATAGTCGCCGAGCAGACCGGGCGGGCGGCCCGCGGGATAGAGTTGAATCCGGCGTATGTTGATATTGCGATACGTAGGTATATCAAGTTATTCGGTGCCGCCGATGTCACCCTGCAGGGCGACGGGCGAACGTTCGATGCGGTGGCGGATGAGCGTTTGGAGAAGGTAGCTTAAATTGCCAAAGCCCCCCAGACACCCGAAAGGCAATAGCGTGCCATGACATTCAAGAAAACCGCAAATTCGTAGCGTATGAAAACCAAACCCCGCATTGAAATTGACCTAGCTCAGGTCGAAGCGCACGCCGCACGGGGACTAAGCCAGGAACACATAGCAGATGCGCTGGGGGTGAGTATCTCCACGCTGGATAACCGGAAGCGCGAAAGTGAGGATTTTAGGGCAGCCATAAAAAGGGGGCTCGCAAGAGGTATTAAAAACGTCGCCAACGAAATCTACGAATCGGCCGTGAAAGGGCACAACACTACAGCGGCGATTTTTTTTTTGAAGACGCGCGCCGAGTGGCGCGAGACGGTAATACAGAAACATACCGGGCATGACGGCGGCGCGGTGAAAATCGAAATAGTCCGTTTTACTGATGAACCCACGTCTTGATGTTACTGGCCAGCGTTTTGGACGATTGGTTGCGCTTTCAATCGCAAGCAGAGGTGACCGAAAGACCTACTGGAAGTGTCAGTGTGATTGCGGCGGAACAAAGAACGTTAGGATCACGTATCTGACGACGGGAGCCACGAAGTCTTGTGGCTGCTTGTTAAGAGAAAGCGCCATCAAATGTATAACCGGAGTAACGAAGCCTCCAATTCATGGGATGTATGGAACGCCAACGTACATCTCATGGAGGGAGATGTTGAAACGATGCAGGAACCCGAACTGTAGGCAATGGCCTTGGTATGGAGGCAGGGGGATCAAGGTTCTTGAGCGTTGGAAGAACTTCCCAGCGTTTCTTAAAGATATGGGGGAACGTCCATCCGGGCTCACGTTGGATCGCATAGATGGTAACAAGGATTACGGCCCGCGTAATTGCCGGTGGGCTTCGCGTGCGGAACAGTCGAGGAACCGGAGGAATGTGACCGCATGCCAGTAGTACGCTTACCCGCCTATAACTGGCGGCCACGCCCATATCAAATGGCATTGTGGAAGTATCTTGAGGGCGGTGGCAAACGAGCTTCCGCCATTTGGAACCGTCGGGCCGGTAAAGACGATGTTGCGCTCGCGTGGATGGCGGTCGCGGCAATGCAGCGTGTTGGCAATTGGTGGTATCTCCTGCCGCAACAAAACCAGGCCCGCAAGGTCATTTGGGACGCCATCAATCCCATCACCGGGCGGCGGCGTATCGATGACACCTTCCCAGAGACTATCCGCACGCTCACCCGCGAGAACGAAATGTTCATCCGTTTCGTCAACGGCTCCTCGTGGCAGTTGGTGGGCTCGGATAATTTTCATTCCCTTGTTGGGTCGCCCCCGGTCGGGGTCACATTTTCCGAGTACGCGCGCTCGGATCCAGCCGCCTGGGCTTATCTATCGGCAATTCTGCTGGAGAATAACGGATCGGCCATCTTTATCACCACGCCGTTCGGCAAAAACCACGCTTGGCGCATGCACAATTCATTGAACAAGGATCCGGCGGCATTCGCGGAGATACTCACTAACGATCAAACTAACGTATTCACCCCACAACAGCTCGAGGCTGAACGCCTACGCTTGCATGATTTATACGGCGCGGCGGCCGGTCAGAGTTTATGGGAACAGGAATATTTCAGCAGCTTCGAAGCCGCCATCCTGGGCGCGGTGTACGGCAGTGAGCTATCCGAGCTGCGTCGCAGTGGGCGGCTGAGTGAATTTGAAGTTGCCGCCGCCCCGGTGTATACCGCTTGGGACATCGGCTACTCGGATGCTACCGCCATCTGGTGGTATCAGGTGGCCGGCGGGGAGGTCCGGGTGCTCGACTACTACGAGAACAGCGGGCAGGACGTGGGGCATTATGTGGAACAAATATTGGGACGCGCGATACGCAACGATATCGCTGAATGGGGTTTCGGAAATCGAGCGATTGAGTTCGGAGAGTCTATTGGTGCGCTTGGACATCGCCGCACCTGGGACTACTGTATGCACTATCTGCCCCACGACGCTTCACATAAGACGCTCGCCGCCCAAGGCGTGAGCATCGAGCAGATGTTACGAAAGGCGCTGCGGAACGTGGAGGTCATTCAGAACCCGGACAGCGCGATCCAGACCGGGATTGCCGCTGGGCGGGCGGCGCTGCGTCGCGCCTGGGTCCACCCGCGCGCTGAGGAAGGGCTCGAACGGCTGTCTGGATATCGCTACAGCTACGATGAGGAGCGGCGGAAGCTGAGCGATAAACCGGTGCACGACTACACCAGCCACGGGGCGGACGCCTGGCGGATACTCGGATTAGCGGCGATGCGCGAGGGGCGGGCCGCACCGGTTAGCGCCTCGAAGTGGAAGCGCCCGAATCGCAAGGGCAGCGCCTGGGCGGCGTAGCCATCGTGGTGGAGATACCCGTACAGGATAGGCGTGTGCCAAACCCGCATAGACACTCACTTGTGCCAAGCGCATGACTGACAGCAAGTTAACCGACGAGGAACTTCTCGACTGGATCCACGAGGAGCTTAAAGACTCCCACTCGGCCCTCAACGACTGGCGCACCGAGGCCGAGAAATGCTACGACATGTATGCCTCGAAGCAGTGGGACGAGGCCGACGAGAAGCAGCTCGAGGAGAACAACCGGGTAGCCGTCACCTTCAACCGGATTGCCAGGACCATTAATGCGGTCGCTGGCGTCGAAATCCAAAACCGCCAGGAGATCCGTTACTACCCGCGGCAACTCGGCGCCGCCGGCGTCAACGAGATGCTGACGAACGCCGCCAAGTGGGTGCGCGATCGGGCTGAGGCCGAGGACGAGGAGTCCGAAATGTTCAGCGACTGCCTGATCACCGGCATGGGCTGGATCGAGTACCCGCTCGAGGACGAGGGCAAGGAAATCAATGTTGGGACCAATCGGCTCGATCCGCTCGAGATGTTGTGGGACCGCAAGGCGAAGAAGAAGAACTTGGTCGATTCGCTGTGGCGGGCGAAACTGAAGAGCATATCCGAGGACGATTTGATCGAGCGCTGGCCCGACGCGGACTTAGGCAAGGCGCGGGAGGGCACGAGTTACCTGGAATACTCCATCCAGCCCCGCGATGTCACCCCGCCGCGCTACCGTAAAGAGAACGAAAAGCCGGAATCAGCGCGCCTTGACGGCTATGAAGTCATCGAGTTCCAATGGTTCGAGAATGAGCCCTACTACCAGGTCTTGACCGAGGGCGGGCAGATAGCCGAGTTCACGCCGGCGAAATGGGACAAGGTCAAGAAGTACGCCGAGCAAAGAGGGCTACGATGGAACAAGCGGAAGAGGAAAGTGTTTCAGTGCGCCTATGTGTGCGGACGAGCGTTGCTGCAACGCGAACCGGTCCCGAGCCAGGACGATTTTACTTTGCAGTGCATTACCGGACTGCGCAACCGCAATACGAATACTTGGTTTGGCCTAGTCACTCTGATGCGCGATCCGCAAAGGTGGGCCAACAAGTGGCTCTCGCAAATTCTGCACATCGTGAACGTCAATGCCAAGGGGGGGCTCCTCGCCGAGGCCGACGCATTCGAGGACGTGGCCAAGGCTGAAGCGCAATGGGGGGCGAGCGATACCATCGTGTGGATGCGCCAGGGCGGCCTACAGAAGATCCAGGAACGCAGCTTCGGGCAGATCCCGCCCGGAGTCGATAAGCTCCTGCAGTACGCATTGCAGGCGATCACCGACGTTCCAGGCGTCAACGCTGAAATGCTCGGCTTGGTCGATCGGGATCAGCCAGGGATCCTCGAGGAGGCGCGCAAGCGCGCCGGGATCACCATCATCTCCATGTTTTTCGATGCCCTGAGGCGATATAGGAAGGCAGCCGGCCATGTTCTAGCAGGTCTGATCAGAGACTATATCGCCGACGGGCGCCTTATCCGCATTCTGGGGCCGCAGGGCGAACAGTACGTGCCGCTTATCCGCGATCCGCTGACCGCCGAGTACGACATTGTAGTCGATGAGTCACCGAGCAGCCCGAGCATGAAGGACAAGGCCTTCGGGGCGCTCATGCAGATCCTCCCGATGGCGATCCAGGCCGGCATCAGGGTGCCGCCGGAAGTCATCGATTACACCCCACTGCCGGAATCGCTGATTGCGAAGTGGAAGGAATTGATAAGCCCCCGCCAGCCCGATCCCAAGGCCGCCGCCGAGGCCGAGGCGATGAAGCAATTGAGCTTCCGGCAACTCTCCGCGAATGCCGCGGAGACCGAAGCCAAAGCCCAGTACTTGCTCGCCCAGGCGCAGGAGAAGATGCAGTCGGCCGGACTTCAGGGCGCGCGCATCGCCGCAGAGGAGCGCAACAATGCTCACGAGCTGAGCATCGCTTCTCTGAAGGCCCAGCACGAGATCCAGATGCTGCGTTTAAAGACCATTTCTGAGGCGGCCCCGGAGTTCCAGAAAATGCACGCCCAGCATGTCGATACCCAGCTTAAAATCTCCGAGCACTTGGCGAAGCTCAGCGAACACTTCGCTGGCCTGCACGAGCAGATGAGCCAGCGGCCGGAACACAACGCCCACCTGCACGATCTCATCGGCGGGCTCACCAAGGTCATGGGCGCTGATCGCAAGGTCGTGCGCGGGCCCGACGGGCGCGCCATCGGTACGCATATCGTTATGCAAGGCGGCGGGTTGCCCGAGCCCTTCGAGGCAAAGATCGCACCGAAGACACTCACGGTTAAAAATAAACGGTTGCAGTAAATGGCCCTTTAATTACGGTGTTGCTTTTGTCCCTGAATCAATGGCGTCGTAACAGCTTTGGCCGGATCCCAATGACTGGCGTTTATTCTGCTGGAAATGGTGCTTTCTTTGATCCCGCTAATGTGCGCCCATTCGCGCATGCAGCAAGTGACGCCATTGACCCTGATCAATCTGGTGTTGCGTTGATTCCTGGCGTTCTGCGTGCGAGTGGCCCATATCACGTTCTCTGGTTCGTAGCTGCGAGCATTATCGATCCGCTCTATAGAAAGACCTTTCGGCCTTATTCCCATGTCGGTGATGAAATTACGGAAATCCAGCCATCGCTGACAAACGTTAATACTGCGCCCGCCGTAGTTCTTCCAACTCTTGCAATTCGGGTTCGTGCATCGTTGGATCATTGCCGCCCACGCCGCATAGGTTTTTCCTTCCAGCGTTGTACAGCGCAGGGACGGGGAGGAATATCCGTGTTTGCATTTTCTCATACGTGCTTCTCCGTATGTTTGGGCTTCTTGAGGGATTGGTGCCAGGCCGCGAAGCAACGGCTTTTCGGGGGCTACCCTAGGCACTGGCGCTATTTTATCACGATGGGGGTCACCCCATGGCGTTAACTACGGGGGTTCAGGCGGCATCGGTTACGCCTGCTAGTGACTGGTACACCAACGTTCTCGCCCCCGTTCTTACAGCGAACGGCTGGACGCATTTACCCCAGATAAGCGCTGTCAACGCTGGCACTACCGATGTGGTGGAGCCGTGGTACAGCGCGGCAACCGGGATCGTCGGAACCGTCTATACCGGCTGCATCCTATACCTCGAGACGGACAACACCAACGCGCGGATCCGCATCCGGGTCTCGGAGGTCTACGACTCCGCAGGCGCCGGCGGCCCCCCGGTGAACCGCTGCAAGTGGGCGGCTTCCGGGATCACGACATCGAGCACCGCGACCACGCCCGGTGCCAGCTTCGCAATGAACGACAATTTCGGGCCGATCTTCGTGACGCCCGGCACGGCGGCGGCCGTGGGTTTCGTTACCATTCCGACCTCGGTGAACGGGTTCGCCTACTGGGTCGGCGGCGGCGCCTCGCGCTTTCTCGCAGCGAATAACTCCGGGGGGTATCCCCATTTCGCGCTAGCCGGCGGGCCGATAGAGACGCTGCTTGCCGCGAGCGATACGACCTCCGTTTACTTGGCGGGGAGCCAGTCAACCGGGGGTGGGACCGATCCGTCGTGGACTATCAGCACCTCCTCGTGCGGGAACGTCAGAACTTCGCGCGAGCCGCTCACCACTACCAACATCTCCGGGGCGTTTTGTTTTCAAATCGCTCGTGCGCTCCCGGATCTGCAAAGCACGAACACCAATGATCCGATGGGCGCGATCGGCACCGCCCACAAATATCACACCAGTTTGGTCGTCTCCCCGGCGGTCATGCACGGGATGAATGGCGCGGTCTGGGGCGTTATCCGCTCGCATCGCGCCATCGTGACCGGAATGATCGTAACCGCAAGCGCGGCCAACGGCGCCGCGGCTGGGGATACCATTACCGCCGGTGGGGTGATTTACATCGTGATCGGCGCGGCGCTCATCGGCAGCTCGGCGGCGGTAAATCACGTCTACGCCATCGACTCCTCGCAGTTCTAAAAAACGTGGCCGCGGCCCCGACCCTCCTCACCTCCG
>Ga0193695_1000095_pt1 | contig 13933 bp, 16 predicted proteins | sample L3s2metaG_FD_160568 | JGI IMG/M metagenome (GOLD analysis project Ga0193695, IMG submission 160568) | Soil microbial communities from a riparian zone of the East river system, Colorado, United States - L3s2 | ecosystem: Environmental > Terrestrial > Soil > Riparian zone | place: USA: East River... | reverse complement strand
TCAGGTATCTCCTAAGGGGGGCGGTCAGACCTATTCGATGCTCGAGCTCGTTCTCTCCGTGGGGATTTTCGCTGGATCCGTCGTGGTTTCGAGGTTCGGTGCGATCGGCACGATGCGAATGGTTGGTGCCGGCATATTTCTCACGGGCATTTTCTCGCTGACCATCGCGATGAGCGATGCGTTGGGGTTGACCCCGACAACCTGGCTCGTGGTCATTGCGGCCGCACTTTTCATCGCCTCGATCGGCAACCCGATCTATGCGGTCGCGAACCAGACCGCGATCCTCGAAGCGGCGGATCCGTCAAACCGTGGCACGGTGATGGCCACGCGATTCGGACTCGTGCAGACGGCCAGCATCGTCGGCACAGCTGCCGGTGGACTCATCACTAAGGAATACGGTGCTCTCGCCGCTTACGGAGTCCTTGGCGTTGGCCTTGTCCTTCTCGCCATGTATGCGATCGCGGCGGGTCGCAGCACTACGAATCCTCTCCACGGCGCTGCCTATGAAGAGGCCACCCTCCGGACAACCGAAGGTGCTCCAGCCAATGGCGCTGCGGACGAGGAAGCCACTCTCCAAGGTGCTGGCGCGGGTTCACAGGCAAAGTCCTAACCGGGTTCTCGGCTTGGATTTCCTCGTCATACTGCGGTGATTGCGTAACGTGCGTTCGAGCCCCCATGGGGCCCCACACGAGAGCGAACCTCCGGAGCCGATACCCGTTGAGGTCACGGTCACGGCCTTGCCGCTTGACCCGAAACGGCGACGGCGGTATCTCCAGATCGTCTTCGGAGTCGCCGCGCTATTCGTGGCGATCGTCGTCCTCTACCTGCTCCGCGATTTCCTCGGCGCGTTCGTCCTCGGAGCCGCGATCGCGTTTCTCATCCAGCCCGCCGTGACCCGGCTGGCCGGATTTGGCATCCCGCGTGTGCTCGCCATCGCCATCGTTTTTGTCGTGATCATCGTCGCGCTCGCGGGACTTGTGCTTTTGATCGTTCCCCTGGGAATACGAGAGGTCACCCAACTTCAGACCCAGGCGCCAAGCATCGCCGCAGCCGCTCAGGACCGGATCAACAGCCTGCAGGGATCGCCGGTCAACATCCTCGGCATCGACATCGACCTCAAAGGAATCACGGAGTCGATCAACGCGCACCTGAAGGACTACTTGCTTGGTCAGTTCGGAAATGCGGTCACCATCGGCCTGACCGCGCTCACCACGGTGCTCCAACTGGTGCTGACGTTCATCGTCGCCTTCTTGCTCGCGCTCGACGCGGCCGCGTTCAGGCGCGTGCTCCGCCGCCTTGTGCCGAACGACTACCGGACGGACTTCGACCAGATCTGGCGCAAGGTCCGCAAGATGCTGTACGCATACTTGCGCGGCCAGCTCATCATCGCCGGGCTCATCGGCCTGCTTTCCGGCATCGCTTGCGCCGCGCTTGGACTCCCCGACGCGGTCGCCCTCGGCCTCATCGCCGGCGTCACCGCGCTGATCCCCTACCTGGGCCCGTTCATCGGTGCGATTCCCGCGATTCTGGTCGGCCTGGCCGCAGGGCCGATCAAGGCATTGCTGGTCGCTGTCGTCTACTTCCTGATCTCCAACGTCATCCTCAACTTCGTTTATCCGAAAGTCATGGGTGATGCCGTGCGCCTTCCACCAGTCCTCGTCATCGTCGCCTTCATCGCCGGATTCAGCTGGGCCGGGATCCTCGGCATGTTCGTCGCGGTGCCGATCGCGGCGACCCTTCGCATCCTGTTCGACCATATCTATCCGCGCCTTTACGAGAAGCCGGCTTGAGGATCGCCATCATCTCGGACATCCACGCCAACTGGCACGCGCTGGAAGCGGTGCTCCGCGACTGCCCACCCGTGGACCAAACGCGCTGCCTCGGCGACGTGGTTGGTTACGGCGGCGATCCGAAGCGCTGCCTGGACGAGGTCACCAAACAAGGCTGGCCGACGCTAGTCGGGAATCATGACCGCGCCTGCACGGACCCCGAAATCCTCGAATGGTTCAACGACGACGCGGCGTCGGTCGTGCGCTGGACGGTCGACGTCATCGGCGCCGAGCGACTCGATTGGCTGCGTGACCTGCCCGACAGCCAGGTCGAGCACGACGTGCTGCTGGTGCATGCAAGCCCGCGCGACCACATCTACGAATACGTGCTGGACACAGCGGTCGCGCATGCGAACCTCGAGCTGATCGATGGCGGCATCTGCTTCCATGGACACACCCACGTGCCCGGCATCTTTGCGTTGGCTGACGGCGCTGTTACACACGAGTACCGCGTCGACACGTTCCACCTCAAGGGCCCCGCGCTGGTGAACCCTGGCAGCGTCGGGCAGCCAAGGGATGGGAGCCCGACCGCGAGCTACGGCATCTGGGACACGGAGCTGGATACATTCGAGTTCCGGCGCGTCCGCTACGACATCAAGGGTGCGCAGCGGGCGATCAGAAAAGCCAAGCTCCCGGAACGCTTCGCACTCCGACTCGAAACTGGGCGATGAGCCGGCGCCTCGCGCAGAGGTGGCTGCGCCTTGCCTTCGCCGCCGCCACCGGAGCAGGCGTCGGTTCGTTCATCGCCTGGGCTGCCATCTGGGTCAACCTCGTCCGTGGCAGTCTCGCCGGACCCGACTTCTTCTCTTTTTACGCGGCCGCGAGGCTGTACGTGCTGAAAGGCGGCTCGGCTGTCTACGACCTTGCTCAGCAGAAGCAGCTCGAGCTGCAGATCACGGGGCAGGCGGCCGACCGGTTCATCGTCCTGCCCTACTTTCACCCGCCTTACTACACTCTGCTCATCTCCCCGCTCGCTGCGCTGAGCTACCAGCAGGCGTACTTTGCGATGGCGGCGTTCAATCTCCTGCTCGGCGCTGCACTGATCGTTCTGCTGGTCCGGAACAGCCTGAGCATCCACCGGCGCGCAGCGGTCGTTGCAAGCGCGCTGATCGCCGGCTTTTTTCCGCTTTTCGTGACCGTGCTGCAGGGCCAGTCCGACCTGGTCGTCCTGGTGCCTCTGGCGGCCGCTTACGCCGCATGGGCGCGTGGCCGGCACGGATGGGCGGGGATCTTCAGCGCCCTTGCGCTCAGCAAGCCACAGCTCCTCCTCCTCATACCGTTCCTGTTCCTCGCCCGCCGAGCGTGGCGGGCCCTGGCCGGTTTCGCAGCCGTTGTCGCAGCTCTTGGGGTGGTCTCCGTGGCCGGCTTTGGTTTCTCCGCCGTCTGGAGCTACCTCGCCGCCGTCGGCGCGTGGGCTTTTGGGGGCAAGCTGCCCACGGGCGGTCAGCTCGTTTACACCGATACCGCCGTCTATTCGCTGCGCAACATCCTCGAGGCGCTGCCGGGTGGCGGGAAGGCGGTCGCGTTCGTGATCCTGGTGCTGCTGCTGGCGCTCGTGGCGCTCTCGCTCAGCTGGCGGCCAGACAAGCCGAGGCTCGACTTCGCACTCGCCGTCGCCGCCTCACTCGTCCTGAGCCCGCACCAGAACGTCCATGACCTCGCCCTTCTTGTCATTCCCGGCTTTGCCCTGGCGGATCTTGCGCTGGCCGGGCGGCTGCGCTGGCCGCGTGCCGCCGCCGCCGTGCTGGTCATCGCGTATGCCGCGATCAATCTGACGCTCGCGATCAACCTCTGGTCGGCCGCCCTGGGGGCGCTGCTGGTGGCGGCCTATTTGACCGTCGAACGAATGTCAGTGCGCCCGGATCCCATCCCGCTCGGCGAGCTCGCCTGGAGTGGGCCACGTCCGCGGCGCGTCATAGTGCTGCCCGCCTACCGCGCGGCCAAGACGCTCGTCGAGGTCGTAGGCGACATCCCCCCGGGCCACGCCGACCGGATCCTGCTGGTTGACGACGCGAGCGCCGACGCAACCGTCAGCGTCGCCACGGCGCTGAGGCTGGACGTGATCCGCCACAAGCGAAACCTCGGCTATGGCGGGAACCAGAAGACCTGCTACCGCCAGGCGCTCGAGATGGGCGCCGACGTGGTGGTGATGCTCCACCCCGACGGCCAGTACGACCCGGCCATCATCCCGAACCTCTGCAAGGTCATCGAGGAGGGCGACGCTGACATCGTGCTGGGCTCGCGTTGGCTCGGCCTGGATCCTGCGAAGGCCGGCATGCCCTGGTGGAAGCGCATCGGCAATCGCTTTTTGACCTCGGCCGAGAATCGCGTTCTGGGCCTCCACCTTTCCGAGTACCACACGGGCTATCGCGCCTACTCTCGGCGCTTCCTCGAAGCAATCCCGTTTCTCGAGAACAGCAACGACTTCGTCTTCGACACGCAGGTCCTGATCCAGGCCGCCGCTTTTGGTTTCAAGATCGGCGAGGTCCCCGCGATTGGCAAGTATCACGAGGACGCGAGCTCGGTCAGCTTTGGCACGTCGACCGTGTACGGGCTCAAGACGCTGGCGGCGCTGGTCAGGTATGTGACCCATCGCGCCGGCTTCAGATGCTCGTGGCTGACCCCGGCTTCAGACGCCCACAAACAATCGCTTGCGGTAGGCCAGGTAGCCCACGACGGCTAGGTTCAGCAGCAGGGCTCCGACCTTGAAAAGCGTCGCGTGGCGGATGACCTCATAAAGCTCGTAAGGGATCAACAAGCCGGTCGCGATCACAGTCAGGTACTCGGCCCAGCGCCGGCGCATCGCCAGGCCCACGCCCTCGGTGCCTTCGAGCAGCGCGTACGCGATGGCGGCGATGGCCACCACGTTGACGTGACTGAAGTTTCCGATGAAGACGAGCAGGCGTAGGAGAAGCTCGACGATGATGCCGTTCCCGGCCGAGAGGTTCAGCTGGTCCTGTGCGTACTCCGCCCACGTGGCCAGCCATCCTTTCCCTCCGGCCACCAGGAGGCCGATCGCGAGCGCGATGAGCACGATCGCCTTGACGATGCGCTCGACGATGATGACCTTGATGAAGGCGTCATGCTCGCCGCCAATGCGTCCGAGCTCCGCCCACAGTCGGCGGAAATAATGTGGCGGCTCAGTCCGAGTGTTCGCGGTGCTCCCGGAACAGCATCACTCGGCAGTTGGCGTTCTTCAGCACGTACGGAACCGTCTTGCCCATGTTGAACTCTCCGAACCGCCGCTTGTATGGCAGTCCCATGACGATCAGGTCCGCGCCCCACTCGACCGCCTCATCCACAAGCGCAGGGCCTGTGTCGCGTGCCTGGACCAGCTCGGTCTCCACGGGCAGCTGAGACTGCGCGGCCAGCTGCTCCACCTCGTCTAGGATCTTCTCGCCCCGCTCGACCACCTCGTCGAGCACCGCTCCGAGCGGCAGCGAACGGTTCACCTCGATGATATGCACGCCGTACAGCTTCCCGCCATGAGGCTCCGTCACGCGGCAGGCCAGCCGGACGGTCTCGGCGTCGATTGCCTGGCCGCCCACGGCGACCAGCACCTTCTTCGAAGTCGGCGAATGGGAATGGTCGGCCATCAGTGCTGGGGACCACGGCGGATCCGCCGAATCAAAACGTACGCCGCAAAAGCCCACGTGATGACGATCGTGGCGACGGCGATGCCCCGCGACGCTGGGTCGAGAACGGGGTGCCCAGACAGGTAGACCAGCACCCAAAGGCCGAGTCCGAGCCCCATGAGACCCATGAACGTGAATGGGAACCGCAAGCGTTCCAAATCCTAACAAGCCCAGCCAGAGGCGCTCTGAGGGGCCTCCCTATAATCAACCAGCCTTGAAGCTTCTGATCGTGGGGTGTGGGCGGGTCGGATCGCAGATCGCCGCCGACATGGACCGGTCCGGCCACCAGGTGGTCATCATCGACCGAGACCCAAACCAGTTTTCTCGAGCCGCCTCCCGCGGGGTGCTGACTACGGATTTCAAGGGCGACCAGGTGGTCGGCAACGGAACGGATGCCGACGTCCTTCGCCGGGCCGGGATCGAGGACGCCGACGGGTTTGTCGCCGTCACCGAAGGCGACAACCGCAACATCATGGCCGCGCAGGTGGCCAAACACGTCTTCAAGGTTCCTCGCGTCGTCGCTCGGATCTACGACCCCGAACGCGCCGAGGCCTACGAAAAGCTGGGTCTCCACACGATCTGTCCGACCATCGAGGGTGCCAAGCACATCGAGAAGACTTTGCTGGACAGCAAGTAGGTGTACGTGATCGTCGTGGGCGGTGGGACCGTTGGTTACTACCTGTCTCGCGACCTGCTCGAGCGGGGGCATGAGGTGACTCTCATCGAGAGGGACTCGCGCCGTGCCGACTGGCTCGAAACTCAGCTCGGCAGCATCGTCATGCGAGGCGATGGATGCGAGGTGAAGTTTCTGTCACAGACCGGTATCGAACGCGCCGATGCAATGCTCGCGGTGACGGCCGACGACGAGGACAACCTCATCGCACTGCAGATGGCCAAAAAGCATTTCAATGTCAAGAAGACGATCGCACGCGTCAACAACCCTTCCAACGTCGACATCTTCAAGATGCTGGGGGTCGACGATGCAGTATCGGCGACTGATGTCTTACTCGGAGCCTTGGAGCCTCCGATCACAACCTAGAGGCAAAAGAAAAAGGACCGCCCATGCTGAGCGGTCCTTTCAAAGAAGTCTGATTAGGTGGACTTGCCGATCCTGTAGATCTTGGTGCCGCAAATCGGGCACGTGCCCACTGTTGCGGGCTTGCCGTTCTTCATCGTGATCGGCTGCGGGTCCTTCATCTCGACCTTTTTCTTGTCCTTCAAACAGTAGCCTTCCATTTGTCACCATCCATTCATCCGAATTCTGAAAGCAATCACACCGCTCGCAATGTGGAGCGGACTTTATCGAAGCGTGCTTATGCGGCCTTACCGATCTTGTAGATTTTGGTGCCGCAGTCTGGACATGTTCCAACTGTTGCCGGCTTGCCATTCTTCATCGTGATCGGCTGAGGGTCTTTCATCTCGACCTTTCTCTTGTCCTTCAAGCAGTAGCCTTCCAACTAGTCACCGTCCTTATACGAGATTCCGTTTTCGGGGGCGGACCCGCCCATTCTAGGGGCCTGTCTTTCCCCAATACAACCCCAATTCAAACTGAATTCAGCGTATAGGGCCTCAAGGCACGTCAAAAAGGGCCCAAAAAGAGCTCTCAAAAGTTGCCATTGCGGGAGCTCCAAAAAGCACGAATCGGACCTCTTGAGGCGTCCATCCGGTCTTCAATGCATCGCGCAAGGAGACAGCCATGACGCGCGCGCATTCATCCATCGGAAAGCCTGCGATGCCTGTGCCGACGGCGGGAATCGCGATGCTGCGCACGTCGTGTTCGCGCGCCAATTGAAATACATGGTCCATCGAAGACTTCAAGGAGCCCGCTGTCGTGCGTCCTCCGAGCGCCATGCTTGCGGCATGAATCACATGATGTGCAGGTAGTTCGCCGGCGCCTGTGATGGCGGCCTCGCCGACGTTGACGGGGCCGTGTGCGTCGCACTCACCTTGTATCGCCGCACCGCCTCGGCGTCGTATCGCTCCCGCGACACCGGCACCGAGCACGAGGTCGTTGTTGGCGGCGTTGACAATTGCATCGACGCGTTGCTCGACGAGGTCGCCGTCGATAATCACGATTCGCGGCGCAGGCATTCCTCCACCTCCGCGACTCGCTCGTCCAGGTCCTTGCGCGTGGCCTTGGCGATTCCCTTCACGCCAACCGACGAGATGGTGATCGACGCGCACGCCACTCCCCACACCAGCGCATCCTGCAGACCGCTGGGCTGTCCGCCGGTGCTCAACCAGCGCGCGAGCATTCCGCCTGCCACCGCGTCACCCGCACCGGTCGTATCCACAATCGGACGGCTGGTCAGGGCTGGAACCTTCACCACGCCGTACTCCGTGTATGCCGCGAGACCGGACCCTCCCGCTTTGACGACAAGACCCTGCAACCACCACTGCCGACGGAATTCATCTGCGTCTTTGCCCCCTAGGGCCGCGAACTCTTCCTGGTTGCAGAAGAACCAACCCGCCCTGCGCAGCACGTCCCTCGCTTCAGGAGGCCGCGCCCGCACGTAGGACAGCATGGCGTCGGCGGCGAGGAGACGGACGTGGCTCAGCATCCCCATCAGCTGCGCCTGGCGGTCGGGCCGCATCGAGCCCACGAACACCCATCCATCGAAGCCCTCTGGCACGGCGGGCGTCCAGTCGTTGTAGATGCTGTCGCTGCTGCCGAGGTCGACGTTTCGTCCATGCTCCTGATGCGCGCGCCAGCGGTAGGTGGGAGCCTCGAGGATCTGGAGCAGGTCGATATCGATGGGACGGCCGCTGAACGCCTGAGCGACGCGTTTCGCTCCATCGACGCCGACCGGAGCGACCACCTTGACCGGAACGATCAAGCTCGCGGCCAGCGCAAAGTACACTGCCGAGCCGCCGAGCGTTTCCCTGACCTTGCCGAAGGGGCCATCGCGCGTGTCGAGAGCCACCGAGCCCGCAACAAGCAGCTCGGGTTGCTTGTCAGGCACGGCGGCCTGTCCCGCTGCTCGAAGTGACGACGTGCCGGGCGTGCCGCAGCCTCTCCAGGAAATCCTGTGGGCTGGTGTAGTCCTCGATTTCCATCCAGCTCCGGCCCAGCTCGCTCGCAGCATGCGCGTCGGAGCCCGTCGCGCAGACTTTGCCCAGGTCGGCCGCCATGCGTGCCGCGGCCTGGTTGGCCGCCGGTTCACACCACGCGTTGTAGGTCTCGATGATGTCGATGCGATCCGCCAGCTCCACCAGTCGCTCGCCTCGAAAATGAGCGCGATGGCGGTCGAGCGGGTGCGGTATGTACGTGAGCCCGCCCATGCCATGGATCATGTCCATGACTTCCTCCGGCGGCAGATATGGCGGTAGGCGACCCGTGATGAACAACCCGATGACCTCACCCTCACGCGTCCTCGCTTCTTCTCCGATGATGGTGAGCGCCGGCGCCATCTTGGCCAGGGCGAGCGCCCCCTCAACCGTATTGTGGTCGGTCAGAGCGATGCGGTCGAGGCCGCATTCGGCGCACCGCTGAATCAGCTCCTCGAGTGAGCTTTGGCCATCGTGCGAGAAGTGCGAGTGAAGGTGGAGGTCGACCCGCACCGCTTGGGTACGACTAGAGAGTCGCGGCTTCTCTGAGCATTCGCTCGCGGGCGCGAGCAAACAACGGGATCACCTCAGCCGGGCCGCGGTTGTTGCATGCCTGCGTCATCAACGCAGCTTGTGCGTCATAGATGATCTCCATCACCTGCTCCGGCCGTCGTTCGCGGCCGAGGCGCGCGGGCAGCTGTGAGTGCGCGTGGCGGAGCACGACCATCAGCCTTGCGACCAGCCATCCGGGAACGATGCGAATTTCCTGGACGAGGCACTCCTCGACCCAGAAGAGGAGCTCATCCGACTCTTGAAGCAGACGGCGCGGCGTCATCATCCGCTGTCTCCTGCGATGCCAGCGCAGGTCGCGCGTCTGTTCGTCGATCGTTTCTTGGAGCATGGCCAGAAACCCACTATATCAGCGGCCTACGGCAGTTCTAGCTCTTGTCGGGTAACACAATGTTCGCCACCCTCCGGCGGCGGGCACGAGGTGGACCTGACGATCGAATGTCCATTCCCGCCACTGCTGCCGGACTCGGTAGCGCATGACCATTCGCGCCACGTTGCTGTAAGTGCGTTGATGCGTTTGATCGGTCCAAGCCTCGAGCACTTTCACATTGACCACCTGCATGTCGAGCAGCTCGACATCGTCATCGAGCCTCGGCATGTCCCGGATAAAAGCCTCGCGCCCTCCCCACGCGCGCTGAGCATCCTCCGCAAGCATTTCCCACATCTCGTCGAACCGCCCTTCCGCATGCAGCCGCATGAAACGCATCTCGAACGTGGCTGGCGCGATCGACGTGGGCGGAGGCGGCCGCAGGGGTTCGACAGAAGGAGGCAAGGCCGCGATCGCTCCCGTCATGCCGGTGCCGATTGAGGCGCTGACGAACCGTCCGAAGTCGTCGGCGGGCCAGGTTGTGAACTGGCCGGCGATGCGTGTGAGCACTGCGTCGACGGCCGGCAAACGGCGGATCCTGCGCAGAAGCCTATTGACCATTGACGCTAGATGTTGTGTGATGTCCCCAGACTGTATACAGAATGTGGATAACTCGCAACCCCCGGCGTTCCGCTTCCTGCCGCCGAAACCGGCCGGCGATAGCTCATCTTCGCCGGGGCGGGTGCGGTTCGAAGCGGAGATGGTCAGGCGCCTGGACGATCCCCGCACGCTTTGCGCGACGCACCAAAAGAGCTAAGCGGTGATCCGCATCGGTGTCTCGGCCTGGCGGGTCGCTCCCCGGACTCAGCCGGCGGCGATGCGGCGCACGATCGCGGCGACCTCCGCCAGCGGGACGCCCACCGGGCAGGCTGCTGCAGCTGCTTCGAAATCGGGCCCATCCCCCGCTATATCGGAGGATGCCTCGCCCACACGCGCGTAAAGGCGCATGTAAGAAGACGCCAAATCAGGCATGCGCGTCTTGCCGACGCGCGCCGCAGCGAGCGCGCACAGCCCGCAGTTGATGCAGCCGATCAGGTGCGGGTGGTGTTCGCGCTCCGACTGAGTGAGCGCTCGAATGCCATCGGGTGCGTAAGTGTCGAGCAGCGTCTGAAGCTGCGAGCGAGGACGCGACAGGCGCCGTCGCGTGAGATGCACGCCGTAGGCCCAGGCGAGCTTGGCCAGCGAGTCGGTGCGTCCCATCAGGACAACAGACCTCGCATGGCGCCTTGCGCCAGCTCCTCTTGCGCCCACCCCGAGTGTCCCAGGACTGGCGCGCGGCCCAACCATGCCCCGCGCACGAACTCGCGTGCCGAGTCGAATCGCTGCGACGCGCTCCACCCGAGCTCACGACCGATCACCTCTGCGGCTCGCATCACGCACGCGGCGCCGGCGCACGGGCCTGCGGCGAGCCCGACGCGTCGAAACGCGTCGGCAAGCGTGCGCACCTGCTCGCGGCGCGTGGCATAAGCGAGCTCTGCCTCTGTCAGCGGTTCGCACCTGCACACGAGCCTCCCTGCGTGCGCGCCGTCCAGGACCTTTTCTGCGTTCGACCCGTGCCGGCTCTGCAACTTGACCGCGGCCAGCGCCGGGATGCCGCAGCGTCGTGCGAGCTCCGCAGGCGGCTCCATGTCCGACTCGTTTCCGGGCAGCGGGGTCGTCGCTGTGGTGGACTTTCCCTGGTGGCCGAGCTTGCGGCACACGGCGTCTGAGGTCTGCTCGGCCATCAAGCGGTACATCGACAGCTTGCCGCCGGCGATCGTCACGAAGCCTTCGACTCCCTGAGTCGCATGGTCGATCACCTCATAGCGCCGCGAGAGCTCGTCCTCATAGCGACGCCACTTGTAGAGCGTCGGTCGCACGGCGGCTGTCGTGCGCACCGGCCGGTAAGCCCTGATGGAGGGAAACACGCGCTCGAAGGCCTGGAGGAGGTACTCGACCTCGTCCTGCAGCACATCCACCGAGTCGAGATCTCCGTAGAAGTCGTCGTCGGTGGTGCCGAGCAGCGTGAACCCGGCGTGCGACACCATCAGGAGGTCGCGTCCGTCGATCGACTCGGCGCTGATCGAGAAGTTCGAGATGCGGTGCGGGTAGACGATGTGGATCCCTTTCGCGGCGCGCAGCTTCACAGGGACGCCGGCCATTCCGCCGATCTCGGGTGACCATGGCCCGGTCGCGTTCACGACGACCCTGGCCCGCGCTTCCGATATCGCGCCGTCGGCGGCCCGGTATCGCACCCCGATCACCTTTCCTCCATCGCGGATGAGGTCGATCACCTTGGTGTGGTTCATGGCGCGAGTGCCGTGTGCCACGGCGTCTTCCACATTCGCGTAGACGAGACGGTGCGGGTCGACGCCCCACTCTTCCATGGTCACCGCGCCGATCACATCGGGCGTGAGCCCTGGCTCCGCCTGCCGCGCCTCCGCCGACGTGAGCCGCGTGTGGGAATGCGCCTTCTTGAGCGGCTGGAATCGGTCGTACACCTCCATCGCGGTCTCCATGCGCTCGATGTTGTTCCGATCGTGGGGGAGGACAGGGATGATGAAGACGACGCGGTACACGAGGTTGCGGGCGATCGACACGATGTAGCCGGCGTCCTGCGTTGAAAGGCGTGTGGTGTCCCAGTCGAACTCGAGGTACCGCGGCCCGCCGTGGATCATCCAGCTCGATCCGCCTGTGGTTCCGGCCCCCCAGTCGCCCTTCTCCAGCAGAAGAACGGAGAGCCCGCGCAAGGAAAGGTCGCGCGCGATGCCGGCCCCGGTCACACCCCCGCCGATCACGCAGACGTCGTGATCGCTCGGTGGACTCACGCTGGGGATACTAGCTGGCTGCCTCGTGTTCCTTCTGGAACTCTTCGATGATCGCCTTGGCCAGGTGCGCGGGCATTTCGTCGTAATGCGAGAACTTCATCTGGAAAGTGCCACGGCCCTGGGTGATCGAACGTAGGTCGAGCGCGAACCGCAGCATCTCGTGCTCCGGGACCGTGGCGCGCACCTTCTCGTAGCCATCGTCCGGCTCGGTGCCGAGGATCTTGCCGCGCCGGCCGTTGATGTCGGACATGATCGCGCCGAGGTTTTTCTCGGGCACGCGGATGTCCGCTTCGACAACCGGCTCGAGCAGCACCGGGCCTGCGTCCAGCGCTCCCTTGCGGATGGCCATCGAGCCTGCGATCTGAAACGCCATGTCGTTGGAGTCGACCTGGTGGTACTTGCCATCGACCAGCGTCACCCTGACGTCGACCATCGGATACCCGGCGACCACGCCTTTGGCCATGTTGTCGACGATCCCCCTCTGCACCGAGGCCCGGAAGTTCTGCGGGATCGCTCCACCGAAGATCTTGTCTTCCCACACGAATCCTTCGCCGCGCTTGGTGGGGGCGACCTCGATGACGCAGACCCCGTACTGCCCATGGCCTCCCGACTGCTTCACGTGCCGGCCCTCGGCCCGGCTGTGGCCCGAGACGGTCTCCCGGTATGCAACTCGCGGTGTCTGGGTAGTCGCCTCCACGCCGTATTTGCGCTTGAGCTTTTCCAGCGTCACGTCAAGGTGGACGTCGCCGAGGCCCGCGATGACGAGCTGCTTGGTTTCTTCGAGACGTTCCACGTGTAACGTCGGATCTTCTTCGCTGAGGCGGGCCAGCCCGCTGGAGATCTTCTCCTCGTCACCGCGCGCCTTTGGCGTGATCGCCAGGCTGTACGCCGGTCCAGGTAAGTCGAGGGGTGGCAGCGGTCCACCGTCCTTCATACCAATCGTGTCGCCGGTGAGCGTGTGCGTGAGCTTGGTCACCGCGCCGATGTCACCGGCCCGGACCTCTGTCGTGGCGACGTGCTCCTTGCCGCGCGGAAAGAAGATTTGAGCGAGCCTCTCCTCGCCTCCTCGGCTCAGGTTGGGAAGGTGGGCGTCGGCTTTAATGGTGCCCGCGACGACCTTGAAATAGCTGACCCGGCCGAACTGGTCGCCACCGGTGCTGAACACGAAAGCCTTCGCCGGCTTCTCGGGTTCGACCTCGGGCGGCGGCATCAGCTCGCCGATCGTCGACATCAGGGTCCGCACGCCCAGGAGCTTGGTGGCCGAGCAGCACACGACCGGCGACACCTTCCCCGCGAGGATTCCCTCGCGCAAACCGCGCTGGATCTCTTCCTCGCTCAGAGTGCCGGCGTCCAGGTATTTCTCGAGCAGAGAGTCATCGCTCTCGGCGGCGGCCTCGATGAGCTGGCCTCGGTACTGCTCGACCAGGCTCTGCATGTCTTCAGGCACCGGAACCTCGTTGCCCTTCCCGTCCGGCGTCGTGACAAAAGCCTTGAGGTGCAGCAAGTCGACGATGCCGCGAAAGTCCTGCTCGGCGCCAATCGGCAGGTGTAGGGGGAACGGGCGAGGGGAGAGGTGTTCGCGCATCGCGGCGACCGCGCCGTAGAAGTCGGCGTTTTCCTTGTCGAGCTTGTTGATCACGACGATCCTCGGCTTGTTCGTGCGGTTGCAGTGCTCCC
>Ga0193695_1000094_pt1 | contig 13962 bp, 11 predicted proteins | sample L3s2metaG_FD_160568 | JGI IMG/M metagenome (GOLD analysis project Ga0193695, IMG submission 160568) | Soil microbial communities from a riparian zone of the East river system, Colorado, United States - L3s2 | ecosystem: Environmental > Terrestrial > Soil > Riparian zone | place: USA: East River... | reverse complement strand
CGATCCGGGGTACATTCCTTTCTCGAAAGCGGCCGCGTAAACAAACGGCGACATTGCAGTTCCGGCGGGGCGGCGGGCTTGCAGCGCACGGTTGTACTGGTTGTGCTCGAAATCGCGTCCGCCTACTAGCACGAGAATGTCACCAGTCGCGTTGTCGAGGCCAATGACGGCGCCTTGCAAATATTCGGGCGCAGGCTGATCAGACATTTTACCGTTTGCCTTCGCCTTGCGAAAGGAAGCCGCGTAAGTGGAGTAAGTCTCGTGATTATATTCAGGACGCTGCTCAACCGATTCGAGATGAGCACGGACAGAATCCTCCGCTGCCTTCTGGAGATCGACATCGATGGTCGTGTGAATGCGAAAGCCTTCATTCATCGCGCGGTCCCATCCTACGGCCGCGATCACCTGCTGCCGGATGTAATCGACCGCGTACGTTTGTCCCTGCGCGTTTTGCCGGCTCCCAATGGCGATCTGTTCCGCTCGTGCAGCGGCGCAGCGTTCGCGGCTGATAAAGCCGAGGTCGCGCATCCGATCAAGCGCGTAGTCGCGCACTTCGCGTGAATTAGCGCGATCGGTCCATGGCGACAATCTGTTTGGGCTCTTGATCAGACCGGCGAGCGTGGCGCACTCCGCCAACGACATTTCTCGCGCGGACTTGGCAAAGTACCCTCGCGCTGCAGCTTCCGCCCCGTACAGGCCGCCGCCGAAATAGATCCGGTTCAGATACAGCTCCATGATTTTTTGTTTCCCAAACTGATCTTCGATTCGCCGCGCCAGAAAAATCTCGAGCAGCTTGCGGCGGAACGTTCTTTCTTTTAACGAAAAACTGTTTCGTGCCAGTTGTTGCGTGATCGTGCTTGCACCCTGGCGCACGTGGCCGGCCGTGAAATTCTTCAACGCCGCGCGAATGATCCCGAGCAAATCGTAACCGTGATGCTGATAAAATTTCGCGTCCTCCACCGCGATGACTGCGTTGACGAGATCGGGAGGCAACTGCTCGTACGGCACCGTCTGTCGGTTTTCTACGTAGATTTGGCCGAAGATCTTGCCGTTCCGATCCAAAATGACGCTGGCCGATTCCATTTGTTCGAGCTTGGTTAAATCAAACGTTGTCGCCTGCGCTTTAAGGTCGGCGATTAGACTGGAAATGAACACAGTTGAACCAACGACCAGCAGTGCAACGATGCTGACGGGAATATAAAACCACGGCCTCAAATACCAGGGGGGCCGAAAGCGATACCCCGGCGGCGGCCTCAGATATGTGGTCGACGGTCTCAAATTTCGGAACAACCCAGTCGCGCAACTTAGGACGTTCAGTTAACCATTCAACGATTTAACGAATGAAACTCGGTAATCCCGACCTGATCCGATGCATTCGCGCTGAAATCGAGAAGCAAGGGCCGATTTCATTTGCACGCTTTATGCACCAGGCCCTCTACCATCCCAAACATGGATACTATTCCTCCGGGCGCTGCGCAATCGGACATAAAGGCGATTATTTCACCAACGTCAGCGTAGGCCCGCTGTTTGGGGAATTTTTGGCCGCGCAGTTTGCTGAAATGTGGGCGCGACTCGGCAGCGTGAAAGATTTCATCATCATCGAACAGGGCGCACACGACGGGCAGTTCGCGCGCGACGTGCTCGAATCTGTGCAAAAACGCGCGTCAGAATTCTTCGCAGCTTTGCGCTACCGAATAATCGAGCCCTTTCCGGTCTTGCAAGACCGGCAATCGCGGACGCTGGAACGGTTTCGCGATAAGGTGGAATGGCGCGACTCGCTGCAACCATTCTTGGGCGTTCATTTTTCCAACGAACTACTGGATGCAATGCCGGTGCGCCTGATCAGCGGCAACATGGAAAAACTTGTCGATCTAAAAGATGACAAGTTTGTGTTTGTGGAGCGCCCAATTTCGCAACAGCCGACCTTCCAGCTGCCCGCACAACAGGACGCTTTCAATCAAGCGGCGCTCGATTGGATCGATGACGTAGCAGCGAAATTGCAGCGGGGCTACGTTGTCGCGATCGATTACGGGCGTTTGGAAGATGAATTTCAGGGAGACGTTCAGGTGCGCGCGCAACATCGCAATCTTGATTCGCCATTCGAGCAGATCGGGCATGCGGACATCACGATGCCCGTGGAATGGTCGACGATTATCGAGCGCGCGCAGGCAAACGGGCTGCGTGTCGCCGGATTCGCTGACCAACATCACTTTCTGACCGGAATCATCTCAACCTGGCCAGACCTGCTCCAGGCCCGCTCTTGGAACTCGACTGTCTCAAGCAGGCGAGTTCAACTCGCTGCCGCCGATCGCAAGACCAAGCGCGCGCTGCAAACCCTGCTCCATCCTGAAATGCTCGGTCGCGCCTTTCAAGTGCTCGCGCTCGAAAAGAATGTCGATCCCGGCGCGACTCGCCTGGCAGGCTTCAAATTCGCACGCGAGCCGCGCTACCTGCTGAGCGCCCATGGATGAAGCTTGCAGGCGTCGCAGCCTGCTTGCATGCGCGATTTATTTGCGAAGAGGAAACTCTAGTTATTCATGGCCCAGCTATTTCCTTGAAAAACTTGTAAAAATCTTCCCGTCGCTAAAGGAAAAAAGATGGTTGAGATCGCCGAACGACTGATCAAGGTGCGCAGGGCATGAAGTGCAAACCGGTGACAGCATTTCAAAGGCGAGGTGCAGACGTGGGCCGCGCGCATCCGCGTGCGACCGCGCCAGCTGCGCTTACAACCAATGCGCCGCAAATGGGCTTCGTGTTCTACGCGAGGAACGCTTTCTTTCAGCACTGAGATTCTGACACAGTCGCCTAAGTTTCGTGAATACGTAATTATTCACGAGTTACTTCACTTGAAAGTGCCGAATCATGGCAAGTTATTCAAAACCCTGTTGGCGGCATATTTGCCGAAAGCGTGGAAGACCTCCAAGCCGCGCTAGCTCAGTTCGCCGAAATTGCGAACGATCTCAAGAAGTGAGAGTCGATCTGACGTTCTGGATGAACATCCCGGTTTCGTGATGATGAAAACGCGCGCCGGCGGAACTCGCGTTGTGGACATGCTTTCGGGCAAACAACTCCCCCGAATCTGTTAATATTCTGCGCTCGCCGGGGTCGACAATTGCGTTGACTCGACTTTCACGCGTCCAGGTCGCATTATCGATGCGATGAGTGTGAGGATGTTTTCCCTCCTTTCGAAATGGTCGTTGGTTCGCCCGCAGTCGGCAGTTCCTGACTTGGCAAAATTAGTTCGTGAAACGCTGTTCTATGCTCGCAACCCTTTTAAGAAGCAAGCTCACCGTTTCGGTTGCGTGGCGTGCCTCAAAAGACGATGTACGCCCGCTATAACAGATCTAAATGAAAACTTCGTGGGCTATTAGGAGCGGATTAATATGTGCGATCCTCGCTCTCGCTCTGCTTCCAATCGGCTTCCTCCGAGCCGAGCCAATAGCAGTTAAGAATTTAGTTCCGGATAGTTTTGGTGAGGGCAGACAGCCTCAGGTAACCGTAACACCCATGGGAATGATCGTCGTGGTATTCGCTAGGGATAATTCGATTTATTCGGTGCAATCCACAGACGAAGGCCGAAGCTTCTCGGCGCCGTCAAAGATCGCCGATGTCCGCGGCCTGAAGGTTGGCATGCGGCGCGGGCCTCGGGTCGCGGCAACAGACAAACGGATTGTTGTTTCCGCACCCGGCGCAGACTTGTTTTCGTTTGTATCCGAGGACACGGGCAAGACGTGGTCTTCGGCTATGAGGGTCAATGACAAGCCCGGTGCTGCAGCGGAGGGATTGCAGAATATTACAGCTTTGCCCGACGATAGTTTCTATGTCGTCTGGCTCGACTCGCGAAACAGAGGCGCTCAGGTCGAAGGATCAAGGCTGGATCCGGAGGTGAAGAATTGGAGCGAGAACATAAAGATATACGATTCACCGGACAAGACTGTCTGTGAGTGCTGTCATCCATCTGTAGCCTCCGATGGCAGGAACAAGCTGGTGGTGATGTGGCGTAACTGGCTCGGGGGCAATCGTGATTTCTATGTCTCGGAGAGCATGGATCGTGGAGATCGTTTTTCTCCCGCCAACAAAATGGGCACACAGAGCTGGCCGCTCAAAGCATGCCCCATGGACGGCGGCGGAATCATTGCCGTAGCGGACGTCGGGACTTTCGCTATCTGGCGGCGGCAGAATGAAATTCTGCTGAGCACGCCAACTTTGCCGGAAATGAAACTTGGTAACGGCGCTCAACCGGTCCTAGCACGCGTCAACGGGCGGATTCTGTCAGTCTGGCAGAATGGCTCAAGCCTTGTGATCAGAGAAGATATCCAGAAAGGCGAACCCCGACGTATTCCCGGCGGCTATCCCTCCCTGGCAGCATCGTCTGATGGTAAACGCGCCTACCTGGTCTGGGAAGGCACTCAGGGAAATCGTATCATTCCAAAGTTTGCTCTTCTACAATAGGTCGGTTGAGGGTTGCCGACTTGCGAGAGTGATGGCCTTTCTTCGGAACGACTTTCTCTCGTGGCGGTTCTTCGTTTGATATCGGATCGATGATGAATTCCAGTTTGAGAGTTTCAGTTGTAATCGCGGCCTGGCCTGATGCCACCGGATTATCAAACTGCCTTGGCTCGCTGGAGGCGCAGCGAGACGAGCAGATGCAGGTTATCGCCGTCCTCACTACCCAGCCGCCAGCTGAGCTGGTAAGGCGCTTTGACTGGGTGCAATGGGCGGATCCAGCGGCCAATGCGCTGATTCCAAATCTGTGGTCGAAAGGCATGGCCGCGGCTCGCGGCGAAGTTGTGGCGATTACGATTGGACATCTTGTGCCAGCTCCGGACTGGCTGGAACAAATTAGACAAGCGCATCAACGACTGGATTCAGCAGGAATCGGCGGTGCCATCGATCCGCCGCGCGGCGGCAGTACCGTTGATTGGGCGACCTACTTTTTGCGTTACAGCAAATACTTCGAATATGAACATGAGCAGACAGTGACCGACATCGCCGGTGACAATGCGTCTTATAAACGCGAGACGATCGCGGCGCATTGGGAATCGATCGGCGATGGATTCTGGGAACCGGAGTTTCACAGGTTCGTGCTCGCCTCCGGCCGGAGCCTGGCGTTTGTTCCCGGGATTCGGGTGGCGCAAAGAGCGTCGTTTGGAATTCGTCGCTTTTGTGCGCAACGGTTCAGCCACGGCAGACATTTCGGCCGCGATCGGATGCGCGGCAAACCGTGGATATTCCGGCTGGCAGGCTTCGTGGCGGCGCCGCTGATTCCCGTGATGCTCCTGGGAAAAATCGGCCAACGCCTAACGAGTAAGCCGTCCTATCTCGGGCCATTTCTAGCGTCGCTGCCGGTATTGTTGCTATTCATTGTTTCCTGGGCGCTCGGTGAGGCATGGGGTTATATCACCGCTGGAAGGAACGAAACGCCGACGCTCTCCGCGCAGAAGCACCTTTCGGTATGATCGCGTCCGCTCCTTCGCTCGACGCTCCGTTTATTTCCGTCGTAATCGCATCCGTCAACGGAATGCCTTCCATTGGTGAATGTCTCGAAGCGTTCACTAAGCAGCATGGTGACATTCGTTACGAGGTCCTGGTCGTGGACCGTTGCGGGGAGAAGACGCGGGACGAGATTCGCCACCGCTTCTCGCAACCGCAGATCCGTTTAATTCCAGTTGAAGGTGCTCCATCCATTCCCAAACTGCGCGCCATCGGAATGGCAGCGGCGAATGGCCGGATGATCGCGATCCTGGAAGATCATTGCAACGTCCCGCCGCACTGGTTTGAGTCGATTGCGCGCGCTCACCAAGCGGGGCACCAGGCGATTGGCAGCGGAGTTGAGAATGGGAGCACCGAGCGTCTCATCGATTGGGCGGTATTCTTCTGCGAGTACTCACGCTTCATGCCTCCGGTGCGCGGCGGAATCGTGCCGGAGATTCCTGGGAACTGTGCAGTGTATGATCGGCTCGTGCTCGATCGGCTTGGACCCGAATTGAAAGAGGAGGTCTGGGAGTCGTTTCTGCACGAGCGTCTGAAAGAAGAAGGCGTTGCGTTCTTCTGCGACCCGGCGATGACTGTCTCGCACAAGAAGGAATTTGGCTTCGGCTACTTTATGTCACAGCGCTATCACTATTCGCGCTCATTCGCGGCCATGCGCATGACAGCCGTGCCAATCTCGCGCCGGCTAGCCTATGCTTGCGCCACGCCGGCACTTCCGTTTTTGCTCTTGTGGCGCATGGCCACGACAGTGTGGCGGAAGCAGAGACGCCGGAAAGAATTTCTCCTGGCCACTCCAATCATCGGTATGTTTTTGGCGAGCTGGGCTTGGGGCGAAGCTGTCGGCGCTCTTTTTGGTCCTGGCGGTAGCCTGGCCCGCGTGGAATGAACACGTCCGATGGTGAAACATATCCTGCGTTTTCCGTTGTGATCGCCTCATTTTCCGGCGAAGTCGCGCTGCGACGTTGTTTGGAAAGCTTGATGCCGCAAACGGACGGCGCGGAAGTGATCGTCGCTTTTCGCGATGGTCTCAATGCCGCTGTTTTAACGGATGATCGCTTCCGAAACGTCCGCTTCGTGCGCGCTCCGGTTGATGCGACGGTTTTTCAACTGCGAAGTCTCGGCGTTCACGAAACGCGCGGCCCTTCGATCGCCTTGATTGAGGATCACTCTGTCGTCTGCCCCGGCTGGTTTCAGACTCTGGTCAGTGCTCAGGCGGCTGACTTGATGGTTTGCGGGGGACCAATTGAGAATGACTCCGAATCGTGTGCGTATGATTGGGCTCTTTATTTTGCAGAATATGCGCGCTTCATGCCGCCCGTTGGAAAGGGTGAGGTGGCAATTCTTTCCGGTGCAAACATCTTTTACGACCGGGCGACGCTGTGGAGCTGCGGTTCAATCTGGAAGTCTTGCTTTTACGAGACCGATGTAAATGCCGCATTCATCAACGCGGGTCACAAACTGCGCATGCTCCCCGACGCTCTTGTGACCAGCCGGCTGCGCATGAGGTTGGGCGAGGCATTGAAACACCTTTTCAACGGCGGAGTGCATTACGGGAGCTTCCGAAAGTCGTGTTCTCGGTCCTTAGCTCGGTGGTTATGGGTAATCGCGTCGCCGGCCGTACCGATCGTGATGCTGCTCCGGATTGTCCGAGTTACGGCAGCACGACGCCGTGATCGATTTCTTCAACTCCTTCGCTCCCTCCCATATTTGTTGCTGTTGCTTTGTGCGTGGTCGTTGGGAGAGGCGGCTGGTTATTTACGCAACGCGCCAGGGCAAGATTTGCCAACTCCGGCGCCAAAAGGGTGACAATGCGGATCGGCATTGACGCGTGCACGTGGGCCAATCGACGCGGTTATGGCCGATTCGCGCGAATGCTCGTGACGACAATGATGACGGAATATCCTGATCACGCGTTTACGCTCGTGCTAGACCAGCACACGGCTGCAGAAAGCGAACTTCCCAACGGCGCAAAGGTTGAAATTGTGCAAACGCGAGAGCAGCCCACGCGAGCTGCGTCGGCTTACGGATCTAGAAGTGTGGCAGATCTTTGGAAGCTGAGTCGCGCAGTGTCGCGATGCGACTTCGATGTGTTTTTGTTTCCAACGAGTTACTCCTTCTATCCGCTATTTTGCAAGACCCCTACCGTTGTTGTTTTCCATGACGCGATTGCCGAGCAGCATCCCGAGCTTATTTTCCCGAGATTGCGCTCGCGACTGCTTTGGAAATTGAAAACCTGGCTGGCGATACGCCGCGCGGACCGAATGGTCACCGTCTCTCAAAGCGCGCGTGAGCAATTGGCGACAATTTTCCGGCGACCAGTTACGGCCATCGACGTGATCACCGAAGGGCCGGCTCCGTGTTTTCAGCCGCTCGATGCAAGAGAATCTGCGGCAATCGTTCTCAGAAGGTATGGCTTGCCTGATAATGTACCGCTGATTCTCTACGTGGGCGGAATTAGCCCGCACAAGAACTTGGAAAGACTCTTGCGCGCGGCGAAGCGAGTGAGAGAGCCGTGGCATCTAGTCTTGGTCGGGGATTACTCGAACGATAGTTTTTTCAGTTCGTGTAAGGAAGTCGTGGAACTGTCACGTGGCTTGAACATTGTCGATCGCGTGACTTTTACAGGCTATATCACGGATGCGGACTTAGTTATCCTCTACAATCTAGCGACGATGCTCGTGCTGCCTTCATTAAGTGAAGGTTTCGGGCTGCCCGCAATTGAGGCGGCGGCTTGTGGACTGCCGGTCGCAGCGAGTAATCGCGGTTCGCTACCCGAGGTCGCTGGCGAGGCCGGTCTGTTGTTCGACCCAAGCTCCGAAGGAGAGATTGCCGATGCGATCGCACGACTGCTTGGCGACGAGTTACTGCGGCATGAAATTAGTAGGAAGGCTCAAGAGCGCGCGAAATTGTTTTCCTGGAAAAACGGTGCGCGTAAGATGATGTCGATCTTGGAGAAGGCGGCCCGCGCCGGATAGAACTTGAAGTTTTGCATGGTGACCACGTTCTATCCTCCGTATCACTTCGGAGGAGATGGGGTGTTTGTTTACCGGCTCACCCAAGCTCTGGCTGAGCGGGGGCATTCAGTTGATGTGATCCATTCGGTGGACGCTTACCGTCTACAACATCCCCAAGAACCGGAAACAACGTTCTCGCATCATCCCAACGTGAGGCGTCATCCGCTCACAACGCGCACCCCAAAACTTTCGATTCTCGCTTCTCACCAACTCGGAAGCCCAGCCGCTTACAGCCGGCGGCTGCGTCGATTGCTGAACAAGGGGGACTACGACGTCATCCACTTTCATAACATTTCGCTCATGGGTGGCCCGGGCGTCCTGCGGCTTGGCCGCGCAGTCAAGCTCTACACTGCGCATGAATACTGGCTCGTCTGTCCCACTCATGTCCTTTTTAAATTTAATGAGGTCGCATGTGTCGAGAAACAGTGCCTCCTTTGTACGCTCAAGTACCGGCGCCCGCCTCAACTCTGGCGTTACACAAGTCTGATGACGCGCTGCCTTCGCGAGATTGATTGCCTGCTCGCACCGAGCCGTTTCGCCCAGGAAAGGTTGCAGACGGACGGCGTGCGTTGTCCGATGAGGTTGTTGCCGCACTTCGTGCCGCTGCCCCCAGCGCAGACCGGAGCGCCGAGGGATCCGAACGAAGGGCGTCCGTATTTTCTTTTTGTTGGCAGACTGGAGAAATTGAAAGGCGTACAAGATCTCATCCGCGTCTTTGCCAGGTATCGCAACGCGGACTTACTGATTGTCGGGAGTGGCCATCACGCGTCCTCGTTGCGCGAGCAGGCGCGGGAATTGAAACATGTGCGATTCCTCGGCACGGTCCACTCCTCCGAAATCAGCGAACTATACCGCGGGGCGATCGCAGTTCTGGTGCCGTCGTTATGCTACGAGACTTTCGGGCTGATCGCAGCCGAGGCGTTCGCCCACGGCACGCCGGTGATTGCTCGCCGCATCGGCGCCCTCGCCGAGATTATCGGGCAAAGTGGCGGCGGCCGCCTTTTCGATACGCTCGAACAATGCCGTGCGGAAATGGAGTCTCTCCGGACCGAGCCGGGACTTCGCGATCAACTCGGGGCGCGCGGTCGCGATGCAGTCACAGAGAATTGGACCGCCGATGTGCATCTCACACGGTACCTGCAGATCGTTGAATCGCTCATCGCGACTCGCGCACACACACGAGGTGCAAAACAGGACCAAAGATCCGCAGCAGCCCGCGGCAGAGTGGCCAGTCTTTGATGCAGTGGTAAATGGAAACGAGTCGCTGCTGAAGCGACGAAACATTCGCCAACTCGACCGCGCTGAAAGTGGGCAATTGGATTGCGCACTGCTGAAATGAACTGCGCCGGAGCAGGCGCGCCAACTGGAAGGCGGAGAGGAGGCGGACATGATCGTAGTTCACGCCCTTGCGCAATTTGACGTACCGTTTCGCGAGTCCAAGCGGCAACCAGCCGACTCCCCACAATCGCACATGCGGTTCCGGCGCCAGAGCCAGCCGGTTCCAAGTGGTAGCGAAAAAAACACCGCCTGGTTTTAGCACGCGATGCGCTTCTTCGATGCACTGCTGTTGCCGCGCGGTATGTTCAAGAAGGTTTTCAGCCATGACCAGGTTGAACGTCTCGTTGCGAAACGGCAAGAACTCGGCGCAACAACAAACAAATCGCGCCTTTAGTCTCGCATCCTCGAGACGTTTACGCGCGATGATCAACCAGCGAAACGCGATGTCGATGCCGATCGACGTCTGACCGCGTTCTGCGGCAGCCATGAGTAAGCCGCCGGTGCGGGTGCCGAGATCAAGAACGCATGCATGTGGTTCTTGCAGCTTTGTTTTAACAACGGAATGCGCATCGAGCAAATGACGTCCGCGTTCCACCGCCCCAACTGCTTGGGCGGTAAATCGGCGCGCCATTTCAGGTGGCGTGTCCGGTGTGATGGACCAGTAATATTCCACCAGCGCCGAAAAATCCGAAACCGCAGCGCGCTCAAAAATGCGCTCAGCTTTTCGACGATCTTCGACTATGTCGATGTAAGGATCGGGGAAAACGCGGAAGTCCGGAATCCCAAGAATAATTGGATAGTGTGCATTACAAGCAGTACAAGTGTAAGCATACGTCGCCGATGTGAGCGCCGCCTTGCAGCGCGGACAGCAATATTCAACATCCTCCATCGACATGCTCCGACGATGATTTCATTCGCGGCAAGAAACCAAAGCGCATCAATTCGCTTCGCGTCTCACGCCCGGCGCCACGCAATGCGAGGTAAACGTGGCCAGCCAGTGTTTCAAAAAGTCGAAAAAATATCGGGCGCCGCAGATAATAAACATCGAGACGTGGCAAGCAATGACGATCGTGCGTTGGTCTTGCCCTTCCGAGCTTCGCGCTGCATGCGCCGTCGAAGTGCTTCCGAACTACATTGCCATTGGCACGGCTAAATAACCCAAATGGATAAGCGAAAGTTCGGACGGTCTGGCCGAGCCGGTCTTCAATCGCAGCTTTTGATTCTACGATTTCCTTTGCCGCTTCCGACTGCGGAAGTTCTGTCAGCGGTCGGTGAGTGACGCTATGTGCGCCTACTTCGAAGCCGGCCGCAGTCATTTGGCCAAGGTCGGACCATGAAAGTAGCGGCAGACGCGGCGCACCCGATACTTGAGTCGGCCAATCGTTCGTTTGACCGCACCGGCCGCTAACTACAAAGATGGTCGCGCGGAAGCCGAGACCAGACAGGAGTGGCGCGGCATGCTCGAGCACGTTTGCAAATCCATCGTCAAAGGTAATTACGACCGGACGCGGCGGCAGCGTGCCCCGACCATCCCAAGAATCGAGTAAAGCAGATAAACTGATGCCAGTGAAACCACGCTCCGCCAGAATGTGCATGTGCTCGCGGAAATCGCCCGGCGCGACAGAAGTCACCGCTCCAGAATAGTCGAGCGAGTGATAGGTGAGAATCGGTACCGCGTTGGAAGCCGTCTTCATTGATGAACGGCTGGTCATGATCCGATCGAGGACGAAGCTACTCTGCTCTTTTCGGTAAGCAGATCTCGCGCGGCCGCGATCTCGATGGCATTGCTACTTTCAATAGGAGATTTCGAGTCCGCTGCGATCGCCATGTAGACACGCTGGATTAGCGTACGAAGGCCAGGGTACGCCAAATCCCAAGTGCACGCGCGTCCGACAATGTTTAGTCCGGCTGCGACCAGCGTTCGCAAGGAGAGGTCAAACGGATGAATGATTTTTCGCCATTGCGAAACCGTTCCCGGCTCGACCACGCAGAAGCCGTGGAAAAGATCGACATGTATTGTTCCGGCCGTGGCGAGAAGACGCAGTGTGCTCGCAGTTGGCCGGCTGTTCATGCTGATCAGAATCGAAAAACAAATGCCTTGGGCGGTCAATGTGGCTCGGAATTCGCCAGGAGCCGGACGGGTTACGACCCAGGGTTTTTCCAATAGAGTTCCCGGCGCAAACAACTGCATCAGTGAGAGCGGATGTGGAAGAATTTCTGCGACGATCTGATCGAACTCTTCCCGGCTTCTGCCCGCGCCTCCGGCTGAACAAAAGATCGCTTCGAAGTGGCGTAGTTGACCGATTTTGCCGAACTCTGCAAGCGCTCTTCGAACACCGCGCTGAAATGGGAGTTGATGCACGGGGCAGAGGAGCACTCGGTTGTCGGCCGCTCGGGCGTAAAGCTGTTCAGTCTCCGCGCAATGCGGTGTCATCGGCTTCTCAATGAGAACATGAGTCCCGAGGCTGAGCGCGGTCGAGGCTAATTCGAAATGGCTGCTCAACGGCGTGCAAATGTGGAGGATGTCGATCTTCTCTTGCTCCAATACATCCTCGAGGCGAGTACTGGCGTGCGCACTCTTGAAGCGGTTCGCAAGACTTCGCGCTGCTGCATCATCGACATCGCACACCGCTGCGACCTCGCCGCCGACACGCGCAATGCTTTGCGCATGCCAGAAGCCCATCAAACCAGCTCCCGCGATGGCGGCGCGTATTTTCATCAACTTTGCAAAGGTCGGCGTGCCGCGACGAAAAATGCGGCGAATGGGTATGTTAATCGCCCGCCGCGCGAGAGCACCTTCCGGCAAAGTTCGTCAAACTTTGCTCTGACTTTGGCGACTTGATTGGAGCTCGCGCTGTTAAGCCGCTTCCGCGCGATGCTCGAAAAGGTGCGCTGAATGACCCAAAAATCCTCCGGTGTGTCTAACACCGCCTGATGGCCTTCCCAATGTTGACGCAGGTTCTCAAATCCGACATCTCGGATCAATCGCGGCACGGTCCGACTCCGGCTGCTGCCAGCTCGAGCAAGTGACGATTCCTCTGGTTCAGCGTGTGCGGAAGTATTTCCTTGCACGAGTTGATTCAAAAATTGGGGCGCAACAAGCTGGCGCCCGAGAAATCTTGAAATTAGTTCTGGGATAAGAGTGATTGCATGTTTGGCACCCAGCCAGGAAAGCCAGGGTGGAGGACTGCCCACCGCGACGACAAGCGTGCCACCGGGTTTCAAAACCCGGAACATTTCACTCAGAGCGATCGCTGGATTGGGGAAATGGAGCAACGCAAAAAGCGAAAGCACTACATCAAAGCTGGCCGTTTCAAATTGCAGCGACTCGGCATCCATCGCCATGAATTCGATCCGTTTAGTCAGGTTTTCTCGACGAGCGTTTCCTCTCGCCGAGGCCAGCATTTTCTCGGAAAGGTCGACACCAATGCATTTGCCGCGGTTGCCGGCCGCCTTCGCCGCTTCCAACGCGACCACACCTGTTCCCGTTCCTATGTCGAGCACACGCTGACCAGCGGAGATGTCAGCCATGGCGATCATTCGCCTGGCGAGCGGGGTTGTCAGGGCCGCACTGAAGCGCTGGAAATCTCCGACGTGAGCGTCGTAGCTCGTGGCATCGGTTATTTTAAAATCGAGCGTGCTTTTTTCAGCCGTGTCCATTTTGAATCGAAGCATGAAGAGCGGCTTTCGCGGCCGCGGCGCATGTTTCCCTCAGACATGCACCGCGGGTGAAACCGCCGCCGAGGCAAGGTAGGGCGCGAGTTCAATCGAGCAACCCGCTGCAGCTGAATCGTAGGCGGCAAAAACCAAAGCGAGAGTCTTGCGATGATCGCGCGCCGTGCCGGCGGGAGTTTTGTTCTGCGCGAGAGCATCGATGAAGCTCCCTAAATGCAGGGCCGTCGCGTCAGCAAACGGATTGATCCCCTCTTTGGCCAGAACCCGCGAACGATTGCCATTGTGCCACACGGCTTTGCCACCCTTCGCGAAATGGATAGCGAAATAGGGTCGACGCTCGCGCGTGTGTAAACCGGCTTCAATCGCCAGCTCGCCGCCAATGGAGGTACTGATCGTGGCAAACTCGCCATCAAGGCGAAGATCGAGATAGCGCTCGGGACCTTTGCACAGACGATCCAACAGAATCGACGCGGCGCGCCCGCCAGTAAACTCGAGACTTACT
>Ga0193695_1000093_pt1 | contig 14000 bp, 11 predicted proteins | sample L3s2metaG_FD_160568 | JGI IMG/M metagenome (GOLD analysis project Ga0193695, IMG submission 160568) | Soil microbial communities from a riparian zone of the East river system, Colorado, United States - L3s2 | ecosystem: Environmental > Terrestrial > Soil > Riparian zone | place: USA: East River... | reverse complement strand
GATGCTCGACCTCGGTCTCTTTCGCAAGCCGGCCTTCAACGGCGTCTCCGCCGTGGCCTTTGGCCTCTCCGCGGGGATGTTCGCGATGTTCCTCTACCTGACGATCTACATGCAGGGCGTGCTCGACTTCTCGCCGTTGGAGACGGGCCTGCGCTTCTTGCCGCTGACGGTGCTCTCCTTCCTCGTCGCGCCGATCTCCGGCAACCTCTCCAACCGGATCCCTATCCGCGTCCTTCTCGGCGTCGGCCTCGCTCTGGTCGGGGTTGGGCTGATGCTGATGCACGGCCTGCGCCCCGACTCCGATATCTCGGCTCTCCTGCCGGGCTTTCTCGTCGCCGGAATCGGCATCGGCATCACCAACCCCGGCATCGGCCAGGGGGCGATCGCGGTCGTGCCGCCGGCCAAAGCCGGAATGGGCTCGGGAATCAACACGACCTTCCGCCAGGTCGGGATCGCCACCGGCGTCGCCTCGCTCGGTGCTGTCTTCCAAGGCCAGGTCGACTCGAAGCTCTCCGAACTGTTGCCCAACGCCCCGCCCGGTCTCGCCGAAACGATCTCCTCTGGCGGCTCCCGCGCCGCCGTGACGGCGGCCCCGCCAGGGCAGCGAACCGAAATCGTCCACGCCGCCAAAGTCGCCTTCGTAAGCGGCTTCAACGACATCCTCCTGATCGGCGCGATCGTCTGCTTCATAGGCGCCGCCCTCGGCCTAGCCCTGGTCCGCTCCTCGGACTTCATCTCAGCTTCCCAAGAGGCCGAGACCACGGAGCCCGTCGCGGCATAGCGCCTCTCGCGGCGGGTGGTGGAACCAGATCGGTGACAGGACCCGCCGCGCCGGGTGCTAGAAGAAGTCCTGTGCTCCGGGAGCTGCGGATCGAGAACCTGTTGCTGATCGAGCAGGCGGAGCTGCGGCTGGGGGAGGGGCTGAACGCGATCACGGGGGAGACCGGCGCCGGCAAGACGATCCTCGCTCACTCGCTCGACCTCCTGATGGGCGGCAAGGCCCGACCCCAGATCGTCCGACCGGGAGCCGAGGAGGCCTGGGTCGAGGGGGTCTTCGACCTTACTGGCGGGCTGCTGGACGAGCCCGGGATGAGGGAGGTCGCCGAGCGGCTACCCGAGGGGGCGGAGGAGATCGTGCTGGGACGGCGCGTGTCGGTCTCGGGCCGGACCTCCGCCTTCCTCGCCGGCCGTGCCGCCTCCGCCGCCGACTTGAAGCTGCTCGGGGGTCGGTTGCTTGCCTTCTACGGACAGCACGAGCACCGCAAGCTGACGATTTCCTCGGCGCAGATGGAGGTGCTCGATGGCTTCGCCGGTGCCGATCACCTCGCCCTGCGCAAGAGCTATCGCGAATCCCACCGCGAGTGCGTGCGCCTGGATGCGGAGCTGACCGAGCTGCGCGAGCGCGATGACTCGCGGGAGCGCGACCTCGATCTCTATCGCTACGAGCTCTCCGAGATCGCGCAGGTGGCCCCGGATGTCGCCGAGGAGGCCGAGCTGGCGGCCGAGCGCGAGCGCCTGCGCCATGTCGAGGCGTTGCGTGAAGCCGCCGCCGGCGCGCACGCGAAGGCCGCTGGGGCCGAGGAGGACGGCGGCGGCGCGGCGAGCGCTCTGGCCACAGCTGAATCGCTGCTGTACGGAGTAGGCGGCGTCGATGCAGAGCTGGACGCTCTGGGTGAGCGGCTCTCCGCTCTGGCCGTAGAGCTGGGCGACGTCGCCGGGGGGTTGCGTTCCTATCTCGACGGTATCGACGCCGATCCGGGCCGCCTTGCCGCCGTCGAGGAGCGCCTGGAAGCGGTCGACCGCCTGCAGCGCAAGCACGGCGGCAGCGTCGAGTCGGTGCTCGCCCACGCCGAGCGCTGCCGGGTCGAGATCGCCCGCCTGGAGGGTGCCGAGACCCGCGGCAACGAGTTGGAGGCCGCACTCGGCACGGCCGAGGCGCAGCGCGAAAAGCTCGGCCGGCGGTTGAGCAAGGGCCGCGCCGCCATGGTCGGTCCGCTGCGCGAGCGCGTCGCCGAGGACCTGAACCGACTGGCAATGCCCGGCGCCACGCTCGACGTCGAGCTGGAGCCGCACCCGGAGGGCTTCGGCCCGAACGGGTGCGAGACGGTCGAGCTGCGCATCGCGTCGAATCCCGGTATGGCGCCGGCACCGCTGCGCGACGCCGCCTCGGGCGGAGAGCTTTCGCGGGTGATGCTGGCGCTGAGCGGCCTCGGTGCCGGGGCGGCGACGTTGGTCTTCGACGAGATCGACGCCGGGGTCGGCGGCAAGACCGCCCGTGTCGTCGGCGAGCGGCTGCGCGTCCTCGCCGAGGGCCGACAGGTGCTCTGCATCACCCACCTGCCGCAGGTCGCCTCGCTTGCCGCAACGCACTTCTGTCTCGAAAAGGACGTCAGCGGAGATCGCGCCGCCGCCACCGTGCAGCGCCTCGACGGCGAGGGGGTGGTGAATGAGATTCGCCGCATGCTGGGTGGCGAGAGCTCCGACGCCGCCGCCGACCGCCATGCCCGCGAGCTCCTCGCCGCGGCTTGAAGCCAAGCGGTTAACCTCACACGGTGGCTACCGCCAGTCGTCGTCGCTTTCCCCCGCTGCTGTCGCGTCGCAACGGGGCGTCCGCGGAGGAGGCGATCGAAGGCACCGCTCGACTCGGCCGTCGCACCAAGGATCTCGTCAAGCGTTTGCGACCCGGCGACATCGCCGTCGTCGATCACGTCAACATCGACCGCATCGCTGCCGAGGAGCTGATCGCCAGCGGCGCGCGCGCGGTCGTCAACGCCGCGGAGTCGAGCGACGGGAGCTATCCGAATGCCGGCCCGCTGCTACTGGCTCGTGCCGGCGTCAAGCTGATCGACGTAGAAGGCGACGACCCGTTCGGACTGCTCGACGACGGCGATCGGGTGACGGTCGCGGGCGGCACCGTCAGCAGCCGCGGGCGCGAGGTCGTACGCGGCAGGGTGCTCGGGGTCGAAGAGCTGGAAGACCGCCTTGCCGAGCAACGCGAGCGAGTGGACGAGGCGCTCGCCGAGTTCGCGGAAAACACCGTCGCCCACGTCCGCCAGGAGGCCGATCTGCTCACCGGCGCGATCGAATTCCCGCCGACCCGTACCTCGTTCCGCGACCGCCAAGTCCTGATCGTCGTCCGTGGGGACCGCCATCGCCGCGACCTGAAAGCGCTGAATGCTTACATCCGCGACGTGCGCCCGCTCGTCGTCGCCGTCGACGGCGGCGCCAATGGATGTATCGAGGCCGGCCTTCGCCCCGACCTCATCCTCGGCGATATGGACTCGGCCAGTGACGAGGCGCTGCGCTGCGGCGCGGAGCTGATCGTCCACGCGTATCCGGACGGCCGCGCGCCCGGCCGCGAGCGGTTGCTGGGGCTGGAGCTGGAGCACACGCTCGTCCCCGCCGCCGGCACCAGCGAGGACGTGGCGATGCTGATGTCCTACGAGAAGGGGGCTGACCTGATCGTCAGCGTCGGCGCCCATTTCAACCTGATCGAGTTCCTCGACCGCAACCGCGGCGGCATGTCCTCGACCTTCCTCACCCGCCTGCGGATCGGCGAGAAGCTGGTCGACGCAAAGGGCGTAAGCCGCCTCTACAACCCGCCCTCTACCTTCGCGCCCGTGGCGCTCTTCATCCTTGCCTTCGCGATCTTGCTGACGATCGTCGTGATCACCTCTCCGGCGCTCAACGATCTCTTCGAGCTGCTCTGGCTGAAGGTGAAGATCTGGCTCGGTATTTAGTCGCCGGCGCGGCGAGCGACTAGCCTCTCCGGCCGATGGGTTACAGCGCCCGCTACCACGCCACGTCGCTGATCGCCGTCTTCCTCGCCCTGGCGATCGGGATCCTGATCGGCGCCGAGTTCGGCGGCGACACGCTCACCAACACGCGCAAGGATCTCGAGCACAGCCTCACCGGCAACCTCGAGGACGCGCGCGAACGAGCCGACGAACTCAGCCAGGAACTGGGGCGGGCTGACGAGTTCTCCAGCCGCGTCTTCCCGGTTCTGGTTCGCGACCAGCTGCGCGGGCGCCGCATCGGCTTGGTCGCCTTCGGCGACTTGCCGGGCGACGTCTCCAGCGCGATCGAGGACGCCCTGGCGCCGACGGGCGCCCGCCTGGTGGGCGTCGGCGTCGTACGCGAGCCGGTCGACACCAACGGCCTCGCCTCCGACCTCGCCAAGACCCGCTTCGCCCAGATCGCCGGCGACCCGGACACCCAGACCGCATTCGCGACTGGGCTGGGGCGGCAGCTCGTCCGCGGCGGAACGCTGCTGGAACCAGTGCGTGGGCACTTCTTCTCGCGGGCAAGCGGCAACTTTGGCGCCCTCGACGGCGTGATCGTCGTCCGCGACCAGCCTCAGGAGATGGCGCCGCTTCAGCGGTCGACCGCCGGCCGGATCGAGTCCGGCCTGGCGAACGGCATCACCGGGACCCACACCCCGGCGGTCGGCGTCGAGAACTCCGATGCGGAACCGTCGTCGATCTCTTTCTTCGCCGGCAACGACCTCACCAGCGTCGACGACGTCGATCTGGTCGCCGGGCAGCTGGCGACCGTCTTCGCCCTGCTCGGCGCCGAGGGCAACTTCGGCATCAAGGGCAGCGCCGACCGCCTCCTGCCGGACCTGCTCGCCCCGCACCAATGACCTGGATCGGTTTCCCCGTCGCGGTCGCCGTGGCGCTGTTCGTCGTCCCCGCGGGGGTCCGCGGTTTGCTCGACGCTGGCCTCGTGCGCGAGAACTTCCGCGGCGTCGGGCTCGCCTTTCCGCTAGGTGCGGTTCTGGCCACGGCGGCGCTCGTCGCGCTCGCGCCGCTCGCCTTCCTCGACGATCGCGGCGACCTCGAACTGCTCGATCCCGAGCTGCGCCGCTGGCTGCCCTATGTGATCGGTGTCGCCTTCCTCGGCTTCCTCGACGACTCGTTGGGGCGGGGCGAGGCCGCAGGCACGCCACGGGGCTGGCGTGGGCACGCCGGCGCGCTGCGCGAGGGGCGGCTCTCGACCGGCGCGATCAAGGCGATCGGGGCCTTGGCCCTTGCCGCCTACGTCGTCTCCGGCCGCGGTCTGGAGTCGTGGCGCTACCTTGCTGACGTTGCCCTGCTGATCCTTACCACCAACGCCTTCAACCTGCTCGACCTGCGGCCCGGCCGGGCGGAGAAGAGCCTGGCCCTGCTCGGCGCGGGGCTCTGCCTGGGGGCCTGGACCCTCGCTCCGCTCGACCTGCTCGGGATTTTCGCCGGGCCGGTGCTGGCCGGTGCCTGGTTCACCCTGCGCGAGCGGGCGATGCTGGGTGACACCGGCTCGAATCTCGTCGGCGCGATCGGCGGCATCTGGCTGCTGACGACGCTGGGCGGGACGGGGCGGTTGATCGCCCTGGCGCTGGTCGCCGGCCTGACCGTTTTCGGCGAGTTGCGCTCTATTTCGCTGACGGTCGACTCGGTTCCGCCCTTGCGCTGGCTAGACTCGCTCGGCAGAGAATGAACCCCGCCAAACCAGGAGACACGCGCTTCATCTTCGTCACCGGCGGCGTCGTCTCGGCCCTCGGCAAGGGAATCGCCGCCGCCTCGATCGGCCGCCTCCTCGTCTCGCGCGGCTATCGCGTGCAGCTGCAGAAGTTCGACCCCTACATCAACGTCGACCCGGGGACGATGAGCCCCTTCCAGCACGGCGAGGTCTTCGTCACCGAGGACGGCGCCGAGACCGACCTCGACCTCGGTCATTACGAGCGCTTCACCGACGAGAACACCTCGCGTGCCTCGAACGTGACCGCCGGCTCGGTCTACAACGCGGTGATCAACCGCGAGCGCCGCGGCGACTATCTCGGCGCCACCGTGCAGGTGATCCCGCACATCACCGACGAGATCAAGAACCGCATCTTGATCGTCGCCGAGTCGCAGTCGGTCGACTTCGTCCTCACCGAGATCGGCGGCACGGTCGGCGACATCGAGTCGCTGCCCTTCCTTGAGTCGATCCGCCAGCTCTACACCGACCTCGGCCCGAAGCGCGCGATGTTCATGCATCTGACGCTGGTGCCCTACGTCGGCCACGCGGGGGAATTGAAGACGAAGCCGACCCAGCACTCGGTCAACGAGCTGCGCCGCATCGGGATTCAGCCGCACGCGCTGGTCTGCCGCTCCGAGAGCCGCCTCGACCGTGAAATCCGCGGCAAGATCGCCCTCTTTGCCAGCCTCCCCGTCGATGGCGTCATCTCCGCCCACGACGTCGACAACATCTACAAGGTGCCGCTCGTCTTTCGCGCCGAAGGCGTCGACGATCTGGTCCTCGACCACTTCGGCATGGAGGCGCCGGCTTCCGACCTGAGCGAGTGGGAGGCGATGGTGCGCCGCGCCGACGCGGCCACGGGCAAGGTGAAGATCGCCCTGGTCGGCAAGTACGTGCGGCTCGCCGACGCCTACAAGTCGGTGATCGAGGCGCTCGAGCACGGCGGCTTCCACCACGGAGTCGAGATCGAGGTCGAGCTGGTCGACTCGGAGAACTTCGAGCCGGAGAAGCTGGAGGAGGCAGACGGGGTGCTGATCCCGGGCGGTTTCGGCGAGCGCGGCATCGAGGGCAAGGTGGCGGCGGCGCGGATTGCCCGCGAACGATCGATTCCGTACCTGGGCATCTGCCTGGGGATGCAGATCGCGGTGGTCGAGTTCGCCCGCACCGTGGCCGGTATGGAGGGTGCCAATTCTTCCGAGTTCGACCCCGAGACGCCCTTCCCGGTTGTCGACCTGCTGCCCGAGCAGAAGGAAGTCCAGGGCATGGGCGGCACGATGCGCCTCGGCGCCGACCCGGTGAAGCTGCACGAGGGCACGCGGGCGCGCGAGATCTTCGGCGAGCAGGTCATCTACAAGCGCCACCGCCATCGCTACGAGGTGAACATCCAGCTGCGCCGCCGGCTTGAAGACGAGGGGCTGGTCTGCGGCGGCACCTCGCCCGACGAGCGCCTGGTCGAGATGATCGAGCTGCCCGACCACCCCTTCTTCGTCGCCTCCCAGTTCCACCCCGAGTTCAACTCGCGGCCCAACCGGCCCGAGCCGCTCTTCCGCGAGTTCGTCGGCGCCGCGGCGCGCCACGCGGGTGAGCGCCCGGCCGAAGGCGGCGAGATCAAGGTTGAGGCGGAGGATTCCTCGGTAGCCCGCCAGGGCTAAGACCATCTAGCCTGTCCCGCCGTGGACAGGCTTCAGGAGACGTTCGTTCGGCTCTGCGAGATCCGCAGCCCGACCGGGGAGGAGCGCGAGGTCGCCGACACGATCCTCGCCGAGCTGCGGGCGTTGGGGCTCGAGGTGAGCGAGGACGATGCCGCCGGGCCGGCCGAAGCCGGGGCCGGAAACATCGTCGCCCGCCTGCCCGGCCGCTCGGATCGCTGGGCGATGTTCTGCGCTCACATCGACACCGTGCCGCACCCCGGGCAGATCGAGGTGGTCGACGACGAAGGCGTCTTCCGCAGCCGCGGCGAGACGATCCTCGGCGCCGACAACAAGGCCGCGGTGGCTGTCTTCATGGAGCTGGTCGCGCGCTATGCTGCCGAGCCGCCGCCGGTTGGTATCGAGCTGCTGCTCACCGTCGCCGAGGAGCAGGGGCTGCGCGGCGCGAAGGCTTTCAACCCCAGTGAGCTGCGCTCCGAGTGCGGCTTCGTCCTCGACCACGCCAGCGCGGTCGGCGAGGTGATCGTCACCTCGCCGACCCAGCAGCGGGTCATCGCCGACTTCACCGGGGTCGAGGCGCACGCCGGGATCCGGCCGGAGGACGGCAACAACGCGATCGCCGCGGCTGCCGCGGCGATCGCGCGGATGGAACTGGGACGGCTCGACGATGAGACGACCGCCAACGTCGGTGTGATCGCCGGCGGCACCTCGGGCAACGTTGTCCCCGGCCATTGCCGGATCACCGCCGAGGCGCGCAGTCTGGGCGCCGGCCGTGCCGCTGCCGTTGCCGGCGAGCTGACCGAGGCCTGCGCTTGGGGTGCGAGCGAGCACGGTTGCGACGTCGACGTGAGGGTCGAGGAGCTCTTCCGCGGCTATGAAATCTCGTCCGACTCGCGCTCGCTCGAACTTGCCGAGGCGGGCATGCGACAGGCCGGCTTCGAGCCGACGCGGACCTCGACCGGGGGTGGCAGCGACGCCAACGCGCTGATCGCCGCCGGCTTCGATTGCATCCTGCTCGCCAACGGCACCGAGGCCAACCACACTCCGGAGGAGAGCGTCTCCGTCCGCAACCTCGACGCGATGCTTGCGGTCTGCGAGGGCATCGTCGCCGCGGCCGGCGCTGAGACGCCGGTGGGGTGAGCGGTCGGCTGAAGCTGCGCCGCGGCGTCGTCGTCGGCGAGGACCCGCTGACGGTCGAGGTCGACGGCGAGCGCCGCGCGGCCTGGGCCGACGAAACCCTGCTCGGCGAGATGCGTGTGGGTGACGAAGTCGTCCTCAACGTCGCCGCAGTTGACCTCGGCCTGGGCTCGGGCGGCTTCGATCTGGTCCACGTCAACCTCAGCCGCGGCCTCGACGCGAGCGGGGAGGGCGGCGCGCACGTGATGAAGCTCAACTACACGTCCCTGCAGCACCCGGTCGCCCCGGTTGAGCTTTCGGAGTCGGGGGAGAGGTCGATGCGGGTCCTTGTCCTGCCCCTACATGGCCACCTCGCTGCGGCGGCCTGGGCGGCGTCACAGACCTCGCCGGGCTTGAAGCTCGGCTACGTGCAGACGGCCGGCGGCGCCCTGCCGGGCTCGCTCAGTCGCGACGTCGCCCAGCTGCGCGAGCGCGGCCTGCTCTGCGATCACGTCACCGCATCGCCCGCCTACGGCGGCGAGCACGAGGCGCTGAGCGTCGCCGGCGCCCTCGACGCCGCGGCTGCCAGCCTCGGCTGGGACGCGGCGCTCGTTGGGCCCGGCCCGGGGATCATCGGCTCCGACACCCGTTTAGGCCACGGCGGCATGGCGGCTCTGGACAGCGCCCACGCCGCCCTGGCCCTGGGCCTACCAACCCTCCTCTCACCCCGCCTCTCGGAAGCCGACCCCCGCGACCGCCACCAAGGCGTAAGCCACCACACCCTGACGGTGCTTGAACTGCTGCTTGGTGGGGTGGGGGTGCCGGTTCCGGAGGGCAATCCGGAGGTAACAGCGCAGCTGGCGGGCGCAGCGAGCAACCGCCACCGGCTCCACGAAGCTAAGCCCGACCTGGCGGGCTACGCCGCCGCCGGCCTCCCGGCCCGAACGATGGGCAGGGGCATCGAGGAAGACGGGCTGTTTTTCGCCGCACCCTTGGCAGCGGGCCAGGTATTAGGCGTTTCTCCCGCGGGTGGCGCGGGATGAGGGGGGTTTCGGTCGAATAGACCGCTAAACCCCCCTCATCGCGCGACAGGACCCGCGGGCGAATACGCATGGTCCCTTGCGTCCCAAGGGTTGCCTGAGATCAGCGAGAACCACGCCGCATGGCCATCGCAGTCGAGTCACGCCCGGCAACCGACGCCCGCTTCGAGGGCCTGGTCCTCGATTTCCTCTCCTACCTGGAGCTGGAGCGCGGCCTCTCCCGCAATACGCTCAACGCCTACCGCACCGACCTGCTCCAGTACGGCGAGTACCTCGCCGGGCACGATCTCGACGCCCTCGACGTGCGCCCGGCCGACGTCGGCGACTTCCTCGCCGACCTCGCCACCGGCAACGGCCGCCCGGCCTGCTCCGCCGCCACCGTGCATCGCAAGACCGCCTGCCTGCGTTCCTTCTACAAGCACCTGCGCCGCGACGAGCTGATCGGCGACGACCCGACCGCGGCGCTGAGCGCGCCGCGGCGCGCCAAGAAGCTTCCTCAGGTCCTCAACTACGCCGAGGTGCAGAAGCTGCTCGCGGCGCCACGCGGCAGCGAGCCGACGACGCTGCGCGACCGGGCGCTGCTTGAGGTGATGTACGCGTGCGGGCTGCGCGCCTCGGAGACGATCGGGCTGGAGATGACCGATATCGACCTGCGCGAGGGGCTCTTGCGGGCGCGGGGAAAGGGCTCCAAGGAGCGGATTGTGCCGCTGGGCCGCAAAGCGATCGCCGCGATTTCGGCCTACCTGCGCGGCGGCCGGCCAAAGCTGGTCGGAGAGCGCCACGAGGCGCGGCTGTTCGTCAACTTCCGCGGCGGCCCGCTCAGCCGCCAGGGCCTCTACAAGATCGTCCAGCGTCACGCCGGCGAGGCGGGGCTGAGTGGGCGGATGAGCCCGCACACCCTGCGCCACAGCTTCGCCACCCACCTGCTGGCGGGGGGCTGTGATCTGCGCGCCGTGCAGGAGATGCTCGGCCACGCCGACATCGCGACGACGCAGATGTATACGCACCTCTCCGGTGAGCGCCTCAAGGAGGTCTATTTCGAGGCGCACCCAAGGGCCGTCGAAGGCTAGTGGCGAGTTAGTCGCACATATTGCGACTAACTCGCCAAGAGGGGCCTGATAGAACCGGGCGCAATGCCCGAGCTGCCCGAGGTCGAGACCATCTGCCGTCAGCTCGAGCCGGAGCTGGAAGGAAGACGGATCGAATCGCTGGAGGTGCTCGATGCCCGCTGGTGCCGCCCGGCGGCACCGAAGGAGCTGGAGAAGGCCATATCGGGGAGGACCATCGAGCGACTCGGGCGCCGCGGCAAGTACCTGTTGCTCGGCCTCGACGGCGAGCAGACCCTCGTCATGCACCTGCGGATGACCGGCAACCTCGTCCTGGGCGAGGGCGAGGACAAGCTCGACCCCTCCGAAGGGATGCGGCTGTACGAGGGTGAGCGCTCGACCTCCGAGCGCCACCTGCGTGCCCGCTTCGTCCTCGACGACGGCCGCGAGATCTGGTTCACCGACCCGCGCCGCTTCGGCGAGGCGTTCCTGATCGACGACGACCGTCTCCCGGAGCGCTTCATGAAGCTCGGGGTCGAGCCCCTCTCCGCCGACTTCACGCCCGCGGCGCTGGGCGCAATCTCGGCCGATCGCACCGTCCCGCTCAAGTCCTTCCTGCTCGACCAGAAAGGCATCGCCGGGGTCGGCAACATCTACGCCGACGAGGCGCTCTTCCGGGCTCGGTTGCACCCGCTCTCTCCCGCCGGCTCGATGAAGCCCGAGCACCTCGACGCGCTGCGCGACGCGGTCGTAGCCGCTCTGGAGGCCGGGATCGACGGTGGCGGTGCCTCGATCGACGACTACCGCGACGGCCGCGGCGAGAAGGGCCGGATGCAGGACGAGTTCCTCGTCCACACCCGCGAGGGGCAGCCCTGCCCGCGCTCTGATGGAACGGTCGAGCGGATCGTCGTCTCCGGCCGCTCGACTTACTTCTGCCCGGCCTGCCAGGTGCGGTTGAGGCGCAGGCCGAGGCGGCGTCGCCGTCCGGCCCCTCGTTCAACGTAGGGCGGCTATGGCTGGCAAGACGCTGAAGACGGAGGCGATCGTCCTGCGCAGCATCCGCTACGGCGAGGCCGACCGCATCCTTCATCTCTACACGGCGCAGCGGGGTCGGGTCGGGGCGATCGCCAAGGGGGCACGGCGCCCCAAATCGCGCTTCGGTGGCCGCCTGGAGCCCTTCTTCCGCCTCGACCTACTGTTGCATGAAGGGCGCGGCGAGCTGCTCACGGTTACCCAGGCCGCAACGGTCGACGGCTACCCGCGCTTGCGCGCCTCCGGTGCGGCGCTCAGCGCGGGCGCCCGCGCCTGCGACGCCGTCCTGCGCCTACTCGACGCGGCCGAGCCCAACCCGCCTGCCTACAACCTGCTCTGCCGCTGCCTCTCGCTGCTTGACGATCCCGGCGCGCCCGCGGCAACTTCGCTCCCGGCGGCGCTTTCCTTTCGCCTCAAGCTCGCCCTCGCCGCCGGCTTCTCGCCCGAGCTCGGCTCTTGCGCGTGCTGCGGCGAGGCCGATCATCTGGTCGGCTTCTCCGGTGCGGCGGGCGGGGTCGTCTGTTCGAGCTGCGAAGCGGGGTCGTTTCCGCTCTCGGAAGGAGCGCACCGCTTCATGGTCGAATCGATCGCCAGGCCGCTGGCGGAGGCGCCCGCCGCTGGCGCGGGCGAGCTGCGCCAGGCCGAGCGGGCGATCGGCGAGACGCTGGAGCATCACGCGCACGTGCAGCTTCGCGCCGCGGCGTAGGATCGGGCGGTGCAAGTCACCACCAAGTTCGAGGACCGCGTAGCGGCCTGGGAGGCCGAGCTCCTCTCCGATCCGGCGACGCCCTCTTACCCGGCGAAGCGGCAGCGTGAGGAGCCCGACAGCCCGCTACGGACCCCGTTCCAGCGCGACCGCGATCGAGTAGTTCACTCGAAGGCGTTCCGACGCCTCAAGCACAAGACGCAGGTCTTCATCGCCCCCGAAGGCGACCACTACCGCACCCGCCTCACGCACACGCTTGAGGCCTGTGGGATCGCCCGCACCGTGGCGCGGGCGCTCGGCCTCAACGAGGACCTGACCGAGGCGATCGGGCTCGGCCACGACCTCGGCCACCCGCCCTTCGGCCACACCGGCGAGGACGCGCTCGACGCAGCCCTGCGTGAGCGCTGTGGGCACGGCTTCAAGCACAACATTCACTCGTTGCGGGTCGTCGACGTGCTGGAGCGCGACGGCCAGGGACTGAACCTGACCGAGCAGGTGCGCGACGGCATCCTCAACCACACCGGTGCGGATCGCCCGGCGACGCTCGAGGGGCGGATCGTCAAGCTGGTCGACCGCGTCGCCTACATCAATCACGACATCGACGACGCGCTGCGGGCGGGGATCCTGCAGCCCGCCGACCTACCCGCGGACGAGATCGAGCTGCTCGGCCCGACCGGGTCGGCTCGGATCGACACGTTGGTGCGTGACATCGTCACGCGCTCCACCGCCGCCGACGACATCGAGCAGAGCGATGAGGTGGGTGGAGCGATGCTGCGGCTGCGCAAGTTCATGTTCGACCGCGTCTACCTGGGCGAGGCGGCGCGGGGCGAGCACGAACGCGCGCAGCGCGCTGTGCGTGGTCTCTTCGACCATTACATGGAGCATCCCGAGGAGGTGCCAGAGGGGGGGCCGGGAGCGAGCGGGTGCCAGCGGGTCGCCGACTACCTGGCCGGGATGACCGACCGCTTCTGCATCGCCCGCTTCTCCGAACTCACTGTTCCCGAGGCGGCGAGGTTCTGATGGCGCTGATCTCCGAGGAGAGTCTGGAGCGGGTCAAGCAGGCGGCGGACATCGTCGAGGTCATCTCCGCCCATACCGACCTGCGTCGGCAGGGCGCCCGCTGGGTCGGCCTCTGCCCCTTCCACGAGGAGCGCACGCCGTCCTTCTCGGTCGATGCGCAGGAAAAGCTCTACCACTGTTTCGGCTGCGGGGTGGGGGGAGACACGATCAAGTTCGTCGAGGAGAAGGAGGGGCTCGGCTTCGCCGAGGCGGTCGAGCTGCTCGCCGACCGCTACGGGGTGGAGCTGCAGCGCGAGAAGGAGGACCCACGAGAGGAGGCGCGCCGGCAGCAGCGGCGCCGCCTGGGAGACCTGCTCGACCGCACGGCGGGCTTCTACACGCAGTTCCTCTGGGACTCCGAGGAGGCGGGCAAGCCGCGCGCCTACCTGGCCGAGCGGGGGCTGGGGGAGGAGGCCCTGCGCGCCTTCGGCGTCGGCTACGCGCCGAGCGCCTGGGACGCGGTGCTCTTGCGCGGACAGCGGGCGGGGTTCAAGGTCGAGGAGCTGCGCGCGGTCGGGCTGGCGCAGCGGGGGCGGAGCGGCGGCGAGTACGACCGCTTCCGCGAGCGGATCATGTTCCCGATCCGTGACCGTCGTGGGCGCACGCTCGGCTTCGGCGGGCGGGCGATGCGCTCCGACCAGGGGGCGAAGTACGTCAACACCGCCGAGACCGACTTCTTCCACAAGAGCCAGATGCTCTATGGCATTGACCTGGCCAAAGAGGCGATCGCGAAGAGCGGCCGGGTGGTCGTGGTCGAGGGCTACACCGACGTGCTCGCGCTGCACCAAGCGGGGATCGGCGAGGCGGTCGGCGTGATGGGCACGGCGATCACCGAGGAGCAGGTGGCGGCGCTCTC
>Ga0193695_1000092_pt1 | contig 14163 bp, 11 predicted proteins | sample L3s2metaG_FD_160568 | JGI IMG/M metagenome (GOLD analysis project Ga0193695, IMG submission 160568) | Soil microbial communities from a riparian zone of the East river system, Colorado, United States - L3s2 | ecosystem: Environmental > Terrestrial > Soil > Riparian zone | place: USA: East River... | reverse complement strand
CGGTAGGGACGAAAGGAGCTCCCCCCATGCATTCGTTCATTAGTGTTCATGTCCATTGTGTCTGGAGCACGAAAAACCGCGATCCATCATTGCATTCCAAATTGCGTGAGCGGTTGTGGCCGTATCTAGGCGGGATCGCACGCGAAAACAAAATGAAGGCGTTAGCAATCGGCGGAGCGGCCGATCACGTTCACATCGTCCTTTCGCTGCCAGCCACGCTTTCGGTGGCCAAAACGGTACAACTACTCAAAGGCAATTCATCCAAATGGATTCACGAGACGTTTCCCGGAATGCGTTCGTTTGAATGGCAGGAAGGCTACGGTGCGTTCAGCATTGGTGTCTCTGCTATTGATGCAACCAAGGCGTACATTCGAAATCAAGCCGAGCATCATCGTCGTCGAACTTTTCGCGAGGAATTTGAGAGAATTTTACGAAAGCACGGTTTCGATTTTGACGAATCGATGCTCGATTGAAATTCTTTCGTCCCATTCGGGATGCTTGGGAATAGCCCAGCGCTTTAGCGCTGGGTAATTAGTGCACGCAACGAGTAAGTCCCGTTAGGGACGGAAGAACATCTCTTTCGTCCCGCGCTGCGGGACTCAACGGATGGTTGATGAACGAGGCCCAGCGCTAAAGCGCTGGGCTATTTTCACGAGATCGCCGACGCGATTCCCAATCGCGCCGAACAAATTCGTCTTAAGAAAACGTCGCCGGTTCATCCTGAATTCGAACATTAGTTAGAGTGGACGTCGAACGAAGCCGCCTTTTTCTTCCGGATATTTACCGAGCCCGCCATTAACAGACTTCAGCATGCCGACAAAGGCCTTCTCCATTTCGGCGTTGTAACCAGTCGCATTTTTCGGCAAATGCGGCCATGCAAACGTGATACAGACATGCACGTCGGCAATGTCACGATACGCCACTTGCCCCGAGTACCTCGTATTTCTCTCTTGGAATTCATTTTTGAAGACTTCCCAGACTCCGATTCGCGATTTCGTACCCTTGGTATACTCCTGACGAAGCCCTGCATAACGAGCTCCGGCTTGCGCTGAATCTAATTCGAACAGCATAACAACAGCGTTCGTGGGAGCAGGTCCTCCTCCGTCTGCGGGATTTGGAATTTGAAACACCGCGCCCCTAACCGGGTTCTTCGTGTCCATTGTCAAAATCTTCCAGTCGCCGCCAACTGTGAACTGAACCCAGCCCTTTTCTGTAATGAGGGAGAAATCAACCTGATTGGCGAGCAATTGCGTGCTGCCTACAAGAATCGCGATGAGAATGCAGGCGCCGGACAGTCTGAAGCGACGATCACACGTCGTAGTACATCGAGAACTCATAGGGGTGAGGTCTCAACCGCAGCGCGTCGTATTCTTTTTGCTTCATGTCGATCCAGTTGGCGATGAAGTCAGCGTTGAAGACGTCGCCGCGAAGGAGGAAGGAATGGTCTGCCTGGAGCGCTTCGATCGCGCCGCGGAGTGAGTCGGGCACGCTCGCGATCTGGGCGAGTTCTTCCGGCGGCAGATCGTACAGATTTTTGTCGAGCGGATCGCCCGGATCGAGGCGGTTCTGGATTCCATCAAGGCCGGCGAGCAGCAGCGCGGAGAATGCGAGATATGGATTCGCGGCCGCATCGGGCGTACGAAACTCGATTCGTTTCGCTTTCGGGCTTGGCGAATAGGTGGGAATACGGATCGCGGCGGAACGATTGCGCGCGGAGTAAGCGAGATTGACCGGCGCTTCGAACCCGGGCACGAGCCGCTTGTAGCTATTAGTCGTTGGATTCGTCAGGCAGGTGAGCGCGGGCGCGTGTTTCAAAATGCCGCCGATGAAGAACAACGCCAGGTCGCTCAACCCGGCGTAACCGTTGCCGGCGAATAGCGGTTTGTCGCCGTTCCAAAGTGAGATGTGCGTGTGCATGCCCGAGCCATTGTCGGCGAAGAGCGGCTTCGGCATGAAGGTGACCGTCTTGTTGTGCTTCTTCGCGACGTTGCGCAGGATGTATTTGTAATATTGCAGGTTGTCGCCCATGCGTTTGAGCGGCGCGTAGCGGATGTCGATCTCGGCCTGGCCGGCAGTGGCGACTTCGTGGTGCTGGCGCTCGATTGGAACGCCGGCGCGCTCGAGCTCGATGCACATTTCGTTGCGAATGTCCTGCAACGAATCCATCGGCGAGACGGGAAAATAACCTTCCTTTGGGCGAATCTTGTAACCCAGGTTTGGAAATTCTTCGCGCGCGCTGTTCCAATGCCCCTCGACGCTATCGACGCGATGCATCGACGAATTGCCGTCATAACTAAACCGGACGTCGTCAAAAATGAAAAACTCCGCTTCCGGTCCGAAAAACGCCGTGTCGGCGATGCCGGTGCTCTTTAAATAAGCTTCCGCTTTTTCAGCGACGCCGCGCGGGTCGCGGTCGTAGGGCTCGCGCGTGATCGGATCGACAATCGTACAAATGAGACTCAGCGTCGGCTCGGCGTTGAAGATGTCGATCCAGGCAGTCGCCGGATCAGGAATGACCAGCATATCCGACGCGTTGATGACCCTCCAACCGCGAATACTGGAGCCGTCAAAGCCGAGGCCGTCGGTAAAAATCTCTTCGTTATATTCGGTGAGGGTGGTCGTGAAATGCTGCCAGGTGCCGAGCAAATCCGTGAACTTGAAGTCGATCAACTTCACGTCTTTGTCTTTGATCATTTTGCTGACGTCGGATGCGGTTTTGTCTTTGGCCATATTAAGAGGTTGAGGAGTTGAGTTGTTGAGAAGTTGAGATGTCGAGCCGCCTTCGTCCCGCAGTCGCGGGACTACGGCGGACAGGGTTGTTGGGTTGAGGTTGTGAAAAAGTGACCGGGTTATTCACAAAAGCCGCTGAAAATAAAAAGAGCCGAGACAACCCATTGAGGAATGGGCTGGGTGCGGCTCGCGTAATCACACTGCTTTTTCGCCGATCTCTTCCGTGCGGATCCGAATCGCGTGTTCGACCGGCAGCACAAAAACTTTTCCGTCGCCGATCTTGCCGGTCTTGGCCGCGCCCACTACGGCGGCCACCGCTTTCTCTACCATGTCGTCTGCCAGCACGACTTCGACTTTCACTTTCGGCAGAAAATCGACGGTGTATTCGCTGCCGCGGTAGATTTCGGTGTGACCTTTCTGGCGGCCGAAGCCTTTCACTTCGGTCACGGTCATGCCTTCAATACCGAGCTCGGCCAAGGCTTCCTTGACCTCCTCGAGCTTGAACGGCTTGATGATCGCTTCCAGTTTTTTCATGTCGATCTAATCGCGCTCGCTTCACCAGAAGCTGAGAGCGGCACGCGCTCTCTTACCAACGCGATCTTGTGATTGCAAACAAGAAATTTTTGCAATCACGCGCGAAATTTTTTGAGAAATTTCGCGGAGGTCTATACTGAGTTGATGCCGCGCGATTCGTTCGTTCACCTCCACCTTCACACCGAATATTCCCTGCTCGACGGCGCGGTGCGGATGAAGGAGCTGATGAAAAAAGCGGTCGAATTCGGCATGCCGGCCGTGGCCGTGACCGATCACGGCAATCTTTTCGGCGCGATCGAATTTTACCAGGAAGCGACGCGCGCCGGGGTGAAACCGATTATCGGATGCGAGGCCTACCTTGCACCGCGCTCGCACAAGGAGAGGGCGAATTCGCTGCGGGAAGCGGCCTATCATTTCACTTTGCTTGCGCAAAACGACGTCGGCTATCGCAACCTGGTCAAACTGATCTCAACCGCGCACCTCGACGGGTTTCACTACCGACCGAGGATCGACAAGGAGCTGCTGGCGCAACATTCGGCGGGGCTGATCGGGTTGAGCGGTTGTCTCGCGGGGGAAGTCAATTCGGCGATTCAATCGAACAACATCGAGAGAGCCAAGCAAGCCGCGGCCGAGTATCGCGACATCCTGGGCGCCGAAAATTTCTTCATGGAATTGCACGATCACGGGATGGAAGAACAACGCCAGTGCAATCGCGTGTTGCCGCAAATCGCGAAAGACCTCGGCGTCGGCCTGGTCGCGGCGAACGATGTCCATTTTCTGCGACGCGACGATCATGACGCCCACGACGTGATGTTGTGCATCGGCACCGGCAAAATGGTCCAGGACGAAAGCCGGATGCGTTATGCGCCGGAGCTGTATTTCAAATCACCGGCGGAAATGCGCGAGCTATTCAAGGACTTCCCGGATGCAATTACGAATACTCTCGCGATCGGAGAACGCTGTAATGTCACGATTGAATTCGGAAAATCAAAATATCCCGAGTATCCAGTGCCGGAGGGACAAACGCGCGAAGGTTATCTGCGCGAGCTTTGTTACAAAGGTCTGGAAGAGCGTTACGGCGAGCGCGCCAAGATCGACAATCAGCTGCGCGAGCGGCTCGCTTATGAACTCAGCGTGCTCGAAAAGACTGGTTTCGTCAGCTACATCCTGATCGTCTGGGATTTTATTCACTTCGCGAAAGGCCGCGGAATTCCGGTCGGACCGGGTCGCGGATCGGCCGCCGGCTCGCTCATTGCCTACGTGCTCGGGATCACTGACATCGATCCGTTACAATTCGGACTGATTTTTGAGCGCTTTCTCAATCCGGACCGTGTTTCGCCGCCGGACATCGACGTCGATTTCTGCGAAGCGCGCCGCGGCGAAGTTCTCGAATATGTTCGCCAAAAATACGGCGAGCGTCGCGTTGCCCAGATCATCACGTTCGGAAAGCTGAAAGCGAAGAGCGTGGTGCGCGATGTCGGCCGCGTGATGGGACTTCCCTATGCGGCGGCGGACCGGATCGCGCGGATGATCCCAAACGAGTTGAACATTACACTCGATTCGGCCGCGGAAAAAAATTCGGAATTGAAACGCGCGATCGCGACCGAACCGCAAACGAAGCAACTGTTCGAATACGCGAAGACGCTCGAGGGCCTCTCGCGCAATGCCGGGGTGCACGCGGCCGGCGTCGTCATCGCCGATCGCGATTTGTCCGATTACATCCCACTCTGCCGCGACGTCAAAGGCAACGACGTGATCAGCCAGTATCCGATGGGCCCGCTGAACGATCTCGGCCTGCTCAAGATGGATTTTCTCGGGTTGAAAACGTTGACCGTGATCGAGGACACGCTCGTGCTGATTCACAAACGCGAGCCGGAGTTTTCACTAAAGAACATTCCGCTCGATGACGCGGCGGCGTTCGGTCTCTACAACCGCGGCGAAACGATCGGTCTTTTCCAGATGGAGTCCGGTGGGATGACCAACCTTTCGAAGCAATTCGAGGTCAAGAAGCTCGACGACATCATAGCGTTGATTGCGCTCTATCGGCCGGGGCCGATGGAACTGATTCCCGAGTACGTCAAAGCGAAAAAGGGAGTCACGCCGATTAAGTATTTGCATCCGCTGCTGGAAGAAATCTGTGCCGACACCTATGGCGTGATGATTTACCAGGAGCAGGTAATGGCGGCGGCGAGCAAACTCGGGGGCTACTCTCTCGCGCAAGCCGATCTGCTTCGCCGCGCGATGGGCAAGAAGGACAAAAAAACCATGGCGAAAGAGCGCACTAACTTTATCCAAGGTTGCGCGCACACGAACAAGATCCCGGAGAAAAAAGCGAACGCGATCTTCGATTTGCTCGAAAAATTCGCGGGTTACGGATTCAACAAGAGCCACAGCGCGGCTTACGGCGTCATCAGTTATCACACGGCTTACTTAAAGGCGCATTATCCGGTCGAGTTCATGGCCGGACTCCTCAGCAACGAAATCAACAACACCGATAAAATTTCGATTTTCGTCGGCGAGTGTAAGCGAATGGGAATTTCGATCGTGCCGCCGGACATCAACAGGAGCGGTTTGAAATTCACACCTGAGTCTCAGGACGGAAAAATGGCAATCCGCTACGGACTGGCCGCGATCAAAAACGTGGGCGAAGCCGCGATGGAGATGTCGATCCAGGAACGGGAGCGGGCTGGGGAATACACTTCGCTGGAAGATTTTTGCGGAAGAATCGGGACGCGCATCGCTAATCGCAAAATGTTGGAAAGTTTGATCAAGGCCGGCGCGTTTGATTTTGTTGGGCGCGACCGCGCGGACCTTTTTGCCTGCATCGACGAATCGCTTTCCTGCGCCGCGGCGGCGCAACGCGATCGGACCGTTGGCCAAGTTTCGCTCTTCGACGAAGAAACTCACGCGGCAACAACGAGGAAGCGCATTGTTACTCCGTGGAGCGACCACGAAAAACTCTCCTACGAAAAAGAGCTGCTGGGATTTTATGTCAGCGGGCACCCTTTAGACGCGTATGCCGATCTTTTCGCATCAAAAAATTACCAGCCAATCAGTTCGTTAGGCGATCTGGACGATCGTTCGCAGTTCAGAATCGGGGGCGCGATCGTGCAGGTGGAAAAGAAATTCACGCGACGGGAAGGGAAACCGTTCGCAGTGATGTGGGTCGAAGACAGGACTGGCACCCTCGAAGTTGTGGTTTGGAACGATGTCTACGTTGTCGTGTCGGAAATTCTTGTTCCCGGCCGGGTAGTGGAAGTGCGCGGAACGATCGACACTCGTGGCGATTCGTTGCGCGCGACGGCGCAGAAAATAAGAGTACCGAGCGCGAACAAAGCCAACGGCGCTTCGAACGGGAATGCCGGCCTTGGCGAGGCTACGGCTCGGCCGGAAAGATCGACCCGCCTTCGCGACGCTACGGCGGGGCAGGCGTCTGCCGAAAGTGAGCCGGCCGTACTCCTCCAATTTTCGCCGGCGACGACGAAAGAGGAATTGCGCGAAGTGCGCGAGCTCCTGGAGAGCTCGCCCGGCCGGCGCCGAGTGCAACTCCTTTTCGATCGGCCGAGTGGCGAACCGTTACGAGTCGATGCCGGGGCGGACTTGTGCGTCGAACTGACCAGCGATTTGGAGCAGAAACTCGTGCGCTGGTTGGTGACAACGAAAGCCGAGCGGCGCGGTGTCCCGATCGAACTGTAGCCGCCTCGCTCGGTCGAGGCGCTCGGTCAAAAGGTAGTGGTGGCAAACCGTACCACTACCCGTCAAAACACGGCGACAGAGCGCCGTGGCTACAACTAACGACGCCGTCCCTGTTTGTGGGCGCGGGGTGGCGAAGGTTGCGGCCGCGGGTGCACACCGACATTAAAAGCTTCGCCTTGCGGTGAGGTGCCGGCACAGAAATGGAATTCCCTGGCCGATTGATCGGTAATGGATGGGACTGGGGCAGTTCCTTCCTCTTTCAACCCCATCTTCCAATTGTTACCAAACGAATCGCCTTGGAACTGGAGCTGTTCGATGGTCGGCGCAAGCGTGGTCTCGACCGGCACGATCTCGATTCGGCGGACGCAATCTTGAACATTCGCGCTCATATCAAAAATGGGAGCGGCACTGGAAATTCTCACGATCACATCCTTGCTGTTCCGGAAGTCAACTTCGCCCTTCACCGAAAGATCGACATCTTTGGTGGCGGCATTCAGGAACTCGAGCGTTCCGTGGTCGCCGCTAAAAGTCACGCGCCCGCTCGCGCGCGTCAGATCGAGCGGCGCATTTTGCAGAACTCCATTTAGCAGCTGCACTTCGCCCGTGATGTCCGGATGCTCGAGGTTCTGACTGAGTGAGATCGATCCGCTCAAGATTCCCTCATTGAAAATTGCCGGATGCAGAAATTGCGGAGCGCTGGCGAGGACGAGCGCGGGAAAATGAATCGTCGTCTCGACCGGTGAAGCGAGGAACGTTTTCCAGTCCTGACCAATTTTAAATGTGAATTTCGCCGCCAAATCGACCGGACTCGATCCGGGAAAAGTGAAAGCGGCCTGGGTCTCCCACGAACCCGAAGAAATCTTGATGTTAAGCTGGAGGGGAATGGCCGCTCCAGTCGAGCCGGCCCGACCGAGCAGGAAATAGTCGGATGCATCACCGATGTTTGCTTCGATCCTGCCGGAGTAATCGCTCTCGTGCGAAATGTCGATTTTGCCTTGGGCGCGGATGAAATCTTTTTTCCGCGCGACTTCGAATTGCTCAAACTCGATCGTATCAGCCTTCAGATTTATTTTGGTCGCGAATCGATCGATTTGCCTCTTAAATAGAGACAGGGAATTTCCACTGGCAGTCAGAAATCCGCCGAGCTTGCGTTCGCGTGCGTTGAGTGTCCCTTCAATTGCGATCGCGCCCGCAAAATCGCGGGGACCGGCGCCGAAAAGTTCCGCGAATTGTCCGAGATCGGTGATCTTTCCGAGAATTTGGCCGCGGAAATCCGGATTGAGCCAGTCTGTCGATTTGGAAGGAATCGCGCCTTCACCGCTCATGGTCAGCTCGTTCTTGCGTTGCTTGATGTAGAGCTGTTGGAGTTGGATCTGACGATTGTAGAAGATCGCGCCCAGCATGATGACGTCGGCGGCACGATTGTGCCAGCTCAACCCATTCAACTCGGTCCAGACAGAAGCGGTTCCTCCCAAAGGATCGCGTGGATCGCCGCGAAAAGTGAAATTGCAGGCGCGAAGCGAACCACCGAGCTGATCGGTAAATCCGAGCGCCTCGGACGTTTGCGCGAGCGAAATGCCGGTCGCGGTGCCGGCCAGGTTCCAGATTGAATGTTCCCCCGGCCATTCGTTCGAAATGCTCGCGCGAATTTTTCCGCCGAAGACGTCGAGATCGAATTGGAGATCGGCGCGCTTTTTATCGAGCCGCGACAAATCGATGGTGATTGATTGAAGATCGACTCCGCGGGCGAGATTCATCCCGCCGATGGTGAGACGATCTTCCTGCCATTTGATCGCGCCGCGGAGTTGCGAAAATGTTTGTCGAAATAAGGGCGACGTGATCGTTAATTCGCCCGCGGAAAAACGTCCGGCTTCAATTTGGCTTCCGGAAATTGCGGCGTTCCGGAGTAAAATGACGGTGGGGCCGTTCTCAACTCTCAAATCGAGGTGGGCGATATCGAAATTGGCCGGGAGGAGCGACTGGAGCGCCGTCCAATTGAAAAGCATCGCCCGTACCTTTTCCGAGTAATCGCGACGGATTGCAGCGCGCGCTCTTTGGATCGACAACGTCCGGACGCCGTCGCCGCGGCCGGCCAGGATTTTGGCCAGACTGAGATGGAGAATCGCGACCTCGGCGTTGAGCTCGATTTGAGTGGCGGCGCCGGGCTCGCTCGTGACCCGGATGCGCTCGATGGAAACAGGCCGCAAAAATGGTGCGGCGATTTTGCCGAGTTCAATTTTCAATTGCTGGCGATGCGCCTGCCAGCGCAGCCAGAGACGAACCCCATTCGAGACGACGAAGGGAGCGAAGACGATCGTGCCCAACGCCACGATCAAAGCAGCGAGCGAGATCAACAACAGACGATTTTTCGGCATCCGCGCCCATTGCTTTAACGGCAAATCGTTTGCGCGCAAAGCAGCTTCGCAAATTATCCTACTGCTTTACGGCGGGCGATTCGATCTGCGGCGCGTTGATGAAGACAAGCTTGAGCGGCTGACGCGCGCGGATCCGTTTACGTAATTGGCGTTGCAGTTCCTGCTCAGCTTCTCCCGGTAGGTCCGTCTCAAAAGCCTGGCGCCGCGCCATTTCCGAGAGCTGGGCCAATTCGTTTTGCAGGTCAGCGCCGGAAAGGCGGTTCCATAGCCCGTTCTCGAGCGCGAGCACGTCGACATGCTTTTCTTCGACGCCGACAATCTCCGCATGCGGGAGTTGGATCAGGATTTGGTCAGGTCCGACATCGACCGCCACGTCTTGGCGTAAATTGAATCCCGCTTTGGCAATAAATGTTCCGCTCAATTTGATTCGCTTGGAGCTGCCGGCCCAGGTGTGCAGGAATTCGCGTTTGACCTTTAACTGCTTCGTCAAAATCGCCAGCTCCGCAGTGGGCGTTGCTTCATCGGCCACCGTCCGATTGTTGACCGTGATTCGCGGTTGCAAATGTGCGATCTCGATGAAAGCAGAGCGCAAATCTTTTCCGAGACGTTCCAGATCTTCAGTTCCCTGACCGATCGTGCGCCCGGGCCATGTTTCCACGCGCCAAAAGACGAAGACGGCCGCGCCGGCGAGAATCAACACCACCAGCGCCAACGCAGCGGGCCAGGAGATTTTTGCTGCCGTCGAAATTGAGCGTTGAGAGTTCAGCTGCCTGCTCGCGAATCCTTTCGGAGTTGGACGTTTTCTTTTTCTCCCCAAAAAAGTACCGCCCCCCACGCCCGATGGGCGTGAAGGGCGGCTGTTCCCCCCAGAACAATCTTCCAAAATCTGCCAGCTACTACCCGAGCTTAAACGGTGCCGCAACAAAAATTTATATAAATTATACAGCCCGTTTAGGAAACCCCTCGTAAGCCCGGTGACAATGTCGATCTTAAGGGTCGTTCCGGCGATTTGGATCGCGAAGAATTTCCAACCACTTGCGGAAGGCTGCGATGCGAGTTTTAGTTTTACATGCGCAATGTGCGTCGGGAAAAACCACGCAGTCTCGCCGGATCGCTTCTGGTCGCACATCCCAACATGCTCGACCCGAACTTTCGCCGAGCAGTCCTTTTTATTTCGGCGCACGATCCGGAGGACGGCGCGATTGGAGTCATTGTCAATCGCCCCCTCGATAAAAGCGTGGCCGATTTGGTGAGCGAAACACCGCCGCAAAATCTGGCGGACGTTCCGGTTTTTTTCGGCGGACCGGTGGGAAATAATCAACTGATGCTGGCCGCGTTCGAATGGCATAAGGGCGAAGGCCTGAAATTGAACCAGCATTCGCTCAACCCGGACGAGGCGGTGCTAGATCTGTCCGGAGGCGCGCCTTCTGTTCGCGCGTTTCTGGGTTATGCCGGATGGAGTGCTGGACAACTCGAGGCCGAGATGAAACAAAAAGCGTGGATTGTGCAAAAGCCCAGCCGTTCGGCGTTAAAGTTCGAGCGCCTGTCGCGACTTTGGTTCGACATTATGAATCGGCTCGGCCCCTGGTATCGCATGCTTGCGGCCGCGCCGGACGATCCGTCGCTCAATTGAGTGACCGGTTTCGGATGTTTTATCTTGTCACTGGTCACTCGTCACTTATCACTTGCTGAGTGATCATCGGCGTCCCCAAGGAAATTAAAGAACAGGAACGGCGCATCGCGCTCGTCCCTTCTGCCGCGGAGCAATTGACGAAACGCGGACACACCGTGGTGGTGGAGAAAAACGGCGGCATTGGCTCCGGTTATCCGGACGAGGAATATAAAAAAGCCGGCGCGGAGATCGTCGATCTGGCCGAAGATGTTTTCGCGCGGGCCGACATGATCGTCAAAGTGAAGGAGCCGCTTCCGGCCGAATTTCCGCTTTTGCGAAAAGGACAAATTCTTTTCACCTATCTTCATCTCGCCGCCAGCAAAGCGCTCACCGACGCGCTGCTGAAGTCCGGCGTGACCGCCATTGCCTACGAAACGATTCAGATTGGCAACCGCTTGCCGTTGCTTGAGCCGATGAGCGAAATCGCCGGGCGGATGTCGGTGGTGATGGGCGCATATTTTTTGGCAAAACACAATGGTGGCAGCGGCGTTTTGCTCGGTGGTGTTCCGGGAGTCTTGCCCGGGCGGGTCGTTGTGATTGGTGGCGGCACTGCCGGTGTCAATGCCGCTCGTATGGCCACCGGTCTCGGAGCGGACGTGACGATTTTAGAAGTCGATCTCGAGCGAATGCGATTTCTCGACATCACCATGGGAAGCGCGCACACCCTTTATTCGAGCGAATCGCATCTGCGCGAGCTCATGCCGAATGTCGATCTTCTCATCGGCGCGGTTCTGCTTCCGGGAGCGAAGGCGCCAAAATTGATCACGCGCGCGATGTTGAAAGCGATGAAAACGGGCAGCGTGCTGGTGGACATCGCGATCGATCAGGGCGGCTGCGCCGAAACATCGCGACCGACCACGCATTTGCAGCCTGTCTATGTCGAAGAAGGCGTCACCCACTATTGCGTCGCCAATATGCCGGCAGCGTATGCCCGCACCGCCACTCAGGCATTAACCAACATTACCTATCGCTACGTCGAATTAATTGCCGATCTCGGATTGGACGAGGCATGCAAGAAACAGCCGGCGCTGATTGGCGGGATCAACACCCGAGACGGCAAGCTGACCTGCCACGCCGTGGCCGAGGCGCATGGCTTGAAATATGACGCGCCGTTGTAAAGCGCACGACCGAAATGCATTCTTGCTGCGAAATATCAATTAACCGAAGGTCTCCAACTATGAAGAAATTAATCTGCATCCTGGCTGGCGCCGCGCTTCTGGCGGCGTGCGAACAAAAAACCGAAACGGTCGCACCGGCCGCAAGCGCTTCCCCGGAAGCGACTACCGGAACCACTACGACCACGAGTCCCGCGCCAACACCTTAAATAATTGGTGCCCTAATCCGTCCAATGCCTACATGAACAAATACATCTGCCTCTTGACGGGTGCCGCGCTTCTGGCGGCTTGTGAGCAAAAAGAAACAACGGTAACGAATCCGCCGGCGGAGAAAAAGGAGAGCAACACTACGATTGTGAACCCTTCGCCAGCGACTTCAACAAAGACGGAGACCAAGACGGACATCAACGTCAATACGTCTCCTTCTCCATAGACCGGCGCCATCGAATTATTTGCGGAGTCTTTCGTCCCGCGTCTGCGGGACGAAAGACTTTTGCTGTACCGGCAAGTTGTCATTCCGAGCGGAGTCGGATCTCGCCGCTAACGTTGTAGCTGCCGAAATGCCCGTCCGGCTCGGACTCCTCATCGGCAGTCTGTTGTTTAATTAAATCTGCCGCCGGAGACGGTGGCAGCTACAATTAACGGAACCGGTATGCCGGCAAAACGCTTCACGTTTCCCAAGAGTCGCCGCCTGACTCAGTCCGCGGAATTCGCGCAGGTGAAAAAGAACGGCCGCGTCTACCGCGGCCGATCGGTCTTGCTTAGCATCCTTCGAGCGAATGACGCCACTCGTTTTCGCGCTGGCTTTATCACCTCGCGCGCGCTCGGGCCCGCGGTTGCGCGGAACCGCGTCCGCCGGCGGCTGCGCGAGATTGTTCGCAAACATCAACGCGAGATCGTTGACGGGACATGGATTGTGACGATCGCGCGCGCGCAGGCCGTCGGTGCAACCTATCAGGAGCTGGAAGTTGAGTGGTTGCGTCTGGCCAAGCGCGCTTCTATTCTAGCGACTCCATGCTGAAAATTCTCCGCGTTCTTATTCGCTTTTATCAGCTCACGATTTCGCCTTTGCTCTCGGCCCTCGGCGGTCCGGGCTCGGGATGCCGATTTGAACCCACCTGCTCCCGTTATTTTTTGGAGGCCGTCGAAACACACGGCATTATTTCAGGCGGCTGGCTCGGTTTGAAACGGCTGACGCGCTGTCAGCCCTGGGGCGGTTGCGGACACGATCCGGTCCCGAAAGAAATTTGTGCTCGAAACGTCGCCAAATCGCTGCTCTGTGAATAGCGGGCGCTGCCAATTTTATGGATCGAACCGCGTGGATTGCCGTTATACTTTGCGTCATCGGATTGGTGGCGTGGGAATGGTGGGTCGCCAAACAAACGCCGCGGCCGCGGCCGCCGACATCTGCGCAGTTGTCTCCCGCGCCAACGCCGCTTGCAGGAACTAGTCCGTCGGCAGTTCCGCTGACTGCGTTTTCGCCTCCTCCTGCTGCGACTCGAACTCCGGCGCCCGAAGCAACACCGGCGTTCGCCGAGAAAATCGAAACGTTGCGGAACGACGATGTCGAACTTCGCCTAACGAATCGAGGCGGTGGGATTCGGGAAGCCGTTCTGCTTAATCATATCGGTCAGGGTGGCGATCGCCTTGTTATTAATTCGAAAGATCAATCGCCCATCGGTGCGATGGTCGAACAACCGAATTCGCCCAAATTCGACGAATTCACGTTAATTCGAGAAGCGGACGGGAGCTTGAGATGCGAGCGCGCCGCTGAAAATGTCACGATCCGAAAGAAGTTCTTTTTTCCGCCGGGCAAGGAGAAGAAAGACAATTTTCTCGCCGAAATGGATGTCGATCTGGTGAACGCCGGCGCGCAGCCCTATTCAAATCCGGGTTATTTCGTTGCCCTCGGCGCGGCCGTTCCGATTCATCCTAAAGATTATTCATATTACACCCGCCTCGTTTGGTGCGTCGACGGCAAGGCCAAGGGAGTTGATGTCGGTTGGTTTGGAGGCGGTGGCGGAGTTTTCGGCATCGGCCA
>Ga0193695_1000091_pt1 | contig 14174 bp, 16 predicted proteins | sample L3s2metaG_FD_160568 | JGI IMG/M metagenome (GOLD analysis project Ga0193695, IMG submission 160568) | Soil microbial communities from a riparian zone of the East river system, Colorado, United States - L3s2 | ecosystem: Environmental > Terrestrial > Soil > Riparian zone | place: USA: East River... | reverse complement strand
TCCACTATCGTGAATCGCCGCCAACGAGAAAGAAACAGATCCTGACAAGTGCTCGATATACCGAAATTTCAAACGGGACGAACAGAATATCTCCTTAACCAGTTGTCGTTGGCATGCTTCCATTATTCGTACCCGTTGTCGTTGGCATGCTTCCATTATTCGTACCCGTTGTCGTTGGCATGCTTCCATTATTCGTGCCACCATCCACAGACACATTTCCTCTAGTAACAATAGTGCCTCGCAGCTCACCATTAGGGAATTTCGTGGTATATACATTCACGTATGTTCTATTTTGACTAATTAAATCAGTCAAGTCTTTCATGCCCTTGCCTGCGAGTGGTCCTTGAAAAGATGAATTAGTTATAGTTCCTGCCAAAATACCATTAAGCGGGCCCTCTGATGCATTAGCTCGGAAAAGTGTGACAACGATATCTCCGTTCTCTGTTTCCTCTCCTTGGTGAATGTCAACTCCAGTTACCTGCCCTATTCCCGTCATGTTAATTTGATAATTTAATACGGTCCCGTTACCCTTTATCGCTGCTGTACCCAGCGCTTCACTAAAAATTTGGGGCACTTCTGAAAATCCAGATAATTCTGCCAAAGATTCGAGTGCAGCGTTAGCGAAACTAGATTCCGTCAGTACTGCCATTATTATGATTGAAGCTAGCGGCAAGAGAGCAAGATTACGCTTCATTAGTGTTATCATAATTTACTTTTATAAAAGAATTGTGTAACTGAATTTCAAAACTTGATTTAATAAAGTCATCTGACTATTTGCAAAATACTAATCCATAACTCAGACAATGTTGGCAACATTTGGATTAAATCCTATTTGATCGAGTATTTCAAAACCTTACTATTGATGGGTATCGGAATAGGAAGTCACCTATCCTTACCAATTAAAAGTTCGGGCTTAGGTTACTTTTGTCGGCTTTCTTATCTTGTGACACGTACTTTAAACAGTCTACTAAACCGTCTGCATATCCGATGGACAATACTGCAAGTTCATTTTTTCCCTGATCCATAAAGTTAATTGCGTCGTCAACATAGTACTCTGCATTATCTAACATCTCTACAATTTTTTTGTTATAGTCTAATCTAGACGTCTCTCGGCTGCGTATTTGATTTATTTCATCATGAACCATTGGAACATATTTTTTTATCATTCTCGTGGCAATATTATCCAAATAAGCTGTGTTGTCAGAAGGTGAATCAAGGGTCTCTGTTAACTTCATAATTCCCTCTTCTTCAATAAAGTGTAATTTACCGGGAAAAATTATTGAATGAGGTCCTTGCCCATACTCTATTCCTAACAAAGAGCTTACTTTACCACTTAGTATTTTTTGTTCTTTGGTACCTATGCGAGAAGCGACTATGATGAACGAGTCAAAAGTTATGATGTTGTATCTGAGATCTTTTTCCACTTCCAGCAATCTTAAAATTACTTGCCTGGGATCCAAAAAAAATATAGACTGGTCTTCATTGGATCTATATTCCGTTAGAATGAGTGTGTGGCACTTGAGCTGAAGATCTATGGTTACAGAATTATAAACACTAATCGCAGAATGACTTTCTTCCATCATAGTAACAATTTTCCCAATCTTGTAAATCTGAAGCCCGCATTCACTGATGAGTGAGGTCACTCCGGATGCTCCATAAACTACTTCAACTTTAACATTTCTATCAATTGCCCTGAGTCTCAATTCCATAAATGTAGTTGCAATCATGGGATCTCCATAACTTAGCAAGGCCACATTTCGGTCCTTGGCCTCTTGCAGGATTTCTCTTCCATCTTCAACAAACCATCGTTTAACTGGAATCACCTGTTTATTATTAGACGAAGAAAATAATGATGTTAGGTTTTGTAAATCGTCATTGGAGATTGAAGACGTGAATCTTTCTACATATATTAAATCACAGTTGGCAAGGATTGCTGCTGCTTTTTGGCTCAAGCCAGAGATTCCGTATATGCCAATTCCGATGAAAGTTAACATTACAATTTGACCTTTAGTTTATTATTTTTGGTTTGTTAACATTTTGCTTTTTGCTCTGATGTAATCGTGATATGTGGAATAGTGCTCGACCGAATACTTCGATACTTGTAAGGTAAGACTCTATCTCAATTCTTTCATCTTTTGAGTGTGATGCATGTGGCTCACCTGGCCCATATGTTACTACTGGAATTTTTAAAGAATTACCCAAAACATTCATGTCGCCCGTTCCTGTTTTTCTTATCAACATAGGTCGAGTCCTACACACATCCAAAATAGATAGCGAAAGTGCTCTCACAAGAGGTGAAGAGTGTTCAGCTTCGAACGATTCAGTCATATCTTCAATTCTATATGTCAGCTTTACATTCCTTTGTTTGGCCAATTTATTGATAATCTCGTCAACAACACCTAGAATTTCTAGACATGTTCTGTTGATTGGTATCCTTATATCTATTGTGGCTTTACACTTTTGCGGCGTTACATTGTGACTCGTTCCGCCTGATATTTCAGTAAGACTGCAAGTAACAGCAGTACTTTTCTTGTTTAATTCTATATTACCTTCATTTAAAATCCTCTTAAGATCATTCCAAATATACTGCATCTCTTCAATTGAATTCATTGCAAGCCACGGAGCACTTGCATGTGCGGTCTCGCCTACATCACAAATTAGACGGAGTGCTAATCTCCCCTTGTAAGCAACTGTTATATTGCTTATGCCACTCGGTTCTCCGAAAATTGCATAGTCTGGGAACAGCTTGCTCTTGACAAGTTCTTTCACACCTGTAGCGTTCCCCTCCTCATCAACTACACCTGCAAAAATTATGGTTCCCTTTTGTTTAAATTCCGAGGCCGCTAGGAGCATTGAAATAAGAGGTCCTTTCGCGTCAGATGCCCCTCTTCCATATATGAATCCTGAGTCAATCCTAACCGGTACCTGACCTGGAACGGTATCCATGTGGCCACAAAGAAGCATTTTCGGTTCTCCAGACCCCTTTGTTGCAATCACATTTCCTACACTGTCGATGGTAACTCTTTCGAATCCTAAATCGCTCATACACCTTTCCTTAATAAGGTTCGCAAGCCCTCCCTCCGACCTGGAGGGTGTATATATCTCTAATGAATTTTTCAGAAGTTCTACCGCGTAAGCTGGAGAGACCAATTCGATTTGTTAATGTTTTTTTAATTTAATACAATGGTCTATCATTATAGATGGAATATCCACCCCTGTCACTCGTACAGTGTTCTTGAATTCAGTAGTATTATTGACTTCATGTACAAGCAAACCCTGTTCATCGCTTTCCATCAAATCTACACCCGCTATCTCAGCTTTGACTGCTTTGGCAGCTCGCAGACATATGTCTTCTAAGTCCTTTGTGATTTCGCAGGCCTCTGCCGTACCACCCAGCGCCATATTTGTCTTCCACGAGCCATCACCTGAATATCGGTATATCGCTGCAGCTACATTATCCCCAACAACGATGGCTCTTATATCACGGGGAGGTCTTGTAATATAGTCCTCTAAATAGTAAACATGATAGAGCGGGTACATGTGTTCTCGACTTTCAATAATTGCTTCTGCCGAGTCTTTGTCCTTTAACAATGCTATCAATCTCCCCCAACTTCCGACCACAGGTTTTATAACTTTTGGGTATCCATGTACGCCTAATCCTTTTAGAGCAGACTCTTGCGAAAAAGCGCAGAATGCTCTGGGGACGGGAACGCCCGCCTTTTTTAATTCCATATGTGAAAATAACTTATTTCCGCAATAGATTGCCGTCTGCAGAGAATTAATTACTGTTGCTCCTAATCCTTCTATAGCTGCAGTGGAGTGAACGTTATTGTAATAACTGACACATCTTTGAATCATAATTCTATCTGAATATTCCATATTCTGCTCTAGGTCGATAATAGTGTCCCTGCAGTTAGCAATGCCAATATCAATTCCTTTCTTCTTTGCAGATTCTATAATTGCTTTTTCTTCCCAACGAAGTTGGTCATAGAGTATGAAAAGAGAAGATCCAGTCTTCCCTATCTTCACTCGCCCCAATCCTCTCCGATTGATTGTGCAGGCTTCAAGTCAAACACCGTTCCAGACTTGATAATCTCGTAGCTGGCTCCACAATCTGGACATGTCACAATTTCTCCTTCCATTGCATCTACAGCGATCTTTATCTCTGCGTCACATTCTGGACATTTTGTCATTTCCCTAACACCTTTATTTTAATTGGGCATCGTTAAGTATTTTACTTTCCAGCCTTTCGTCCAGATACAGTTCTAATATATCGCCCATTCTCAATTCTTTCAAGCCTTTGGCCATCTTTTCTGCTTCTGCTTTGGAAGTCTCCAAACCAAGAAGTGACAGAAGGTAAGCAGCGCCATTCTTGCCGGCAAGTTCTCCAAAAACTATCTTTCTTCTGTTCCCCACAATCTTCGGTTCGAGAATTTCATAGGCCGCTGGGTTTCTCAATATAGCAGCCAAGTGGGTACCTGCCTTGTGTTTGTACGCACTATCTCCTACGATGGGTTTCGATTCTGGAGTAGGTATTTCTGTATATTCGCTTATGGTCCTCGATAGATCGCGCAGGAGATGCAACCTAAAATTATTCGGTACTTTATAGATTAATGTGAGGGCGACCGCAGTTTCCGCAAGTGAAGGTATTCCAGTTCGCTCGCCAAGGCCGTCTATGGTTGTGTGGATTTGATCAGCTCCAGCCTCACATCCAGCCAGTGCGTTAGCAAGCGCGAGACCTACATCATTATGACAATGGACATCTATTGAAGATCTGGACAAATCAATATTCTCACACACCATTCTTACGAGGTTATACATTCCATGTGGTCTCATTATGCCAACAGTATCTGGAATACTGATGCGTTCAATACCCCTAGAGTTCATTTCCTTGCACATCTCAATCAAGAACTTAGGATCAGTTCTGCTAGCATCTTCCATTGTAAAGCGTGATTTTAGGCCGTGTGATTTTATATAATCTGCCACTTCTAGTGCTCTGATTTTGGCCTCCTCACGGGATATCCTTAGCTTGGCTGAAAGATGTATGTCTGATATCCCCATGTAAGTGGCTATCCATGTAGCACCTGTGTCTATTGCCACATCTACATCCGATTTGATGGCCCTAACATGGGCTAGTATATCTGCCCTTAAATCTTGCTTTATTATCGTCTTTGTTGCTTCAAAGTGATCGTGAGATACAACAGGACTTATCTCTATTTGGTCAACGCCGAAGGAATCAAGCATCCATGCGATCTGTATTCTCTGTTTAATTGTAAAGGCTACACCGGGATGCTGTTCGCCCTCCCTGAGAGTAGAATCCAGAATTCTTATATTCTTAGTAATTAACTGAGGTTCGTTAAGCTGGTGCGCAAAATGATTAGGATCGTCTGATTTCAGCGACATTTTTATTCTAAATTAAATTATTTCGTATTAGATATAAATCTTCTCGGCTATATTCTTAAGGATAGCCGGCAGATCTGCATATCAACTTAGCGTCCTTAGAATGATTACTGTATTTGTGTCATGGACTCCTTCAATTTTGCGAATCAGGTCGATGCAGTGATTTATCTCCGATATCGATGGAGCAGATATTATAGCAGCGATGTCAAATTGTCCTGTTATTTCATAAACCACTTTAACGCCTTTGACTTCCGGCAGTTTTGCCGTGACCGCGGCGGTATCTGCAGAAGAACTAATGGATAGAAGTGTAATTGCACTAGTTTTATCTCCAGAATCAACGTCTACTGTGAAACGCTTTATGATACCTGTGTCAACTAAATTTCTGACTCTTCGCCTTACAGCTGATTCGGATAAACCAATTTCCTTACCTATGTCGACGAATGACTTTCTTGAGTCATTTTTAAGAATGTCCAAAATTTTCTGGTCTAGATCAAGACTATTGCTTTCAGATACTATGTCTTTTCGCCTCTGCTACTAAAAGTGAATCCATTACCGACAAGGCTTGGTCGACCATGCCCTTATCCATTATCAATGGGGGAAGTAACCTGATTATGTTTCTTCCGGAATACAACATTAAGAGTCCATTCTTGATGCCATCAAGTAATATGTCCCGCACGTCAAATCGCATTTCCATTGCGAGCATCATTCCTAAACCCCTAACTTCCCTAATAATAGGATGGCGCTCTTTAAGCTCAAGTAGCCCGCATTTAAAGTGATTTCCTATTTCAGCGGCCCTCTTTACTAAATTGCCTTCACTGATTACATCTAAGACAGCATTACCGGCTGCGCACGCAATTGGATTGCCAGCAAATGTAGAGGAGTGTTCACCTACTCTCATGGCTTCTGCTACTTTAGGTTTCAAAAATGTTACTCCCATAGGGATACCTGCTGCAATTCCCTTGGCAATGCACATGATGTCAGGTACAGTTTCCCAGTGTTCACCAGCCCACATTTTGCCAGTCCTTCCGAGACCTGTCTGGATTTCATCAAATATCAGTACAACATTTTTTTCATCACAGATTTTTCTTACTGAATTAAGGAAACCATCTGGAGGCAATATGACTCCTGTTTCTCCCTGAATCGGCTCCAAAATCACCGTCCCAGTCTTGTCATCAATTGCATCGATCAGGCTACCTACGTTCCCATATGGAATAAATTTAATGTGATCAAGTAAAGGAACAAAAGACTTCCTATACTTCGCATTGTGCGTCACCGATAGAGCACCAAATGTCTTCCCATGATATCCACCATACATAGAAATAATTCCCGGTTTTTGACTGTACTTGCGTGCAAACTTTAAAGCTGCTTCTACTGATTCTGCACCACTGTTACTGAAAAATATTTTTGTTACACCGGGTGGTGCAATATGAGTTAGTTTTCTCAGAAATCTTAATCGGGTACTGCTATAAACCGACATATGACAGACCATAATTTTTTTCAGCTGCTCTTCTATTTCGGCAATTACCTTCTTATTGGAATAGCCTATTATACCAACACCATAGCCACCCATACAATCGATGTATTTCTTGCCGTCTGCATCCCAAATAGTTGCACCATCACCCCTCTCAACCGTAATAGGGAATCTCTGATAAACGTTGAGCAGGTAGGAATCCTCACCTTCTACATCTGTCATTTAGAGATCACCGTACAATTGCTGTGGGCTATTGCGGAAGAGATCGGGTTGGAGACCATTCCTGAAGAAATAATAGCTTCGTTGGCGCCAAGAGAGAGAGCTTCTGTACATGCTAGAACTTTTTTTTCCATTCCAAAACCAATTTTCGGCAATATTTCCTTTGCCTCTTCAAGTGAAATCTTCTGTACTAGACTGTCATCCAAATATAGACCATTAACATTTGTAAGAAATATTACCTTGTCTGCACCCAGGATACCTGCGATATAAGCTGCAGCTCTATCTCCATCAACGTTCAAGAAATCAAATTCTTCGCTGAGTGCAACTGGAGAAATGACTGGGACATATCCTTCGTTTAATAACAAGTTTAATAATTCTGTTCCTACTGTTTTTATCTTACCAGTGTAACCACCATCGATTACCATCTTTCTTCCCTTTTCATTTATGACAGTTAATTTGCTCTTTCTAATTGCTCCCAAAATGTGATTATCTATTCCAGAAAGACCAACTGCTTTAATCTCCTCCTTGAGTAACATTTTGACTATTAGTTTGTTTATCTTGCCTGACATCACCATGGTATAGATTTCAGCAGTTTCTTTGTCAGTATATCTGCTTCTTATACCCCCCGGAGATACTATAAACCGCTGTTCCTTTCCAAGTTTAGTTGCTATAGATGTTACCTCCTTTCCTCCTCCGTGAACCAACAATAACTTTTCGTTCGACAAAATATTGTGGATGTCTTTTATAGCGGATGAATGCAAATCGTTTACTATGCTACCCCCAATTTTTATGACGATCATACCGGGGTTAACGGTGTGTATCTTAGGCCTTCCACTTCACTAAATCCACTCATAATATTCATATTCTGTATTGCCGAGCCTGCTGCACCTTTCATTAAATTATCAGAGGCTGAAAGAGCTACAACTCTGTTATTATCTTCATCTAAATCAAATCCTACATCGCAAAAATTAGATCCTACCACAAATTTCGGATCAGGGAACTTGTATAATCCCTTTTTGTCTTTTATTAATCTGATGAACGGTTCACTTTTGTAAGCATCCCTGTAGTATTTCCACAACTGTATTTCCGAGACAGGCTCTTTCAAAAAGACATGATTGGTGGTCAATATTCCCCTGACCAAATTGACCGCATGGGGACTCATGCTGACCATTACTTTCTTGTGTGCAAGTATGCCCAATTCTTGTTCAATTTCTCCGGTATGTCTGTGCTTGGCGGGTTTGTACGGTCTAATGACTCCATATCGCATTGCATGGTGAGTTCCATTTCCTTCCTGAGAGCCAGCGCCCGAAGAGCCTATCTTGCTATCAACAATAACATGTTCCGTATCTACCAAGTTTTTCTCAATCAAAGGCTTTAATGCAAGAATTGATGTTACTGCCATGCATCCTGGGCAGGAGACTAGCTTCGATTCTTTAATTTGATTTCTATATAGTTCTGGAACTCCATAAGTCGATTTTGAGAGCATTTCCGGGAAAGGGTGCTCCCATCCATACCATTTCACATAATCTTTAGGGTTTTTCAATCTAAAATCTGCAGATAAATCAATTATTTTGATACCTCTTTCATAAAGCTCTTTGACGACATTAACCGCATTTCCATGTGGAACAGAAACAAACACAATATCGCAATTACTGGTTAGCTTGTCTATATCCAGAGGTGAGAATGTCAAGTCTATGAAGCTTTTCAGACTTGGATGTACTCTGTGAACATATTCTCCAACGTGCTGCCTTGACGTGACCATACTTATTTCTACCTTGGGATGCACAACCAATAATCTCAAAAGTTCGCCCCCGACGTAGCCAGATGCTCCTATGACTCCTACTTTCATAACTTTGAATCCTTTGAAAAAGTCTCAATATAGCATCTTATGAATTTTATTATCTGTAAGTATTGTGTATGAGTTCGAAGTGTTCCATAGTCCAAAGTCGAGCAGGCTTTTCTTACAGTCGAGTTAATATTTGGTCGGATCCTTACTTCCTGCATTCATGGACCAGGTAATCAATCATGGCTGCGGGAATATCTTGTGTAGAAACCATTGAGGCTCCCCTAAATTCAACCGTGTTATTGATTTCATGAACCAAGTATCCTCTCTTCGTATCCTCCATCAAGTCAATGCCAAGTATTCCTCCACCTACAGCTTTTGCAGCTCTTAGCGTGATTTCTTCCAACTCAGGATTCATCTGTGCTTGTTCCGTCGTTCCACCAATTGCCACATTCGTAAGCCATTCGTTTTCTGCAGCATTTCGATAAATTGATGCAACAATATTTTCGGCGATGACTATGCATCTTATATCCCTAGGCGGACGATCTATCTTCTCTTGGATATAATAAATTCGAGAAAGTGGACTTCCAATTTCCTCTCTACTATCTATTAGTATTTCAGCTGCTGATCTATCTTTAATTAAATAAACTCCTCTTCCCCAAGATCCTACAAGTGGTTTCACTACCAGAGGATATCCTAATTTATCCATCAATTGAAGAGCTGAGCTGGAGCTAAACGCAAAGCTAGTATTGGGAGTAGGCACGTGGTGTTTCACTAATGCTAAGCTGGTGAGTAGCTTATTCCCACATATTTCACTGACAGAAAATGGATTGATCACTTTAAACCCTAGTGATTCCAAGCACGAGGTAATATACAGGCCTCTATAGTGGCTTATCTCTCGCTGAAAAATGATATCCCCTAACTCAAAGTCTTCTTTCTCTGAATTCGTATTGAAAACTAGAGATTTACCATCAACAAGATTGGATGTAAAACCTTTTTCCTTTATTTTGTTATGCAGTATCCTTTCTTCGAAACGAATTTTATCGTAAATTACACATACCTGCACCATCTATTGTCCCCAGTCTTCGCCGACTGATTCTGCTGGCTTGATTTCGATCAATTCTCCCTTCTTAAGAGTTATCTCAAAATCAGCACCACAGTCAGGACAAGTTATGATTTCTCCAACCATCGAGTCTTGTGTCACGGTTATCTGCGCTCCACAATCCTTACACTCTATGTTCATGTTATTTTCTCACCTTCTTTTTTAGAGTCACTTGTCTTTAGACTATTTGCAAGAATAGTTTGCATGCCCCATAATTCTACAAAACCCTTTGCCAAACGCTGGTCAAATGTCGATTTAGAAGTGTATGTTGCAAGATCATTACTATACAACGAAAATTCAGATTTTCTTCCAACAACATTCAAAGATCCATTTTGCAGCTTCATCCTTACTTTTCCAGTAACCCTTTTTTGGGTTGCATCTATAAATGTATCCAGATCTTCTCTTAGGGGATCAAACCAAAGTCCACTATATGCTAACCAACTCCATTCCTCCTCAACAGTCTGCTTAAATCTAAATTCAAAATTCGTAAGAACCATTTTTTCAAGGTCTCTGTGTGCTTCAATTATGGCAGTGGCTGCTGGAGCTTCGTAAATTTCTCGAGACTTGATTCCTACAATCCTGTCTTCCACATGATCAATTATACCCACACCGTGTCTTCCGACTTTATCATTCAGGTACGCTATCAAGTCAACTAAATTCATTTTTTTACCGTCCGCGGATTTCGGTATTCCCTGTTCAAATTCGAGTTCAATATATTCAATTGAATTCTCTGCTTTCTTGACTAGGTGTAATGCGTCGTCGGGTTCATATCTCTTATCGGGGCGATGATCCGAATTTTGGGATCAATTGCACGTAGTGCAAGGTCCAACCTCACCTGATCGTTCCCTTTACCAGTACAGCCATGTGAAACATATCTAGCCCCTTCTTTGCGTGCGACTTCCATTGTTCTGGATGCAATGAGGGGACGAGCTAAGGCAGTGGCAAGAGGATACTTTCCTTGATATAGGGCATTGGCTCTAATAGCTTTAGCCACATAATTTTCAACAAAATCAGTTCTAGAGTCAACATACACATGTTTTATAGCACCTAGTAATTCAGATTTTCGACGTATTGCATCAAAATCATCATCCTGTCCGCAATCAACCGTTGTTGTGATAACATCCATGTTATGCTCCATCTGAAGATACTTGACGCAAACTGATGTATCGAGACCTCCAGAAAAAGCCAGAACCACCTTGTCTTTCGCCATGGCTAATGCAAGCAATTTCAAACTAAATTTATATTTTTTGGTTGTTAGACGTCGTTTGGATTTGCTCGAATGATTAGTAATAGCGGCTAGGTCACGAAACTTGCGATTTCGCCAGCTTGTTTCCTGAATCATTCCAATCTGGGACCTGTTGGTATCTTCTGAATGGCAACGTTGAATCATGGATGGTAATATCCAACAGGATAATAATCACTTCATTTTGTCAGCAGATAACACTAATCAAGACGGGTTCGCTTTGTATAGACGATCTGATCCGGTTTACGTTAGAATCCTGATTTGTTTCACACTTCAAAGTTACCATATGAGGAAACTCATATTTGAGAGGTTATACATTACCAAATGTTGTGCTTCGCAAAAATTCGCCAAAGTTCTGTATCGCATCTAAAGGATGTAATTTGTTGTAATGAAGTAGGGCGGGGCCACAATAAGCTAATTGGTCATAGATGAATTTAAAACAAAATCAGTAAAAGATAATCGCCGAATATAAATAAACAAGTTTTTTTACGCAAAGTATACTCAAAAGCTCACACAAACTCACCTGTCATTTTGAAGATACCTATCCAGTCGATCCGTTTGACTTGGCTTTTTAGCAAAACATTCAAAGGAAACCATTAAAAAACAGAATAACTGATATTTTATATGTCATTGTACAGAAGATATACTTTAGAAGAGATAACAAGGAAAGTATATTCAGAGCTCTCTGAAAGTCATGCTGGGCTTTCTGGTGTAGAGTTGGCAGCTAGAACCAAGATAAATAGAATGACGTTGGCAAGATATTTGGATTTGATGCTGGCCAAAGGACTTGTTAGAAAAAAAAAATTGGGGCGTTGAATATATGGTATTTAGACAAAAGCGTCTCTCAACTCGAATTTCCCGTCAATTACGTTCAGGTTCAGCAGAGGTTTCTAGATTCTTTACTTTCTGGTAATGATACGGAAGCAAAGAATCTTGTCTACAATCTTATAACTTCTGATATAACAAAGGAGCACCTATTAATCGATGTCGTATTACCAACTATAAATATTGTCGACAATCTCTATAACAGAGGGCGGATTGGGGAAAGCGAGAGGCTTTCTATTCTTACCTTCGCCATGGATCTTGTGGCATTCATCAGATTCCTTCCGTATGATGCTCGAAACAAATTAAGGGCGCATTCTTTATGTGTGGCAGGATCTGAAGATTCAATTCATTTTGCGAAAATCGCCTCTACTTTAATGCACCTTTCTGGTTGGGATTCAACTTTCATCGGAAATGTCGAGCAAAAAATAGATCCTTTCTTTGACATAGATATACAAAGATACATTTTGAAATCATATGGAAACAGAAATGGCCTAATTCTGATTCTGATTTTCTCGTTCTCAGAGAACACCCTACGATTTCTTTGCAATGCCTTGAAAAGTTTGAAAGCTAGATTTTCAGGCGATATTAAATTAATTCTTTTTACTAAGGAAGATCTATATGATATGGCTCTGACACTAGGGCCTGATTTTGTAAGCTCAGATTTTGGGTCTCTTATCAAGTGGGTAGAACATGAATATAAGAAGTCTTACGAGTAGTTTCAAATGAATCGAACGTGGTCAAAGTTGAGAAAAATCTCGCAATCGAGATAGGTCATAATGCATAGTGGGCCGAAAGGGATTTGGACCCTTGACCTTTCGATTATCAGTCGAACGCTCCACCAAGCTGAGCTATCGGCCCACCAAAATCATTTTTATTGTCGTTATTTATTCTTGTGGATATTTCGAATGAATTTCAGCAATTCCGAATTTGCCATCTTAGCACAACAATGCATTTAAGAGTCACAAATGGGAGTGAAGGTGGGAAAAACAATTGGAAATCCGTAACGTGGCTATAGTTACAAAATTTAATAATCCTGTAGCCATAGATGCAGGAAGAAAAATTGCGGAGTACTTCAAGACAAGAAATGCGCAGGTTTTCTCAGTAAACAATATCGATCGTTCTGATGTAATTATGGTTTCTCCAGAAAAGATTAGGGATCTCGATTTGGATTTAGTCTTCGCAGTAGGAGGAGACGGAACAACTCTGCGGACATTTAGAATGGTCCCAAATATGACGCCTGTTTTCAGCATTAATATTGGTGGTACAAGAGGAATTTTGGCAGAAGTTGGACATTCTGATATCGGCACCCAATTAGAGGCTATTGTTAAAGATGAGTACTTTCTTGATTCTAGGATAAGGCTGCAAGCCCAAATCGAAGGAAAGATACTTGGTCCTGCATTGAATGATGTAGTAATCACAAGAGTGAATTTAACGCGAACCCCGTCACTCAGAATAAGTCTTTTAAACGAACATGTTTCCCAAAGAATGGACGGTATAATTATTTCTACACCCACAGGTTCAACAGGACACTCACTCTCATTGGATGGACCCATAATTCATGAACAGGTAAAATGTTTGCTGATCCATCCTGTCGCCCCAGTTAATAAGATGCCATGTTTGATCGTAGAACCTCAAGACATATCCATAACTTCTTCCAACGATTCTAAAGTAGTGATTGATGGACAAGAAGTTTTCGATGTGAAGGCAGAATCTCCTATAACAATCTCACGATATCCATTTGACGGAATGTTTGTCCGACTAAACAAAAGAGGGATACAGCAGGTTGCAAGGCTCGGCTTCTGACATTTTTGTCTTGGATGCAACGGCTTTCTATCAGGGATTCCATCTAAGAGTTAGTGAAAAGTGCATTACCACCGACCAGATAATTAATGAGGTTTCTCACATAAGAAAAAATATTTCGCTCATGAGTTTCTTAATAGAAGGACAAAAAATTTCAATTCTAGAACCAAAACAAGAATCTATCAATCGAGTTAAGACCGTTGCCCGACAAATAGGAGATTCCAAAATTTCTGGGCCTGATATATCAGTCATATCTTTGGCAATTGACTATGGAGGTACAATTGTGTCAGATGACTATAGAGTTTGCAACTTGGCTAAGGTAATGTGCGTT
>Ga0193695_1000089_pt1 | contig 14680 bp, 15 predicted proteins | sample L3s2metaG_FD_160568 | JGI IMG/M metagenome (GOLD analysis project Ga0193695, IMG submission 160568) | Soil microbial communities from a riparian zone of the East river system, Colorado, United States - L3s2 | ecosystem: Environmental > Terrestrial > Soil > Riparian zone | place: USA: East River... | reverse complement strand
AAGGGGAGTCCATCCGCCTGCGCCACGATATAGAACCGATCCACGAGTGCTTCCAATCCAGTCGAGAATCTGCGTCCCAGTGATTTCCTCCGGGTCTCCTGCGCCGGACGTGTTGCGTCCGATGGCACGGGCCGTTGCGGACACATCCTGCATCTTGGCGTAGGTCACGGCGTTGTTCGCAATCGTCGCCGCGTTGGCCGAGGTCGTCACGTCACCAGTTAGCGCATTACGGGAAATTGTCCCTCCTGATAACGTTAGTCCGGTCCCCACTACAACATTTGTTAGCGTGCCCGTCGAATCAGTCCCAGCCAGCTTGCTGGCGCCAATGTCAAGCGGGACGATGTTGGTTACTGTTAGGTGGCCACCCTTGCCGATGTTGAAGATGTTTGTCGTGCTGTTGAGCGTTGTGGTAGTGATTGTCGTGACTGTGATGTTTGTCACGAAGATGTTTGAGCCGTAAAAGTTTGTCGCGTAGATGTTCGTCGTGTAGATAACGTTATTCGTGACGGTGCTGCCAGTGGGATTGATCCAAGCCGCGTTCCCCAAGCCGTCACTCGTCATCAGCTTGCCTGCGCCGGCCCCAGCGGTCATGGTCAGAAGCGGTGTTATGACCTGATTAGTGAATTGACCAAGGTTGCCCCGTACGGTCGTATAACCAACGACAATTGGTGCCCTGATAATTCCAGCATCCGTCAAATTCGTCGTCAGCACGCCACTCTTGATGGACACCTGCCCGTTGGTGTCGAATTGTGTGGAGTTAAAATCGGCCAACCCCACCGTTCCGCCCGATCCTGCAACAGCGCCGTTGGTCCAGCGGGTGCCGTTCCAAATCAGTGCCGAGCCGTTTGCCGGCGCTGCAACGACTTTCACGTCCCCGAGATCCCGGAGACGAATGGTGGATGCGGGCTGGGCCAGGGCATCAATGATGATCAAGCCGATCAGCGCAATCAATGCGCCAATACCCATAGCCTGAAAGAACGTCTTGCAGTAGGATTTCATAGCAGGATGTTCGTGAAGCAGCGCACGCCGTCACCATCGGTTGCCACCTTTACGACAAACCGCTTAGGGTCGAAATAACCAGCTTCAAAGGGGGGCTGCGGCCATGTCCATTGATCCCCAGGTTCGAGGAGTTTCGCATCCGCGCCGTCGAGCATTATCGTGACGTTGCCGGTGTTCGCCGTGTTGAACGCTTTCTCAGCAACGAACTGAATCCCGAAAAGGCGCAGCCCAGCTTGTTCGGAAAGAAACTCTGGCGTGGCTGACGAGGCGACGGTTTTGATGAAGTGATGCGGGCGATATTGTCTGAGCATTTTTTCCAATCTGCGCCCGATGCTTTTGGCACAAGGCGGCTTGATCCAACTCCGTCGTTATCTGCTAATCATCGAGAATGTTCAAGCGATTTTCAGCGCCCTAGAACGCTGGAACTTCCGCCCAGGAGCAATCCAGGTAGAAAGCCATGCCGTAGCTGGTGACGTTGAGGATGCGGTTCTCCACATCGAAACCTTCGTTCTGAGCGAACACAAAGGGGTGTGTGCCATTCATGTCATCGACGCAGTCCAATGGACCCCACTGGAAGGTGGTAGCGATGGCAGCGGCGACGTTGAACGGCAACGTGGCGAATGGCGAGCCGTCCTTGGTTGGATTACCGCCAGTCATGCCCGCAGCAACTCCGGTTTGTGTCACCCCGCGAATTTGGGCGTTGCCCGGCGCTGCCGCCATGCCGGCGCGTTTTACTGACGCGGCTGGGGTGACTGTATTGGTCGTGTCCAGAACGGTAAACCCGGTCAGCTTGTAACAATCCAAAGAGTTTTCCTGGGCCGTGCCCGCAGCAATCTGCAACGCCCGCAACGTCAACCGCGTCAGCACAATAAAGTTGGCGCCCGCATTTCGAAGCTCGAACACCCTGGAATTGGCCGCTTGAGCAGCAGCCAGGACGGCGCGGAAGGAGAGACGGTAATGGCCAAGCGCCCCGTAAGGGATCGGTTTCAGAGCCACTAACTGGGCGACGTTGGCCCCAATCGTCGCCACCGACGGTACTCCCACATCGACCAATGCCGCGGATGTCCCGCCCTCGATGACTGCCATAGATCATCCGCCAACCAAATAAGCAAATTTCACGTTCCCTCGCGCGCGCCGTTCACTTTGCCAATAAACTTCAATGGTGATCGCGTCCTTGACCGTGCCCACACAGGCGATTCGGTCCATTTCGGCTTCGTCAGATCGCGTTCCCTTGCCGGTGTAAGGGCCAGCGGCTTGCCGGACCAACACAGGCTTGCCTGCGGTGAGGCCGCTGCCGGTGATTTGGAAGCGGCCACTTCGGCGGGCGTTGGGCGCCGCGCCAAGGTTCACTTCAACGGTGGTGAATATGGGTGAGCCGCCTGATCCAGGGGCGATTGAAGGGTCGATTGTGTCGCCGACCGCGAATTGACGGAGTTGCCCGGACTCGATCTTTAGTGGGAGTTTGGCAGCCACACATCAGAGCAAGATCGGCTTGAACGGCGCCGACAAAATGATCTCTGTTGTCGAGATGGCGACACCCAGTTCCACAACCAAATTGCCCACCGCAGATGGCGCTGTTGAAGTTCCAATGCCTGCTGTTGCCGCCGAAAGGTAATAGACTGTTCCAACGGTAAATCCTCCGGTCGTTCCAAACACAGCGTCAATTTGCGCGGTGGACAACGCAAGCGTGCCGTCAGTTTGAATTGAGCCGGGAACGCCGTTCGTTATGCTCGCGTCTCGGACCAGACCGATTATGCGCGCGGTGGTCGCCGCATCAGCCTTGGCTTTCTTCACCGCATCGTTGCCAAACGCATAAACCGGAGTGCCAATGACAATCGCCCCAGCTTCGCTGTTGGTAAGTTGCAGAACGTTGCCGCCCGTGATGGCGGGGATGTTCAGGGAATCGGCGGCTTGCAACTGCTGCACTTGACCGCCAACAAGGACGAGTGGGATGCGCGAGGCCATGCAAAATTACAATAGCATCGGCGCCGAAAGCGCAACAACTAATTTCGTCGGTGCATTGGCAGCGCCGATTTGCTGCGAGAAACCTGTTGTCGGCGAAACGCTAGAGATTTGCCTGCCGGTCAGATAAACCTGCTGTCCCATTACCCAGTTCCAGTCAGAATTCGTTATTTCTCCGGAGAGAATCGCCTGGCCGACAGAGCCGGATCGAATGGGGGCCACAATAATGCCAATGATGCGTCCCATGTGTGCGCTCGGATTACCCGAATCAGCCTGTTTGCCATGCGCGGTCACAACTGCCCATGCTGACAGATCCTCTGTCGCACGAACGGTAACTGAAACGGTTTTTGCTGCCCCGCTTTCATCCGGAGGCTCGGGAACCATTGGAAGCGGCGCAGCCGCCGCCGCTTTCTTCGCTGGTTTTGGGATCGTCGTGGACTTACGGATCACGACGGTAGAGTTTACGGATTCTCCAACTCCGTCAAGCGCCGTTCCATGTCGCCCAGGCGCGCTTCCAACTCAGCGTCACGGCGGCGGATGTTGCCGCGCACTGTGTCGAACCAGCCGTCCATCTGGTCCTGCCAGGCCGATAACGATGGGAACCGCAGCTTGGCGTCCTCCGGAAGCTTCGGCATCAACGGCAGGTCCACCGGAGCGGAGTCGTGAGGGGCGGGTTTGCGGGTCAGGGCCATTACGTCTTCCTCCGGACAAAGGAATTGCTTCGAATGCCGCTGATGTCGTACACGCGAGCGATGAGTTCCAGAGGGTTATCCACACCTGATTCCACGGCGATTTGATCCGAGAAATAATTGTCCCGGTAATGCAGCGCGACCAGGTTCTCATCCGCTGGAACGGCTACGCTCATCAACATGGCTGGTGATTCCACCGGGTTGCGCGTGCCGAAAAGGCTAAACGTCAACACGGTTGCCGGGGACTTGGAGGAAAGGATCGGGACAAAAGACCGGACGTGTTTCTCGGATGAGACGCTGCCGAAGCTGGAAAGACCGCTCCGCAGCCGGCTCGGGTAAGCGCCCTTCGTTGCGGAGTATGGGTTGCTGTCCCGCCGGTAGAAGATTTGCTTCAAACCTCCGAAGATCTCCGACTGCAAAAACACAAGTCCGTACAAAAGAACGACGCCGCGCGGTGAACCCATCAGAAAGAAGTCTTCAATCTCACCAACCACGGCCCCCCCCGCCGGTCGCTTCACGGATGCCGCTGCGGAGATCATCACGTCGGACGTGGAGACCGTCCAGGGCTGGCTCAGATAGTCGAGACAGACCACACGGTCCTCTCCGTCGTAAGGGAAGTTCCCAAAGCAGATTTCCTTTGTAACGATGTTATTCGCCGCGAAAATCCACTTCGCGTTTTCAAGCGTTGCCTTGGAGAAGAAAAGATTTTTGCACACTTCAAGGACCGGAACCTCACGAGGGAACCCGTCAACAAGGCTGAACCTGTAAAACGAACTCCGACCGGCGTACACGTGCTCCGCATTATTGACCAAAACCAGCGTGTTCCGAAAAAATAAAGTGTGGCTGGAATTGATCCTCCGAAGCTGGAAGGCAAACGGCGCGTCTGTATTTCCAGTGTAGCGCGCCAGAGCGATCGCCGTGTCCTTGTAGATGACCAGGCTGCCGTCCAGTTCCAGCATCCGCACGATGGCCGAGGAATCGTCCTGCAGGTCGTCGTATCCGACGATTGAATTCACCGCGTCGGCTTTCTCCACCGGCGCGCCGCGCACCGCTGTTGCCGCGCGCTGGTCCAGGGCGATCACACGATGCGCAGCGACATAAAGAACAGTGCCCAGGAGGTTGCCACCGGCGATCCCCGCCCCGGACACGAGAAGTTGGTCGCCGATCGCAACGGACTTGGCCGGCTGGTCCAACTTCAGAATAAATCCGTTCGCGTCCATGCTCCCTTTGTAGATCGGCCCGAACCGCGTCGGCTGATCGTTCATGCTCCAGATCAGCCGGTAGCCAACCCGGTTGATGAACTGTTTCTCCGTGTAAGCGGCGTAGGTGTCCGGGTTGTCGATGCCGATAATCTGGGAAGCGATCGCCATATCGAAATCGACGTACACGTGGGTTGAGTCAATGAACCGGACGATCCTGCGCTCGGTTCCATCCTCCCAGGAAATGTTCCGGCCAACCATGCCCGCCGTGAAAATCGGCGCGGCGGCCGTGACGATGAAATCCGGAGATCCCGACGCGGCAGTTGCCACGGGTTCGGAGATGATAAAGAAGCTCAGCCCGGTGAACGCCTCCGGAGCGTTATCGGTGAGAATGACATGGGTGTTGTCGGTGAACGTGGCAATCACCGATGACCAACCGTTCACGTAGCGCAGCCGCTTCCCGACCATCGGGGCGGAGAATACCGGTGCTGATGACAGCACGTTCGGACTGCCAGACGCCTGAGTCCCGGAGATCGTTCCGGAAAACAACGAACCGGCCTGTGACGCGGGAGTGCGCAGCATAAACCGTTGTGGAGTGACGACGACAGGAATGCCTACTCCAACGTTTCTGGCATTGACGAAACCGATTATGCCAAAGCGTGAACCATCATCAAAAATAACAATCCGTCCAACATCGCTCGCGCTGAAAAAATCCTGCGTCGTGAACAGGTTGATTGAAATTGCAGATGGAATCTCGCCAAGCATCGCCCCACTCCTGCGGACGCCGATCGGATCAAAAAGCTCAACAAGTTTTTCGGATTGAATTTCCGAGATGTCCCCGGCCATGAGGATGCCGAAGAACTCCGCGATGGTCCCCACTGCCGCGTAGCCAGACTCCCGAAGTTCGTAAACCGCCTTCGCCGTCAACTCCTCCACGCGATAAGAGAACATCGGGTCGCGCCCGTTGTTGAAAATCGACGTGCCATTGATGCAGACCGCTTCCCACCGCTGCGCCTCCGGGTCGAATCCATCGGCAATGACGATCCAATCGCCCAGGTCGCCCGCAAAGACATCGGCATCGAACACGGTGTCCTCGAACACGTCGCCGTTCTCCAACGCAGCGAACCTGTAGAGAGTCGTCGGAGTTCCGACGATCAACGCGCGTTGGCCGTTTGGTCTCCGTGCTTCATGGATCAGTGTTATGGGCGCAAACTCCCAAAGCTCATAGGTGCGCGCTTCACCGATGCCATCGCCGGTGGGGTACACCCAGATTTCATCCGAGACCGCCTGAACCAAGTCACCTTCGATCTCATCGCCGTCTTCGCCATTGATGGCCCGGTCCTCCATCTCGCCACCGACGTACAGGTAGGACCATCCTTTCTTCACCTGAATCTTGTCGGCTACACCCGGCCAGTTGCCCGCGACGGAAATGTCGGATGGACAGCCATAAGGGAATGGTTGATTGCCCAGCGCCACGTCGAAATTCGCTTGTAGGTAATCGTGCCCCTCGCGGCGAAGCTCGCGGTCGATGTAGCGCCGGAAGTTGAGCTTGGCGCTGTAATTTACCGGACCCGCCGTGTCGTCGGATAGGTTCGATAACAATGCCCCGCCCATTCCGGGTCGAAGTTCGATTTGCTGATAAGGCGCTGGCATTTTACGGGTCGATTAAAACGGTGTTTCCCAGTCCGGTCAATGTTGCGTAATCTGCCTGAGCGCCGACTGACAACTCCGACAGCCCGTGCGCTCCAGAATCCAGACTGATAGTAGCCGAAACCACCCCGCTGGCGATTGCCCTGGCCAGGATGTGTTCGATCGAAGCCACGCTGAGAGGGCAGTTGTCGAAGTGGTAGCTGCTCCCGTCCGCCATAATGAAGTTCGGGATGTAAACCGTCACAAGATTCGGGCAGGAATCGCATTCGATATTCCCGGCAACGGAGGCCAGGACGGGCAAACTGAGCGATGACATCTCGGCAAACGTGAAGGTCAAATCACCGCCAACCGTTGCCAGCGCGGGCAGGCTGAGCGCCCCATGCAGTGCGCTGGCTGTAAAATTAAATTCGCCCCCGACCACGGCCAGGCTATCCAGGTTCAGCGATGCCAACGCCTGGGTGTTGTCCAACGCAAATGCGTCTTCGACATAAAGCAAGCCCGACAAATCCAAAGACGTAACCAGGGTTGGATCGTCGAAAGCCAGAATACCAAATGCCAACATCCATGTAGGATGAGCAACCACGCCAACGTCCAGAATGCTCATATCCCTCACCGCGCAGCCAACGTTTGAAAACTCCCCGTTCGTTTCACCGATCACGCCACGGACTTTGTAGCACCAGACCGCACCACTGGGTATTCCTGCAACGTCGGCGTATTCCGTGAGTGCCCCGTCAATGGTGGCGATGAGCGCGTAAGACCCGCCGTTGTCGCTACGCCAGATTTCAGTGCTCTCCGGTTCGGTCTCCTGCGTGAACTGAACGAAGATTGACGATGGACTTGAGCCGTTCAGCACCAGGACCGGCACGCTCGGAGGCGGAGGTGGAGGCGGACATTGGAATGGGTATGTTTGCCCGTAGCCAGAATTGTACAGGAGCGCAATCTGTTCGTCGGACAAACGTTTGTAGTAAACACCGAGTTCATCCTCCGAATAATCGTTGCTAGTTCCACCGCCCGATATGGATTGGAAGAGGCGCATCGCTCCGTGCGTTGACGGGTTCATGGTGGTTGAGTCTTCGCTCAGAGTCACTGCTCCCCCGTTGATGCTGAACCCAACCTTGCCGGTTGCCGCGTCCCAAAACCCCCGCAGCATCACCCATTCCCCGATCGGCACAGCCGGATTGACGCTAACGGATGCGCTTGTGGCGTCCACGTAGTTGTTCATCTCAACCGTGAATCCAAACCCAGTGAAGTGGCGCAGTAGAAACTGAAATGTCGAATTGCCTAGATCGCTGACATCGTAGCCTTCAAACCGGACGAAAATAGCCTGGGCAACAGTCCCAAAATCATCGAACTTTGCCCAGCAAACAATCTCAAGACCGTCGGTTGCCGGATAAGCCAACGCCTCTATTGGCGGATCAGCCCAATCGCTCCTTAGTCCACGGATCGTTCCAGGACTAACCAAGCCGAAACGCAGCCCATTGCCGCTCAGACCATCTCCGGAAGCAGGGGGATTGAACGTTTCCAGCAAATGAACACCTTCGATTTCATCTACCCTGTCGCCCGACTCTTCATCGAAGTTCCAGTAGAACTCCGGCTCCGGTTTTAGCTCTTCGCATTCCAATTCAGCTTCCGCCTGCTCGGTCGCTGCGGCCAGAGCCAGCGCGTTGGCTGCTTCCTGGGATGTGGGCGACACGTAGGCGCCAGCGGGGATCGTCACCGTCACCGGTTCTCCCATGAAGCACTCCTCGCATTCAGCGGTGAACGACTGCTCAGTATTGAGGAAGCTCTCATCCTCCGTGTCAGCGCAGGCGGGAACGACGCGCAGGCCGGTGGATGGCACAACGCGCGTGCCAGCTGGGATCACGTCGCCGTCATGGGTGTTTTGTTCCAAAGCCGGATAGTTCACCGCGACAAGCGTGGGGCTTATGATCGCCGTCACGGTGAAGATGCCAGCGCCAGGAATGAAGATCAGTTCATCGACCTCCATCCAGGCAGTGGACTCGACTTCGATGGTCCATGTGTTGCCGGGCGGCTGAACATCGAACGGGTCCGTCGTTACCGTGAAGGCGGCGACGATGGAGCAGGATGGCGCGACGCTTAGGCCGCTCGCCGGGGCGGCGATCTCTACGGAGCAGGATGGGGCTACGATCATGCCTCATCGAGAAGTTGAAGTGAACAGTACTCGCCAGTCGTAGAGTTGTAGAGTTTTAAGCATGGATCGAAGCGGTAAAAACGAGCCGTGGTCGAGATACTTGCCAGCGATCCTTTTGGCCGGCCAAAATCCACCGCCGCGTCAACGCCCGATCCAGAAAGACTAATGGAGACAAACTCGTTCGTTGTCGTGTTCAGAATTTGAAACCACCCACCACCAAACTGATAGCCTTCCGCAGAAGGGCTAACGCATTCGTCAAACACCAGCGTTTCTACCCCTTCACCAATCGAGAACACTTCCTCTCCAGCAACCCCGGAAATCGTGATTCGGTGCCACAAGTTCGAGGCATCCTTGATCCAAAAAAATCCACCGCTGAATCCGCAGTCCGCCCCCTCGTAGCAGCATTTCACAACACTACAATCGCAACAATCTGCCACACTAGCCTGCGGTGATGTTGAAGCCGGTGGTCCTTCACTTTTCCTTTTCCAGTCGAGATGAAGCCTGGTTCGCAGACCCATCATGGCAGACGATCCCGCATACGAAGCCCAGTAGGAATTTGCGAGCGTCAAATCTTTATCGACCTCTCGACACACGTTTGCCTTGACGTACAGAGCGACAGCTTGCGCTTCTTCGTCGGTAAATTTAACGGTGTCTGCGTCATCAAAAATTCCTTTCGCACCGTTCCAATAGAGCCACAGTTGGGCGGGAGACTTGACCTTTGGATACACGATGAATTCATCGGCAAATGGACTCACGGAGAAAAAGTATTGGAATCCGGTAATGCGAGGTTTCCCGCAAAAAAGATCGAATCTACTGGACCAGTCGTAGGGCACCACGGGCCTGCGTAAACAATGGCAGGTAGTCTTCGTTACATAATACGCGTCAGTGATCAGTCCTCCTTCCGGTATCGTTCCCACCGACGCCTCGCCATCCTCTGAAAGATCCAGGTCCGTGAATACGCTCCGGTGGCCCTCACGCAACTGCGGAACAAAGCTCTGCAAATCCAGGAGCGCCGCCGTGACGAGCCGGGTGAAGTACTTCGCAGAGCCAAGCGAGACGCCGTGGCGCGCCGCATCGACCGTGCAAAGGTCCGCTACACACGTGCGGAAGTCGGCGAAGGTCTGGCTCATAACTCAGCGGTAAAGATACCGTGCGGTGAAACGGCTCGATAGTTCATCTCCGTTTTGTTCGAGAAACTGCGCCTGCCTGCGCAGCCATTCAGCGATTCTTTTCCTGCCGCGTTTCGTCATCTGCGGCGCTTTTAAGATCGTCACAATCGCGGCTGATTTTTCTTTTTCTTTTCTCATGGCGGCGGAGGCATTGTTGCGATCAGTGGTTTCGGATCGCTGTCATACTTGGGTCTGCGGGAGCGTGATGTGCTTTGGGATCGCGCGGACTTCTCGCCCACGTCCTTCTTTGGCGCCTGCGCGTCCTGCGATCCTCCGATCGGTTTCACCGCGCCGATCTTCAGCACGTCATCCAGAGAATCGAATACGCGCGGTGCGGCGGCGACGGGGGCGGGAGCGCCTTTCTCCGGAGCGTTAACCACGGCCGCAGGGCGTCCTGCACGGAGGTCGATTGCCGCTTGCGCTGGCGGCAGTAGCGGCGATGCGACTAAGCGTGGAGAGTTCCTTGGAGGCGCCTTTTTTTTTAGGCACTCTTTGTACTCCTCCTCCGTGATGCGCGTTATGCCGCTCTTGGGCTTCAGAACCAACTCGTCCAGGCCGGATATGATGCTCGTGTCTTCAACTGCAGCGACACCTTCCCAGCAACCGGCAAAGTACTTGTACACCTCGAACGTCACAAACCGGCGGTCAGGCAGCTTGATGCTCCTGCTCGCGTTGGCTGTATGGTAAAACGTCACGTTGACTATGGGTTTACCGTGACTGTCACGCCTCTCTGAAACAAAATGTCATAGTCCGAACCGGGAGCAACGCTAGATGGAGGGGAACTTGTGCCGCCTGAGAGGTCAACTGTGCCGGCGACAAAGCCTGCACTGGCTACGCAGCGGGCGAGGATGTGGTCAACGGAAGTAACATCCAGGGCGTCACCCGAAAAGTTAATTGTAGAGGCGTTTGATGGCAACCACAGAGGCGCAGAAAACGTAGTAAGCGCCGAGCAACTATTCATGCTGAAATCACCTGCTACAGTTGTCAACGACGGCAAAGACGCGGTAACTAAATTAGTCGGACCATAAATAAACAGTGCTGCACCAACCGTAGCCAACATAGGCAATTCCAAAACTGTTATTGCATCACTTATACTCAGTGCACCACCAACGGTCACTAATAAAGGTAACTGTAAAACTGCCAATGCGGGACAGGAGCTTAAATCAAAATCCGTGCCCACAGAAGTCAATACAGGAAATCCCAAAGAGGACAGCGATGGGGATTGGCTAAAATTTGCTGCGACACCTACGGTTTCAAGCTTTGGAAATTGAACAGACTCAAAAGGGCAACCGTTGTAGTTTAATGCTCCAGTCACGCTTGTAACTGAGTAAAAACTTATAGATGTAATACCTGTGCTGTCAATCAAACCACTCGGACCGCTAGAAGCCAAAACGGTATCATCAGGACCCCAATCAAAGCCCGTTGGTTCTGCCCCACCCGCAATCGCCACCCAGTCCGCACTCGTCAGTCCGGTGGACCGCCAGTAGGTGTCCGCGTCGGTGTCGTGGTAGAGTTGGTTGGCGAACGAAGGGACTTTGACGCCGACGGGGGAGCCAGGCGTCCCATCATAGGTCGGCAATTCGACGCCGTATTCGTCTGCCGTGATCTCATTGACACCCGACGAACCATCCGCAACCAAAGCATCCAACGCGGTCAGCAACACCGGATTGGAGGTCGCGTACACGCCCCCGAGCGATCCTCCAAACAGCGCCTCCGCCCTTATCCAGTTTACGAACTGCCGGTTGACTTTTATGGGCTTCGTGGAATTCTCGGCACGATAGTATTTCATACGGCTTCAGTTGTGTTCCTTATCCGCTTTTGTGGCGAGACAAAAAACATCCTCCCCCCTCAACTCCGCCGGGTAATTCTCTTGCGCGATGAACTTCGCAATCTGGGCGTGCTCCCTCATGGAGATCGCGTTCCGCCAGACATCCAGGGTCTCGCGCCGCAGGATTTCAAACCCGACCGCGCGCACCATCTCGTCGAGCTGGTAAGGCGTTAATTCTCTGACGTGCGGCGGGTAGATCATCGGCGGCGCGAGAGTCAGCGCGTGATGAATCGCCGTGATGCTGCACGGGTTTGGCGTCGTGATGAACAGGTGGCCTCCGGGCTGAAGGCTCATCCAGCAACTTGCCAGTACGTTGTGAACGCCGGTGCCTTTCCATTCCGATTGGATGCCCTCATGCTCACAGTCCTCGACGTGCTCCAGAATTTCGGTGCAAATAATCAGGGCGCAGTCACGGATGAGGAAGCCGCTGCGCAGATCGCCTCCGTAGTAAGGCGTGATTTTTCCTGGCCAGCGTTTTCGCAGGATCTCCGTGAACGGGCTTTCGCCGCCTACGTCCAGGATGCGCTCGGCCTTATCCGCCAGGGGTGCTATCCAGAGCAGGCTTTGCTCGTAGCGCTTTGCGTGAACTTCTTCGTAGGTGTCGGTCACGGTTTATTTCCCGGCTTCGTACTGCCTGTAGAGTTGTTCATCAATTTCCTTCGTATCTTTCCGGTTCTCGATCAACGCGATGATGTTCGGATCGGTCACGGCCATGTAACCGCGGTGCGGGTAGAAAGGCGATTTTATTCTGCGCAGTTTCCAGTGAACGTTCTGGCCGCGGTGGAGCAACGGCAGCGGGCCGTTCTCGCACTGGAAATAACGCGACTTGGGTTGCGCGTAGGCGGTTGGCGATTCCCAGTGAATCGCATCGAATGACGCGATGGCATCGAAGGAGTCGTTGACGCCGACGGACACAAAGAAATCGGTTTCGGCCTTAGGCTCAATCCACGAGCCAACCGGGAACACCACCAGCGGGTTCCAGTTCGGCACCGACGGATTTTGAAAGATCGGGTCCAGTTCACTGGCCCTGAGCAACGCGCCTGAGACGGCTTTGATCTTGAACGGCGGCTTCGCATCGAACATGTAAGCCCCCATCGCGTACCTCCGGTTCTTCTCTCGGTGCGCGGCGTGGCTGTGAAAGAACGTCAGGTAGTTGTCCCCGACACGCAACGGCGGTGTTCCCCCGCGCAGCGCCTCGCCCCAGGGCCAGTTCAACGGCGTGTCCGAGCGATACTCGTTCAGCGGCATCTTCAGATCGCTGCTCAAGGAAACGACGATGTGCGGGACGATTGAGTAAATGAAGTGAAGCCTTCCTTCATGGGAGAAGAACTGCCAGTTCTTCTCGGACTTGGTCCCGTTCCGGCCGTACTTGATCGTGATTTTCTCCTCCGGTTGAAAGTCTGGCCCGAGCACGGCGATTTGTTGAATGGATAGAAACGTCAATGGCGGCTTACGATCATAGATGCCTTCCGTAAATGCCAGGTGGGTCTTCCCGTCGTGTAGAAAGACCCGGGCATCCTCGAAACTTCCTTTGCCGTCGATGTCCAAAGGTTCCTCCGCTATGAGTTCGTTATCAATCCTGCGTTGCCAGATCAGGCGGCTGCGTTTTTGGTCCTTGTCGTAGGCCCGGCTGCAGAAGCGCTTTCCATCCAAGGTGCCAGAGTTATAGGAATGGAACGCGGAAACCAGCGGTTTTACCGGAACGCCTTGCTGGCTAATTGACGGGATATGATCCACGCGCGCCGTTGTAGGCTAAAATAAAACGGCCCGCAAGCCAAGACGCTGCGGGCCGTCACCAGAACATAAGAACACCAGTGTTCAGGCGGTTTACCAGACCGCGCTGACAGGAATAACAATCTGCCTTCGAACGATCCGTGTCAACGTCCGATTACGATGCTTCGGTGCAGGGAGCGGCAGTAAGCACCGCACATTCATCCGAAAAGTTCTCGACCACGAGATGACGATTGGGGTCTCCCAACTGCACTTGAATGGTCTTCGACTGAAGCTGGTAGTGATTCACGTTTGGTTGAATCACGCAGTTGTAGAGGTTGTCCGCCACATTCGTCTGGCGATTCACCGACCGGCTGTCCGCCATCGCCACGGCGATGTCGCTCCAGTCGATAATCCACATCTGGCGCCCGCGCGATTTGATCGCATCGGGGAACGCGCTCAGGTGATCGTCGAAATAATCGTCGTGGAAGAAATTGACGATGACACCGTCCTCGGGGAACTCGAACTTGTCGTAGTTCCATAGCACCTGGTTGTTGAACACCAACTTCTGGCCGGGGGTGTAGAAGCGGGTCGTGTCCAGGCCGTAGCGATCCTTCACGTAAGTCAGGAACGCCGTCTGCCAGAGAACGAAAGTGTAGCGATCGCCGAAAATGTCGATCTCGACCATGCCATCCAGGCCGCGATGCCGGCGCAAGGCGTAAAGCATGGGTTTGATGAGATCAATGTCCAGGGCGGCACCCTGCATATCAATGACACGGCCGCATTCCGCCAACTGTGTCCGCGCGCCCAGTGTGTTGGCTTTGTACTCCAACACGCACGTCGTATTCGCCGGATCGACGACCTGCGGGAGTTCCGCGTACCCTGAATTGGTCTGTTTCTCGTTGATGCGCTGCCCGTAGAGCAGCGTGTTGAACATATCGCGTTCTTCCTGGTCGCCCTGGCGCTTGCGCTGATCGGCCAGCGGCAATGTCCGGAACTTCTGGAAGAACGTCCCGGTGAGCGGCGCCTGCAGAAATCGCGGAGCTTCAACGTGTTCTCAGCAGGGTACTGGTAGCACCAGGATTCATAATTCGACACGGAATTGGCCAGGTTGATGACCACGCCGGTCTCAGGCTGGTAAACGGCCTGTTCATCGCCGCTCAAACCCGCCCAGCCGGTCTCGGTGTAGGGCGGCTCCAGGTCGATGGTCGCCTTGCTGATCCCGGCATCATCCGCGTTGGCCGTGTCAATCACCTTGAACTGCAACGTCCGCGTCACGCCCGACACCGGGTCCAGCGTGAGCACCGTGATGAACTTGCCCG
>Ga0193695_1000088_pt1 | contig 14710 bp, 15 predicted proteins | sample L3s2metaG_FD_160568 | JGI IMG/M metagenome (GOLD analysis project Ga0193695, IMG submission 160568) | Soil microbial communities from a riparian zone of the East river system, Colorado, United States - L3s2 | ecosystem: Environmental > Terrestrial > Soil > Riparian zone | place: USA: East River... | reverse complement strand
CTTCGCGGTTCCCGATACGGACGAGGCGAAGCGCTTCTACGGCGAGACCCTTGGCCTGGAGGTCGCCGTGTTCGATGAGGAAAATGGCGTCATGGCGCTGAAACTCAAAGGCGGCGACGTCTTCCTCTATCGCAAACCGGACTTCGTCCCGGCCACCTACACGATCCTCAACTTCGAGGTCGACGACATCGACGCCGCCGTAGACGATCTCGCCTCACGCGGCGTCAGCTTCGAGCGCTACGACAGCTTCGACCAAGACGAGAAGGGTATAGCCCACGGCCCCGGCCCCCAGATCGCCTGGTTCAAGGACCCGGCCGGCAACATCCTCTCGGTCCTGCAGCAGCCCTAAGGGGAGGGGGGAGCGAGTTCCGGCCGATATTGCGGCCGAACTCCGAGCTCGGCAGAGGTCCTTACCCATGCCCGACGCCCTGGTTCTTTCCACCGCGTCGGTTCATCGGCCTCGACTGCCAGATGCGCCTATTGACTCGTATTTAGTCGAGTCGAAGGATGGGCGCGGCTGGGTTCGAACCAGCGACCTCTCGCGTGTGAGGCGAGCGCTCTCCCACTGAGCTACGCGCCCTGGAGGGTTCGGAGTTTAGGCGGTGGCGTGCTGTTCGGTGGTGTGTGCGGCGCCCGGCGGGCCGGTCTCGCCGGCCGCGAGCGCCCGCTCTTGCAGGGCGCGAGCGACGAAGGGGAAGACAAGGGTCGAGAGCATCGCCGCGCCCACCAGGCCGGCCGCGGTCGAAGCTTTCATGTGGCCGTCTTCGGTCGCGATCGTGGTGATCGCGACCACGAGGGGCAGCTCGGTCGCCGAGTAGAAGGCGAGGGCTGCGCGCTGCCGGGCCTGCAGGACGCGACGGTAGAGCAGCAATGCCGGCGCGCCACGCACGACGAGGAAGAGGCCGAAGAACATCAACAACTTGAGCAGGGCGGTCGTCGAGCCGAGCGCACCGAGGTCGAACGAGATGCCGCTGGTGATGAAGAAGAAGGGGACGAAGAAGCCGAAGCCGACCGCGGTCAGCTTCGACTCGAAGACGTGCAGCTCGTGGCCCTTCAGCGCCAGTCGCACGATCATCCCGGCGACGAAGCCACCGAGCAGGACGTCGAGTCCGAGCTTGCTGGCCAGCAGGACGAGGCCGAAGACGAGCACCACCGTGATCCGTACGGCGAGCTGGCTGCTCGCCTCGAAGGTCCGTTCCAGCGCCGGCCAGCCACGCCAGGCGAGCCGCACCGAGACCAACGCCACGGCGATCGCGAGGACGACGAAGCCGATCAGGATTGCCCCCTCGTGCAGCGGGTTGGTGGTCGAGAGCACCAGCGTCACGAGGAGGATCGGGCCGAACTCGCCGATCCCCCCGGCCGCCAGCAGGTAGGTGCCGAACCTGGTCTTCAGCTCGCCGTTGTCGCGCAGGATCGGGATCAGCGTGCCGATCGCCGTCGTCGCCATTGCCGAACCGGTGTAGAGGAAGGAGAGGACGATTCCGGCTGCGGCGAGGATGCCGCCGATTCCGTAGGCGAGCATGATCGAGAGCAGCCAACCCAGGGCCCCGAGCTGGAGCGGCTTGCCCCGGATTCGCTCGAAGTCGATCTCGTAGCCGGCGAAGAAGAAGAGCATGCCGAGGCCGAGGTTGGAGAAGAACTGGATGAAGTCGCTGGTCTTCGCGAGATCGAGGACTTCAGGGCCGACGACGATCCCCATCATGAGCTCGACCACGACGACCGGCGGGGCGAAGCCCCGGGGCATGACTGCGACCGTGACCGCGGCAAGTGCGGCGATCAGGACGATGACGAAGAAGGAGTCGGTGTCGACGTGGATCAAGGCGGGCTGATCCTACGTCCGGGGGATGGCGCGATCGGGTACTGGCCGGCGGGGATCTGCCGCACTACCAGATTGGATTAGGCGAGATGTTAACGAATTGTTTCCGAGAAAAACCCGCCAAAATCCTATTCGATCCTTACACGGACCAATGTAAAATTGGCCAAGCAGCCAGGATCGCTGACGGGGGGGTAAAACGTTCGTCGATTCCAGGCTTTGAAAAAACCGACTCGGCAATGGCCGAGCCCGAAAGGAGAGGAGCTCCATGAAGCAGATTCGCAGACTCACGTTGCTCATGAGCACGGCGATCTTCGCGATCGCCCTGCTCGGCGTAGAGCGATCACAGGCGAGAACCGAAAACTCGGGGTCATTGACCGACCCTGGTTCACCCGGCGATCACGAACGCGGAAGCAATCGCGAACAAGAACTGACAGTGCTTGAGCCTTTCGTGACAAAGGCACACAGGGTCCCATTTCACGTAGCCACTGAGGAGACGAAGGCATCGGGTGAGCGCCATGTAGTCCCAGCGATTTCATAGAGACCTGCCATCGGACTGACAAGTCGATCAGGACTGACCCGCTGTACCAGCGGTTGCGCTGAGCCGTAACCGAAGGGGTTGGCCTCCTCGCGTGTAGCCCGCTTCGGCAGGTATTGCCGAACGCGCCAAACGCAATTTGAAGAGGAGCGCCGTGAAGTCACCCCCGTACCACCCCGATCATCACAATCGAGAACCTGCAAGCACCGAACGAACCCGAGCCCCGGCCTTCCGGTCGACAGGCGTCGCCGACAGCGGAGGGGGAGTCGGATGAGTCCCGCCGTCGGTTCGGTCCTGCTCAACCTGATTGGCGCGATGAGCGCGGTCACGGTTTCCGCTGGGTTTTTCAGCGGGGCGGCCCTCGCCCTCGCATATCTCGCGGGCAGAGCCGACGAAAAGGCGGGCGAGTGGGCTCGGTATGGGGCCGCCGCCGGGTTCCTGTTCGGACTGGGGACGGCTCCCTTCGTCTTCATGGCACTTGCCTCTTAAGGTCTTTTCATTAGTCTTGCGGCATGTCTCGAAGCCAGGCATGGTTGTTCGTGCCATTTACGCATTTTGCGGCTTTCTTACTTGGCGCCGGTTTTCTGGTCGGTGGAGTTCTCTTCCTGCTGGACGCCCCAGTCTGGGCCTACTATCTCGCGCCACTGGTCGGTATCCCGTTCTTGATCCGGGCGCTGTTCGTCCAGGACATGATCGAGAGGGGAGAGTGGATCGTCGACGACAACCCGGGCGTACGGCGGACAAGGGCCACCACACACACGGCGGTACGAGCGAATCTGGTGGAGACGGGATTCTCACCGGCCTATAGGTGGGAGCTCGGCCTGTTCAGGTTTGTGGTTGTTGCGGTCCTCTCGGTCGCGATTGCATCGGGCGGCATCGGGGCTTTGACCTTCGCCGTCAAAGTCGTCGCCGGTGGAGCGCTCGTCCCGAGTTTGATCGCCATCGTCGCCTTGACCTCGGTGAGTTTGGTCGCCGTGCTTCTGCGACCGCGCCAGATGCACCGAGTCCCGAGGGGCGAGCGAAGCCTCGGACATTCCCATCAGGCTCCCTGAGGATCTCGGGGAGGCGAGCCGAAATGGGTAGGATCGTGTGTGGACCGTGCTAGGCGGGGAATCAGCGGTGCCCTGTAACCCGCAATCCGCTCTAGCGGGGCCGAATACCGTTCTTAGGGGCTGGCTTTCGGGACCGGTCCGCCGGGGGCGGCGTTGACGGCCGGGTCCTGCGCGACGTGGGCACGTGAATCAGGTCAGGTCCGGAAGGAAGCAGCCTTAAGCGAACGCCGCGGGTGCCGCAGGCGAGCCCGACCCGAGCCAACCGCGACGGACATGCCTGGGGACCACGCTTCGAAGGCGGGTGCACGGTCCATTTTGCGACGGCGGGATGAAGCGGTCAGTCGATCAGGCGGGCCGACATGCGGCTGACCGCGATCCGCCACATGATCAGGGCAAACGCGACGAGGCCGGCGAAGCGGACGAGGTCGATCGCTTCGTAGCCGAAGGCGCCGCCGCGGACGAGTTCGACCAGCTGGTGCAGTGGGTTGAGCTGGGCGACGATCTGCACCCCCTCGGGTAGTTCGTCGATCGGGAAGAAGGCGCCGGAGACGAGGAAGAGCGGCGTGACGAAGAGCGCCGTCACGTAGTTGAACTGATCGATCTTGGCGACGGTCGCCGCCATCGCGACGCCGAAGCCCGCGAAGCCGAGCGCGGTGGCGAGGCAGAAGAGCGGCGTCAGCAACATTCCGAACGCCGGGTCGAGGCCGAAGCCGATCGTCACCAGCAGCGGCACGCAGCCGTAGACGCTGGCGCGGAGGCCGATCCAGAGCATCTCGGCGCTGACCAGCTCCTCGACGTCGACCGGGGCGGCGAGGATCGCGTCGTAGGTGTTCTGGAAGCGGTGCTTGACGAAGGTGCCGAACATCGCCGGCAGAGCGCTGGAGAAGATCACCGCGGTGGCGACCATGCCGGTGCCGACGAACTGCACGTAAGGGACGCCGTGGACTTCGTCGACCAGGGTCGCGCTGAGGCCGAGGCCGAAGGCGAGCAGGTAGACGATCGGTTCGAGCACGCTGGAGAAGGTCGTCCCCCGCCAGTAGGTACGGAAGTTGGCGAGCTCGCGGCTCATCACGCCGCCGATCGCCGCCGGTTCGAGCCGCCTCACTCCGCCGCCTCTCCCGTCAGCATCACGAAGACGTCCTCCAGCGTGGCGGCGCGCACCACCGCATCGTCGGGAATCGCCCCGTTGTCGGCCCGCTCGGAGCCGACGATGGCGATTGCGGGACCGGCCGGGCGCACCGCGAGCCCGCGAGCCTCGGCGTCGGCTCGCACCGAAGCGAGTCGATCCGGGGGACCGTAGACCTCGGCGGTCTGGCGCCCGACGTGCTCGAGGATCAGCTCGGACGGCTTGCCGCGGCTGATCACCTTGCCGTGCGTCATCACGGCGACTTCGTCGGCCAGGCGCTCCGCCTCCTCGATGTAATGGGTCGACATCAGGATCGTGGTGCCGCCCGAGCGCAGGTTGTCGATCAGCGTCCAGAGCTCGGTGCGGATCTGCGGATCGAGGCCAACGGTCGGCTCGTCGAGCAGGATCAGCTTCGGCTCGTGGACGAGGCCGCGGGCAAGCAGCAGGCGGCGGCGCATGCCGCCGGAGAGCTCGTCGACGGCATCGCGGCGGCGCTCGTGCAGGCGGGCCAGGTCGAGCGCGCGGTCGACTGCGGCGCCGACGTCGGGGACCCGGTAGAGGCGGGCGTAGACGGCGAGGTTGTCCTCGACGGTGACGTCGACGTCGAGGTTGTCGAGCTGTGGCACGACGCCCATCTCGGCGCGGGCGGCCTTGGAGTCGCCGGGCAGCTCGTGCCCGAGCGCGCGCAGTTCGCCGGCGTCGGGCAGCGCCTGCCCGGTGATCAACCGCATCGTCGTCGACTTGCCGGCCCCGTTGGGGCCGAGCAGACCGAGACAGATGCCCTCCGGCACGTCGAGGTCGAGGCCGTCAACGGCCGTGATCGGGCCGAACCTCTTCACCACGCCGCGCAGTTCGATCGCCGCCATGCCCGGATGCTCGCATGCGAGACTGGCCGGCGTGCTGGACGAGCGCTGGATCAGGGCCCTGCACGTGGAGACGATGTGGGAGGAGGAACTGAACGCCGAGCGCGAGCACCACGTGCTCTTCCAGGCCTCGACGATCAGCGCCCTGCTCGACGGTGCCTACGACGGCGATCTGAGCTTCGCCGAGCTGGCCGAGCACGGCGACCTCGGCCTCGGCACGCTGAACGGCCTCGACGGCGAGATGATCGCGATCGACGGCCGCTTCTACCGGGCTGACGTGGATGGAGCGGTGGGCGAGGTCGGGGCGGACGCGCGTACGCCTTTCGCCGTGATGGCGCGCTTCGATCCCGAGATTGACAGCCGGATCGACAGACCGCTTGACCACGAAGGCCTCCTGGCCAGGCTCGACGAGCTGATCCCCGACGACGCTGCGTCGTGCGCGATCCGCCTCGACGGTCGCTTCGAGCTGGTCCGCGCTCGCTCGGTCCCGCGCCAGAGCCCGCCCTACCGGCCGTTGACCGAGGTCGTCGCCGAGCTGCACGTCTTCGAGCTGGCCGACGTCGAGGGGACGATGCTCGGCTTCCGTTTTCCCGACTACGTAGAGGGGATCGAGGTGAGCGGCTACCACCTCCACTTCATCTCGGCCGATCGGCGGCGCGGCGGCCACGTCCTCGGCTCACGCTCGAACGGCCTCCGCGCCTGCCTCGACCCGTCGAGCGAGTTGCACATCGAGTTGCCTCCACAGGTCGACCTCGCTGACCCAGACCTCGCCGCCGCCACCCACGCCGCGATCGAGGCGGTCGAGCGCGCAAATTGAAGCTTTGTCCCACCTATAGCGGGGGAAATGCTGCAATCGAGATCAGCAGCGGCGGTAGAGGAGCCAGCTTCGGTTGCGGGCCACGCGGTGGAAGCCGAGGGGGACGCTGAGGGAGAAACCGGTGGGGTCGTTGGGGTCGAGGATGAAGTTGTGGATGACGAAGGGGCTGGCGGGTTCGAGGAAGTAGCCGTGCCGAGGCTGATGTTTCTGCTCGGAGGAGCTGACGATGTGCGAGGGCCTCACTTCGAGGTCGAAGGCGAGGCGCGGGACCGCGCGGTGGTTGGGGACGGAGATCGGCGGGCAGAGCGGTTCGAAGGCACCCGAGTTCGCGAGGTCGCCGAGATCGGACTCGATCCCCCCCTGGTTGGTGAGGTCGGTGTCCACCTGCGAGAGCAGGTCGTACTGGTTCGGCACCCAGATGACGAACATCAGCGCGACCGCCGCGGCGAAGACCTGCCAGGCGCGGCGCCAGGGATGGTCGCGTTTCAGTAGCCGCCAGCCAAGCAGGGCGAGCGCGACGAAGACGGCCAGCACCGCCGCCGCGAGCATCGTGTAGCGGGCGATGATCGCCAGGCCGGCGCAGGCGAGCAAGGCGAAGGCGCCCAGGGCGAGAAGAGCCGCAACCAGGCCGAGCTCGGAGCGGCGGCGCAGGTAGAGGAAGCCGAGGACGACCCCGCCGAGGGCGCCGACCATTCCCGGCCACTGCAGCACTTCGCCGAGTGCGCGCGGCCCGTAGAGGACGAGATCGACGGGTCCCGTGTGGCGGGCCAGCGTGTCGACGGTTTCGCGCGTGCCGGTGAAGGAGTAGGTGGGGCTGCCGGCGGTGATCCAGTCGAACAGGGCCCAGAGGATCGGGGCGCCTAGGGCCAGGGCAAGCAGGACGGCGGCTGAGCGGGGAGAGGCGGGGGTGTCCCTCGCCCCGACAAACGGCGGTCTAATGAGACCGCCGGTTTGAGTATCCGCCGGTTCGAGGGACACCCCCGCCTCTCCTTGGCTCCGGTCGTCCTGGCTCTTGCGGAGCTGCCCGAGGTCGAGCGCCAGGTAGGCGAGATACGCGGCGGAGAAGAGCCAGGCCTCGGGGCGGAGTAGGCCGGCGAGGGCGAGCAGGGCGAGGACGGGCCAGCCGGTGCGCGGGCGTTTCGTCTCTATGAGTAGGGCGCCGAGGACCAGGGCGATGTAGGGGAGGTCTACGTAGGCGCGCAGCCCGTTGGAGAGGTAGGGGGCGCGGGTGAGGACGATCAGCGCGGCGACGGCGCCGATCGGCCGGTCGAACCAGAGCGAGCCGAGGCGGTAGACGAGGTAGCCGATCAGGCCCAGTGAGACGTAGGCGACGATCATCGTCACCGTGATCGCGCCGTCGCCGAGCGGCGTCGTCACCAGGCCCAGCAGATCTGCCAGTGGATGCGGCGTGGGAGGCAGCGCGGCGCCGTAGTCCGGGCTCATCCCATGCGCCAATTCGCGTCCCCAGACCAGCGCGTAGATCGTGTCGTAGTTGGGGAAACCGAGCGGGAAGACCAACAGCAGCAGCGCCGCCACGGCGGCGACCCAGGCGGCAGGCGTCAACCGGCTGCGGAGCACCGGGGAACGGTATAGGCGCAGATACACTGACTGCGGTGCCCTCGCCCAGCTACTCGACCTCCCTCTACCGTCGTCACCGTCCCGGCTCCTTCGAGGAGGTGGTCGGCCAGCAGCACGTCGTCCGCACGCTGCGCAACGCGGTCGAGCAGGGCAAGGTCCACCACGCCTACCTCTTCGTCGGCTCGCGCGGCACCGGCAAGACCTCGATGGCGAAGATCCTCGCCCGTTCGCTCAATTGCGAGCGCGGCGGGCCGACGATCACTCCCTGCGGCGAATGCGAGTCCTGCCTGACGATCGCCGCCGGCACCTCGATAGACGTGATCGAGATGGACGCCGCTTCCAACCGCTCGGTCGACGACGTCCGCGACCTGCGCGAGCGGGTCGCCTACGCACCGGCCGGCGGCCGCTGGAAGGTCTACATCCTCGACGAGGCGCACATGCTGACCAAAGAGGCCTGGAACGCCTTCCTGAAGACGCTGGAGGAGCCGCCGCCGAACACGGTCTTCGTCCTGGCGACGACCGAGGCTCACAAGGTGATGGCGACGATCGCCGACCGCTGCCAGCGCTTCGACTTCCAGCGGCCCTCGCTGGAGCAGATCTCCGAGGTGCTGACGCGGGTGGCCGCGGCGGAGGGGATCGAGGTCGAGGAGGGCGCCGTGGCGATGATCGCCCGCTCGGCCTCGGGCAGCTTCCGCGACGCGCTCGGCACGCTCGACCAGATGGTCGCCTTCGGCGGCAACCAGGTCGGGCTCGACGACGTGCTGCAGCTGCTCGGCGCCGCCGATGCCGAGCTGCTCTTCGACGCGGTCGACGCGGTCATCGCCGAGGACCCCAAGGCGGTCCTGCTCGGGGTCGAGGAGATGGCCCGCTCCGGCCGCGACCCTTCCCAGTTCGCCCGCGACCTGCTCGCCCACCTGCGCCACCTGCTCGTCACCCAGACGGTCGGCGAGGTGCCGAACACCTTCGTCGTCACCGCCACGGACCAGGGTCGGCTGGCAGCCCAAGCAAGCGGGATCGGCGCCGCCACCCTCGTCCGCACCATCGACGAGCTTTCGCAAGCTCTCACCGCGGTCCGCGAGGGCGACGACGCTCGCATGGCTGTCGAGATAGCTCTCCTCAAAGCAGCCCGCCCAGACCTCGATCCCTCTACAGAGGGACTGCTCAGACGAATCGAGAGACTCGAGCAGCAGACTGATGGCGATGGCCCGCGGGTCCTGTCGCAGGGGAGGGGGGGGTTAGCGGACCCTCCGGAGTCTGATGCTGAGGATTCTCCCGTGGGTGACGCGGTGGCGGGGGTCCCCCATAGCGGAGGAGACCGCGAAGCGGGATCCGAGCACATGGGGGATGCCGCCGCGTCACCCACGGGCCAGCTTGACCTGGAGCAGATTGTCCGAGTCTGGCCTGCCGTGCTCGATCAGCTGCTGCAGACTGCTCCGGCTCTGGCTGCGACTTTCGAGGGCGCGCGGCCCGTCGATGTCGACGCCGAGGAGCGGAGTGTGACCATCGGCTTCCCCGCGGATCACACCTTCAACAAGCGCAAGGCCGAGGCGCCTGACAAGCGGGAGCAGATGGCTGCGGCGCTGGAGGCGGTGCTTGGGGAGAAGCCGCGGCCGGTGTACGCCGTGCTGGACGGCGAGGAAGCCGCCCCCGAGGCAGAGGTGGACGAGGGCAGCGTCGACCACGAGGCGTTGGTCGAGAAGATCAAGAGCGAATTCGATGCCGAGGAGGTCGGCTGATGGCGCGGGGCGGTCCGGGGGGCTTCGACGTGAACGCGTTGATGAAGCAAGCGCAGCAGATGCAGCAGCAGATGCTGGAGGCGCAGGAGCAGCTCAAAGACGAGGTCGTAGAGGCCAGCGCGGGCGGCGGCATGGTCAAGGTGAAGATGGGCGGCGACCTGACCCTGCGCGAGATCGCGATCGACCCCGAGGCGGTCGACCCCGAGGAGGCGGAGATCCTCGCCGAGATGGTCCAGGCCGCGGTCAACGAGGCGCTGCGTGCCGCCCAGGACCTGGCCGGCTCGAAGATGGGCGGGATCACCGGCGGCATGGGAGGCATGGGCGGCCTCCCGGGAATGTGAGCGCCGAGGGACCGGCGCCGCTCTCCCGCCTCGTCGCCGAGCTCTCGCGGCTGCCGGGGATCGGCCAGCGCACCGCCCAGCGCCTCGCCTTCCACATCCTCCGCGCCCCCGACGAGGAGGCGGCAGCTCTTGCCGGGGCGATCCGCGAGGTGAAGGAGAAGGTCGGTCTCTGCGAGCGCTGCTTCAACCTCTCCGAGGGCCCGCTCTGCCGGATCTGCACGGACTCTGGTCGCGACCAGGCGACGATCTGCGTGGTCGAGGAGCCCGCCGACGTGATCCCGATCGAGCGCACCCACGAGTACCACGGCCTCTACCACGTGCTCGGCGGCGCCCTCTCGCCGATCGACGGCGTCGACGCCGGTGACCTGAAGATCGCCGAGCTGCTGCCGCGGGTCGCCGAGGGGGGCGTGCGCGAGGTGGTCCTCGCCACCAATCCGACCACCACCGGTGAGGCGACCGCCCTCCATGTCGCCGAGCAGTTGCGCGGCCAGGTCACCGTCACCCGCCTCGCCAGCGGCCTGCCGATCGGCGCCGACCTGGAGCACGCCGACGAGGTCACCCTCGGCAACGCCTTCGCCGGCCGTCGGACCCTCGACTGACGAAGCCGCCTCTCCCCGGATCAGCCGAAGGCGAGTACGCGGAACCGGGTGGAGTCGATTGTGGAGCCCGAGGTGCAGTCTCCGTTGGAGCTGATCCTCGCGGTCAGGTGGTTCGCGGTCGGTGCGACCGGGTCGATCTGTGGCTGGGCGCCGATGCTCCGTTCCACCCGTTCGGGCGTGGTCGAGCTGGTCGAGACTTCGCCGCCGCCGGCCTGCTGGTCGTTGAGATCGAGGGCGAAGAAGACCTGGCACGAGCCCGAGCCCGATCCGTCGTAGGCGAGCGTCGCCGTGGCCGCGCCGAAGACGACATCGATCTCGCCGGGCTGCTGGGTCCAGGTGCCGCCACCTATTGGGTAGAGGTCGGGCCCTTCGGTGACGGGAGCCGAGCCACCGCCGGGGCTGGCGGTGTAGAAGACCGGGAACTGGAGGTTCGAGGGGGCGACCGCGCCTGTCCCGATCTGTCCCTCGCCGACCACGCCGTCGGCGATCTGGTTGCTGCGCACCGCGCCCACCGCGAGCTTGCCGCTACTGATCGCTCTCCTGAAGACGTTCGAGGTGTGGACCGCCCCTCGGGCAAGGTCGGAGGACTTGACCGCCTTGGGGGCGATGTCGCCGGAGTGGATCTTGCCTGCCGCGTAGGCGGCGCCACCGCTGAGGACGAGAAAGAGAGCGAGGGTCGAGGCTATGTTCGCGTAGGTGAGGCGTGGTCTGTTTTGCATGCGGTTGGGTTTCGGGCCACCGCCATTCGCGACCTTCCACCGAAAGACATCTAGAGCGGAGCGAGTTCTCGCCGGCTCTTGTCCAAATGGGTTGATGACATGCGTATTTGGCCATTTCACCTAGACGGGTATCAGTTCGCAAATAGCGGGTTTTTGCGTTCCTGGCGTCCGTTCGCTTCGCCAAAGTCTCGACGTGGCGGCTGACGCTCCTACACGGCCAGGATCCGGCAACGGCTCGGGTGCGGGCCAGCTGGCCCGCGAGGTGTCCTCGCTGCAGGCCTCGCTGTTGGGCAAGCTGCACGAGGGGTTGGCGGGCGGAGACGGGGCGCTGTTCGCCGCCGCCGCCCAGAGGCTGGCCGAGGAGTTCGGCTCGGTCACCGCGACCGCGGTCGGGACGCTCTGGGACGGCGGCGGAGCGCCCGCTGCCGCCGAGCACCCGAGTCTCTACCGGCCGGGCCAGATGCGCCGTCGCCTCGACCAGCTGCTTGAGTGCCACCGCCGCTACGAGCAGCCCTTCGCGCTGGCCGTCTTCGACGTCGAGGGGCCGGGGGCGCGCGACAATGGGGCCGGCGGCCGGCAGACTGCCCTCGCCGTCGTCGGCGCGGCGCTGCACGAGAGCGTCCGCCTCGTCGATGAGACCTTCCGCCTCGAGGAGGACGCACTCTGCGTGCTCGCCCCCGGCCAGGACACCGTCGGCGGCGTGCAGATGGCGGAGCGGCTGCTGCTCCAACTTGACGACCTGGAGCGGGCCGGGGGCCTGCGGATCGGCATCTCAGCCGGCGTCGTAGCCTGCCCCGAGCACGGCAGCGACGCGGACGGCCTCCTGCACAAGGCCGACGAGGCGATGTGGCGTGCCCGCTCGGTCGGCCAGCCAGTCGGCGTGGGTGCTTTGCAAGATCGCTGACAGATTGCCGAAATCTGTCCATAACTGGTGTAAACCTCGAAATCCGCTGGCAGAATGCTGCGCATGCCGGGAATCAGAACCAACGCCGCCGCCGAAGTACTGGGCGTCAGCCCGAACACGCTGCGCAGTTGGGAGCGGCGCTACGGCTATCCCGTGCCGAAGCGCACGCCCGGCAACCACCGCAACTACGAGCTTGTCGAGCTGCAGACGCTGCGCGACGCACTCGCTACGACCGGCAACATCTCTTCCGCGATCGAGCTGGCGCGCCAGCGCCAGGAAGCGCCCGCCAGCGGCGACAGCCTGCGCGCCGCTTTCGAGAGCTTCGACGAGGAGGCCGCCGATCGCGCTGTGGAGGAGAGCCTCGCGGTCCGGCCGGTGGAGCGGACGGTTGAGGAGATGCTGCTCCCCGCGATCGACGAGCTCGCCGCCGATCCGGAGCGAGAGGCCGAGCTCGAATTCGCCGCCCGCTGGGCGATGGGCTGGCTGCACGGCGCCCGCCGCCTCGCTTCGACCGCATCCCGCCCGGCCGGGATCCTGCTGCTCGATTCGAGCCGCGGCTCAGACGCCGAGGCGGTTCACGCACAGGCGCTCGATCTTGCCCTCCGTCGCGCCGGCTTTCGTGTGCTGATGCTCTCCGACGAACTCGGTGAGGAGCGGATGGAGCGCGCCCTCGGCGCCCTCGACCCGACCGCGATCGTCCTCTGCGGGCCCGGCGCCGATACCCCTTCCGCGGTGCAGCTCGTGCGCAAGATCCGCGAGGCGGGCTTCGACGCGCCGCTCTACGGCTTTCGCGCTAGCGGCCTGATCGGCGACGCGATCCCCAGCGCCGGCGAGCATCCCAGTCAGGTGACCGGGATGCTCAACGCCGACCTGCGCCGCCGCGCCAGCCAGGCTTTCGCTTAGCCGGCGCGGCGTCGGGGTTCTGCTCCTAGAGGGAGCCGATCGCTTTTTTGGCTGCCGTGGAGACGACTTTCGGCAGCGGCGCGAAGTCAAGCGCGGCGCCGTATTTCTGGCCGATCGTCACCGCGTAGTTGAGGAACTGCTGTAGGAACCCCTTCTGCGGGGCGCTGCGCGGCACGATCGCGTAGGTGAAGGTCGAGAGCGGATAGGCAATCGCGGCCTTCGCCGGCGGGTTGGTGATGTTGACCGTGTTGGCGTTAGACAGGTGCGTCACGTATGACGCAGCCGATTCGATGTTTTTCAGGTTCGGCAGCTCGAACTTGCCCGCCTTGTTCTGAAGCGCGGCCGCGCCGAGGCCGGCGGCGATCAGGTAGGAGGCCGAGATGTAGCCGATCGAGCCGTTGGTCGAGGTCACGGTCGAGGTGACGCCGGAGTTACCTTTAGCGCCGACGCCACCGGGGGGGAACTGAACGCTGGTCGCGGCGCCGACTTCGTTCTTCCACGCCTTGCTGACTTTGGAGAGGTAGCTGGTGAAGGCGTAGGTGTCGCCGGAACCGTCGCTGCGGAAGACCGGCGTAATCTTCAGGCCGGGCAGTTTCACCCCTGGATTGAGCTTCTTGATCTTCGGATCGTTCCAACTGGTGATCTTGCCGAAGTAGATGCTTGCCAGGATCGGGCCGGTCAGGTTGAGTTTCTTGACTCCCTGGAGATGGAAGCCGATGCCGGTGGCGGTAAGCGCCCACGGGATCTGCACACAGCTGTTGCAGGCCCCCGCCTGTTCGGGCGTCAGCGGCGCGTCGGAGGCGCCGAAGTCGACCGTGCGGGCGGTGATCTGGGCGATGCCCGCCCCGGAGCCCACAGAGGCGTATTTGACCGGGATGCCTTCTTTGATTTCGAAGCCGCTGATCCAGTTGGCCATGAGCGGGGCGACCAGCGAGGATCCGGCCCCGGTGAGGCCGGCGGCGGATGCACTGGCGGCGCTCGTCGCCATTACCAGGACGGCCGCGATGGCAACACCAAGCAACCTGATGCGATTCAAGAGAATTCCTTTCGACTCGTTTCGATGTCTCTCGCGGGCACAGGATCAGCCCGAGCACGGCACAGCATGGGGTCGCGGAAACCCACACATGTTTCAATCTTGTGAAAGAGATGCATCGCACGATCGTGTGCCCATCCGGAAGGTCACGTTTACGACTTGTTACTGATTTGTAACTAAATTGTGAAAATAACGCGCAAGTTCGACCGGGCCGCCGAATCTCCTCTACGCTGCGCGCCGATGAACGGCACCACGGTGAATCCGGCCTACATGCCGGCGGGAAACGACGGGCGAGACGCGCGCGCCGCCAGCAGGCTCCGCCGGATCGATCGCTTTGGCGACGGCCTTCTATTCGGCCTCTGCGCATTCGCCTCTCTGCTCGGTGCGGTGGTCCTGCTCTTGGTTGCCTACCAGATGATTCACGGCGCCAGTCCCTCGATCTCCGAATTCGGGCTCGGCTTCCTCACCCACACCACCTGGCAGCCCAACTTCAACGTCTACGGCGCCGGCACGCTCATCTTCGGCACCGTCGTCAGCTCGTTCGTCGCGCTGGCGATCGGCGGGCCAATCGCGGTCTCAATCGGCCTCTTCCTCAGCCTGCTGGCGCCGAGCGCCGTGCGTGGGGTGATCTCGCCGCTGGTCGAGATGCTGGCGGCGATCCCCAGCGTCATCCTCGGCTTCTGGGGGA
>Ga0193695_1000087_pt1 | contig 14800 bp, 15 predicted proteins | sample L3s2metaG_FD_160568 | JGI IMG/M metagenome (GOLD analysis project Ga0193695, IMG submission 160568) | Soil microbial communities from a riparian zone of the East river system, Colorado, United States - L3s2 | ecosystem: Environmental > Terrestrial > Soil > Riparian zone | place: USA: East River... | reverse complement strand
GCCCTGCCACACTGGCTTGCTCACTACAACGAAACGCCGAGGACACTCGGCCCTCGGCAACCGCCCGCCTATGGATCGCGTTCGGGACGTCTCGGGGCACGACAGCTAGGCAATCCCGCCCGGGCGGTTGCGGGGAATCCTTAGGGCTACGCCTTAGGGCTACGCCGCAGCCCGCTTCCTTGACCGCGAAACCTTGCTCGCATCGACAACCTTGCCGGTGCGATTCAGAATTCGAATCTCGCCTCCGCCTTCTTGGCGGATCAACTCTCGCGCGGTCTCGACCGCATCTGCCTTCGTGGCGCCGTGTGCGGTCGCACGTCGATGACCCTCCCTGACCACATCCCAGCCTCTTCCGCTGGTGGCCTTCTTCACGTAGCGCGTATTTTTCATCCGAGTCTCCTTGCGGCCATCTTCATGCGCTGACCCTACGTTAGCCGTCGGCGGATTTGGCAACCGGCCACAGCCGGGCCCAGCGTAGAACAACCTTCAGCAGAGAGCGGGGGAGCCGGGATTCGAACCCGGATTCACGGTTTTGGAGACCGTGCGCATAGCCGTTAACTCACTCCCCCAGGCTCGTGAAGTCTACGGTTCAGCCTCCACGATGGTGTCCGAGTGATCAGAGAACATATGTTCGTGGCGGATGATCACCAGAGCCGACGCTCAGCTGCAATTGACCTCATCGGCACCGGCCTCAGTGACTATGAGATCAGCAGGCGAACCGGCGCAAGTCGAAGTTCCATTCAGCGTTGGCGTCAACGTGGCGCCCCCGCTCGCGGCCGCGACAGCTGCGAAAGAGACTGGCGACCAACGGATCTGGCCAGCTACAGCTACCTGCTCGGAATCTATCTGGGCGATGGCTACATCAGCAAGGCGAGCCAGACTCCGGTCCTCGAGATCTCACTCGATTCCAGATATCCGGGAATCGTCGAAGAGTGCTCGAACGCAATTCGAAATACGGCCGAAATTGATGCCCGCATACATCACCGGCTGACTCGTCAGGGGAACTCCATCCGGATCACCGCCAACAGTCCAATCTGGCTGGCGGCCTTTCCTCAGCATGGCCCTGGGAAAAAGCATCTGCGCTCAATCAAGCTGGCGACTTGGCAAACCCAGATCGTTGACCGATTCCCCAAGCCGTTTCTCCGCGGCCTCATCCACTCTGATGGCTCGCGGACGGTCAACCGCTTTTCGGTCGCGCTACGAGACGGATCGCGAATCTACGCCTATCCCCGCTACTTCTTCACGAATCTCTCTGCCGACATTCGCGACATGTTCTGCGTGAGCTGTGAGCGCCTGGGAATCCACTGGACGCGGTCCAGCAACAAGAACGTCTCCGTCGCCGATAGACGTAGCGTCGAATTGCTCGACTCGTTCGTCGGGCCAAAGTCTGATGCGGGCGGAGGGATTCGAACCCCCACGCTCTTTCGAGCACCGGCCCCTAAAACCGGAGCGTCTGCCAGTTCCGCCACGCCCGCTTGCATGCTGCTCGGCGCTTAACGAGCGGCCAATGCCGCTTCGTCGCTCATAGATTCTATGATCGACGGCGTGGCGGTAGGAGAGGTAACGCCCGGCTACGAGCTCTGGCACCCGAATCGGGAGAAGGCCGACGTGGTCACGACCAAGTTCGTGGTCGCCTTCCTCATGCTCGCCACGGCGGTGCTCGCCGGCCTGATCACCATCGGCGGCTTCTCGCTGCTCAGCGGCGGGGGCGGGATGGGCGTCGTTTGCCTGATCTTCGCGGCGCTCTACGCGTTCTTCACCTACCTCGTAGGGCGAAGATGGAGCCGCGGCATCCTGCCGGTTGCCGCCTCCCTCTCGACGATTCTGGCGATCTTCTGCGCGGTCGGCGCCGACAGCTGGTTCGCCCGCGACAAGACCGGCTTCGAAGACGCGCTGATCCCGGTCTCGCTGATCGGGTTGCTGGTGCTGATCATGCTGCTGATCCAGGTCATCCTGATCGTCGCCTGCTTCTACGGCTTCAGCCAGGACTGGCACGTCGAGGAGGAGCGACCGATCGGCTCCGGCGAGGACTACGGCGCCGGCGCCCCACCGGACCCCGACGCGCCGCAGCCCGCCTAACCAGCGGCGGTCCAAAGCGCTGCGATGCCGGAGGTGGGACTCGAACCCACAAGCCCGTGAGGGCAATCGATTTTGAGTCGATCGCGTATGCCATTCCGCCACTCCGGCGCGGCGTGAACGATAGACCGCGCCTTGCGGGCCCGCACTAGACTCCGCCGCGGGATGAGGGTCCATCACCTCAACTGCGGCTCGCTCTGCCCTCACGGCAGGCGCCTGATCAACGGCGACGGCAGCCTGCGGGACCGTGGCCTGATCGTCTGCCACTGCCTGGCGATCGAGGCCGGCGAGGAGCTGATCCTCGTCGACACCGGCTTCGGGATCGAGGACGCGCAAGATCCGCGGCGACTCGGCGTCCAGCGCCTGGTGAACGCCAGGCCGGAGGTCGGGACGACGGCGCTGAAGCAGCTCGAGGGGCTCGGCTTCACGGCCAGCGACGTTCGCCATATCGTCACCACCCACCTCGACCCCGACCACACCGGCGGCCTCCCCGACTTTCCCGCCGCCGAGGTCCACGTCTTCGCACCCGAGCTCGAGGCGGCGCTTCACCCAAGCCTTGACGAGCGGCTTCGCTACACCGGCGTCCACTGGGACCACGATCCGAAGTGGGTGACGCACCGCTCCGACGGCGGCGACAGGTGGTTCGGCTTCGAGAGCGTGCGCATCCTGCCGGGGTTGGATGTCGAGCTGGCGCTGGTGCCGCTGATCGGGCACTCCCGTGGCCATACCGGCGTGGCCATCAACGGCGGCGACGGCTGGCTGCTGCACTGCGGCGACGCCTACTTCAATCACGGCGAGGTCCAGACACCGCCGAGCTGCCCGCCGGTGCTGCGCTTCTTCCAGAACCTGGCCGCCGCCGACAAAAGGGCCCGCAAGTCCAACCGGGAGCGCTTGCGCGAGCTTGCCGCCACCCACGGCGACGAGGTCAACCTCCTCTGCTCCCACGACCCGCACGAGCTGGAGCGTGAGCGGGCCAAGGCAAACACCGCCGCCACGGCCGGGTGAGCGCCGCGGCGCCGGAAAAGCTCTGGGATCCGCCCGCCGAGCTGGTCGAGCGGGCGCGGATGACCGAGTACATGCGCTGGCTGGCGGCGGAGCGCGGGCTCGCGCTCGACGACTACGACCACCTCTGGCGCTGGTCGGTGGACGACATCGAGGGCTTCTGGTCGTCGATCTGGGACTTCTTCGAGGTGCAGTCCGACGGCGGCTACGACCAGGTGCTCGCCGGCCGTGAGATGCCCGGCGCCGAGTGGTTCGCCGGTGCCCGCGTCAACTACGCCGAGCACGTCTTCAGCGACAAGGACGACGCTGAGCCGGCGATCCTGCACGCCTCGGAGCTGCGCGATCTCGACGAGCTGAGCTGGGGTGAGCTGCGGACGCAGGTCGCGAGCGTCGCCGCGGCACTGCGCGACCTCGGAGTCGAGCCCGGCGACCGCGTCGTCGCCTACCTGCCGAACATCCCCGAGGCGATCGTCGCCTTCCTCGCCACCGCCTCGATCGGCGCGATCTGGTCGAGCTGCTCGCCCGACTTCGGACCGGCCAGCGTGATCGACCGCTTCGCCCAGATCGAGCCGAAGGTCCTCTTCGCCGTCGACGGATACCGCTACGGGGGCAAGGACTTCGACCGCCGCGACGTCCTCGCCGAGCTGCGGGCGGCGATGCCAAGCCTGCGGCGCACCGTCGTCCTCCCCTACCTCGATCCCGCGCCCGACCTCTCGCCCCTGCGCGATGCGGCCCTCTGGTCAGAGCTCCTCGCCGCCGGCGATGGCGCCGAGCTCTCCTTCGAGCGCGTTCCCTTCGACCACCCGCTCTGGGTCCTCTACTCCTCCGGTACCACGGGCCTGCCGAAGGCGATCGTCCAGGGCCAGGGCGGCATCCTGCTCGAGCACCTGAAGAAGCTCCACCTGCACGTCGACGCTCACCCCGGCGATCGCCTCTTCTGGTTCACGACGTCCGGCTGGATGATGTGGAACTTCCTCGTCTCGGGCCTGCTGACCCGCGCCGCGATCGTCCTCTACGACGGCAACCCCGGCCACCCCGACATGGGCGTGCTCTGGAATCTGGCGGCACGCGCCGGCGTGACTATGTTCGGCACCAGCGCCTCCTACATCGCCGCCTGCATGAAGGCCGCGGTCGAGCCGGCCGCCGGCCGGGACCTCAGCCGCCTGAAGGCGGTCGGCTCGACCGGCTCCCCCCTCTCCCCCGAGGGCTTCGACTGGATCTACGCGCAGCTCGGCGACGACACCTGGCTCTTCTCGACCAGCGGCGGCACCGACCTCTGCACGGCGTTCGTCGGCGGCACGCCGCTGCTGCCGGTCTACCGCGGCGAGCTGCAGGCGCGGGCACTTGGCGCGGCCGTCGAGGCCTGGGACGAGGACGGCAACCCGGTGATCGACGAGGTCGGCGAGCTGGTCGTCACCGAGCCGATGCCCTCGATGCCGGTCTACCTCTGGGGCGACTCAGACGGCAGCCGCTACCGCGCCAGCTACTTCGAGCACTACCCCGGCGTCTGGCGCCACGGCGACTGGATCGAGATCACCTCGCGCGGAACGGCGGTCATCTACGGTCGCTCGGACTCGACGATCAACCGCTCCGGCGTCCGCATGGGGACGAGCGAGATCTACCGCGCGGTGCTCGGCGTCGACGCGATCGTCGACGCCCTCGTCGTCGATATCCCCCGCCCGGGAACCGAGGGCTGGATGCCGCTCTTCGTCGTCCTCCGCGAGGGGGCTGAGCTGGACGACGACCTGCGCCGCGAGATTGCCAGGCGGGTGCGCGAACACTGCTCCCCCCGCCACGTCCCCGACGAGGTCTTCGCCATCGCCGAGGTCCCGCGCACGCTCAGCGGCAAGGTCCTCGAGGTGCCGGTGAAGCGGATCCTGATGGGCACGCCCGTCGAGAAGGCGGCCAGCCGCGACTCGCTCGCCAACCCCGCCGCGCTCGACTACTTCACCGAGATGGCGGCTGGGCTGGGCGATTGACGCCCGCGAACCGTGGACGGCGAAGCACGGGACGCGATCGCCCGCCTCGCCGCGAGGACGGCGAAGCCCCAGCCGGCAGCGATGAGGAGGCCGCCGAGGACGTCGCTTGGACGGTGCCAACCGATCACCACCACCGAACAGCCCACCGCCAGCGCGATCGCGACGCTCAGCGCCTGCGTCAGCTCGCGCAACCTGGCGGGGACGACGAAGGCGTAGGCGATCGCGATCGAGGCCGCCGAGGTGGTGTGGCCACTGGGGAAGGTGTTCGACTCGAAAGGGTCGCCGCCGATAGCCGTCTTGACCCGCGGATGGGCGAGCAGGATCTTCAGCAGCTGGGTGGTGACGTTGGCGCCGGCGACGACCAGCACCGCGGCCAGAGCGTCGCTCGGGCGCCCGCGCGGGAGCGCGATGGCGCAGGCGATGGCAAGCATCCCCAGCAGCACCCCCAGATCGCCGAGGGCGGCGATGACGTTGCCCCACGAGCCGGCGGTCGAGTGCCGGTGTTCGGCCAAGCTGAAAAACAGGCGCGCGTCCAGGTGCCTGCTCGCGTCAACGCCAAAGGTGAAGACCACCAGCAAGCCGAGTGCGAGCACGCAGGCGAAGCAGGCGGCAAGCGGTGCTTTGACGTTCCGGGCCACCGCGAAACGGTAGCGAGGCGGCCTAAACGCCTCCTCAGGCGGGCGTAACGGGGTTGCGGCGCTCGGCGAAGGAGCGGTCCTTGCTCGCGGCCATGGCAAAGCGACGGATGACCTCGGCGCGCAGGTCCTCGGGCTGGACCACCGCGTCGACGACCAGCTCCGAGGCGAGATGGAGGATGTCGATGTCGGCCGCGTACTCCTCGCGTTTGCGGGCGACGAACTCGGCCCGCTCGGTCTCGTCGGAGATCGCCTGGATCTGGTTGTAGAAGACGGCGTTGATTGCCGCCTCCGGGCCCATCACCGCGATCGAGGCGCTGGGCAGGGCGATGCAGCAGTCGGGCTCGAAGGCCGGCCCCGCCATCGCGTAGAGGCCGGCGCCGTAGGCCTTGCGGATCACCACCGAGAGCTTCGGAACGGTCGCTTCGGAGACGGCGCTGATCATCTTCGCCCCGTGGCGGATGATCCCCTGACGCTCAACCGCGGTGCCGATCATGAAGCCGGGCACGTCGGCGAGGAAGAGCAGCGGCAGGTTGAAGGCGTTGCAGGTCTGGATGAAGCGCGCCGCCTTGTCGGCCGAGTCGACGAAGAGCACGCCGCCTTTCTGGCGCGGCTGGTTGGCGACGATGCCCACCGCGCGGCCGTCCATCCGCCCGTAGCCGACGATCAGCTCTTTCGCCCAACGCCTGTGCACCTCGAGCAACGAGTCGGCGTCGAGCAGGACGTCGAGGACCTCGCGCATGTCGAAGGGCTGATTCTCGTCGACGGGGACGATCGCGGCGATCGCGGCGTCGGATGATGGCGCCACGGGCTCGGCCGGCGGTGGCTCCTCGCGCCAGTTGCCCGGCATGTAGGAGAGGTAGCGCTTGGCGACGTCGATCGCCTCCTCGTCGCCCTTCACCAGGAAATGCCCGCAACCGGAGACGCCGGTGTGCATCTTCGCCCCGCCCATCTCCTCCAGCGTCACCTTCTCGCCGATCACCATCTCCGCCATCCGCGGCGACCCCAGGTACATCGAGGCGTTCCCTTCGCGCATGATCACGACGTCGCAAAAGGCCGGGATGTAGGCGCCGCCGGCGGCGCTGGGGCCGAACAGCAGGCAGACCTGCGGCACCTGGCCGGAAAGACGCACCTCGTTGTGGAAGATGCGCCCGGCGCCGCGGCGGCCCGGGAACATCTGCACCTGGTCGGTGATCCGCGCCCCGGCCGAATCGACCAGGTAGACCATCGGCACCCGCAGCGAGAGTGCCCGCTCCTGGATGCGGAGGATCTTCTCGACCGTCTTCGGACCCCAGGAGCCGGCCTTGACGGTCGGGTCGTTGGCCATCAGGGCGACGCGGCGGCCGTCGATCGTGGCGAGCCCGGTGACGACCCCGTCGGCGCCGAGACCCTCCTTGTTCCAGTTGGCGAGCAGCGCCTCCTCGGCGAAGGAGCCCTCGTCGACGAGGCGCGTGACCCGCTCGCGCACGGGCAGCTTGCCCTGCTCGGCGGTCTTCTCGTGGTGGCGCCGCGGGCCGCCGGCCAGCGCCGTCTCCAGTGCCTGCTCGAACTCGCTCACGGCCGGGAGACTATTCGGCCTGGCTGCGATGCCAGTCCACGGGCCCGGCGGTCAGTACATGGGCTCCGAGCGGCCGACCCAGCAGCTCCTGGGCGGCACGTGACGCCTTGATCAGGGCGGGCAGGTCGACGCCGGTCTCGATCCCCATCTCGTGCAGCATCGAGACGACATCCTCGGTCGAGACGTTGCCGGTCGCCCCCGGGGGCACCGGACACCCGCCCAGCTCGCCGAAGCTCGACTCGAACGAGTCGATCCCCTGCTCCAGCGCGGCGAGAACGTTGGCCAGACCCTGCCCGCGGGTGTTGTGGAAGTGGGCGGTCAACTCGACGCCGCCGAGCCGCTTCCGCGCCGCGACGAAGAACTCGCCCACCTGGCGGGGATTTGCCATCCCGGTCGTGTCGCCGAAACCGACCTCGGCGCAGCCGGCGGCGGCGAGCCGCTCGGCGATCGCGAAGACGCGCTCGGGCGGCACCTCGCCCTCGTAGGGACAGCCGAAGGAGGTCGAGATCACTCCCTCGCAGCGCAGCCCCGCCTCGCGCGCCGCGGTCAGCGTCCGCTCCAGCCCCGCCAGCGACTCCTCGATCGAGCGGTTGACGTTCTTGCGGTTGTGGGTCTCCGAAGCGGAGACGAAGACGTTGATCTCGTCGAAGCGCTGGCGCAGTCCCAAGGCCCGCTCCAACCCACGCTCGTTCGGGATCAGAACGGAGAAGGAGACGCCGTCGCGGCGCTGCACGGCGCCGAGCACCGCCTCGGCGTCGGAGAGCCGCGGGATCACGTCCGGCCGCACGAACGAGGTCACCTCCAGCCGCTTCAATCCGCTCGCGGAGAGCAGGTCGATCAGCCGCACCTTCTCCGCCGTCGGGATCGTCTCCGGCTCGTTCTGGAAGCCGTCGCGAGGCCCGACCTCGCGAATCCGCACGCTGCTGGGAAACTCGTTCACAGACCGAGCCCAGGCTCAGACCATGCCCAGGCCGCCGCTTACGCCCAGGGTCTCGCCGGTTACGTAGGTGGCGTCGTCGGAGGCCAGGAAGGCGACCGCGGCGGCTACCTCGTCGGGCTGGCCCAGACGCTTCATCTGCGTGCCCTCTTTCATCGTCTCGATCACCTTTTCGCCGATCTCGCCGAACTCCTTGGCGCCCATCAGCAGCGGCGTCTCGATCGGGCCCGGAGCAATCGAGTTGGCGGTGATCCCATAACGGGCGTTCTCGCGCGCGATCGCCTTCATGAAGGCGACGATGCCGCCCTTCGCCGCGGAGTACACGGCGGAGCCCTTGGAGCCGACCCGGCCCGCCTCCGAGGAGATGCTGACGATCCGCCCGTAGCCCGCCTGCTGCATCCCCGGCAGTGCCGCGTAAGTGCAGTTGAGGACGCCACCGAGGTTGACGGCGAGAACCCGCTGCCACTGCTCGGGGGTGGTGTAGGTGAAGAAGCCGAACTCGTCGGTGCCGGCGTTGTTGACGAGGATGTCCAAGGTCCCGGTCTCATCGACCGCCGCCTTGGCCGACTCAAGGTCGGTCACGTCGAGTGTCAGCGAATGACCGTTGACCTCGCCGGCGACCTGCTCAGCGCCCTCCGAGTCGATGTCGCCCACCCAGACTTCGGCGCCCTCGGCGGCAAGACGAGCGGCGATCGCGGCGCCGATCCCGCCGGCCCCGCCCGTTACCAGCGCCTTTCGTCCCTCCAGTCGCATGGAGCGGGAGCATAGACTCACCCGCCTTGGCGGACCTCGAACCGATCCCGATCGTCGGCGGCACCGGCGCCCTCGGCGCCGGCCTGGCGCTGCGCTGGGCGGAAGCCGGCAGGCCGATCGCGATCGGCTCGCGCTCAGCCGAGCGCGCCGAGGAGGCGGCGGCGAAGCTGCGCGAGGCCGTCCCCGGCGCCGCGGTCGAGGGTCTTCTAAACGAGGAGGCGGCGCGGCGCGGCGAGATCGTCTTTCTCACCGTCCCCTTCCGTGCCCAGTCGGAGAACTTGAACAACCTGCGCGAGGCATTGCATCCGGGTCAGATCCTGGTCGACTGCACGGTGCCGCTCGCGGCCGCTGTCAGCGGCAAGGCCACCCGCTCGCTCGGCGTCTGGCAGGGATCGGCGGCCCAGCAGGCGCAGGAGATGGTCCCCGACGGCGTCACCGTGGTGGCCGCGCTGCACACGGTCGGTGCCCCCACCCTAGGCGACCCGGACGCCGAGCTGGACGAGGACGTGCTGGTCTGCGGAGACCGCAAGGCCGACAAGGCGCGGGTCGCTCGCCTGATCGAGCTGATCCCCGGCCTGCGCCCGGTCAACGCGGGGCCGCTGGAGACCGCGCGGATCGTCGAGCAGCTCACCCCGCTGCTGATCTCGGTCAACGCCCGCTACAAGACCCACGCCGGGATCAAGCTCACCGACCTGCCCGAGGGGGATCATTGGGAGTGAGCGTGGCGACGCGATGAGAGTCGCCCTTCTCGCCGGCGGCACCGGGGGCGCCAAACTCGCCGCCGGCATGCAGGAGGAGATCGGCGCAGATCTGGCGGTGATCGCCAACACCGCCGACGACATCGAGGTGCTCGGCGTCCACGTCTCCCCCGACCCCGACCTCGTCACCTACTGGCTCAGCGGCGAAATCGACGCCGAGCGCGGCTGGGGGATTCGCGACGACACTTTCACCGTCTTCGAAAGGCTCGCCAGACTGGGCGCGCCCGATTGGTTCAGCCTCTCCGATCGCGACCTCGCCGCCTGCCTTTACCGGCGTCAATTCCTCGACGACGGCGGGCGCCAGACCGATGCGCAGGCGCAGATCGCCCGTGGTCTGGGTGTCGACGCGCGGGTACTGCCGATGAGCGACGCCCCGGTGCGGACCAAGGTGCTGACCGCGTCCGGCCGGCGCGACCTGCAGGAGTACCTGATCGTCGACGGCGGCGCGCCGGAGGTGCAGGGGGTCGAGCTGGAGGGAATCGCCGAGGCGGCGCCGACGGCGGAGGTCCTAGCCGCGCTGGACGAGGCCGAGGCGATCGTGATCGGCCCCTCCAACCCGGTGATCAGCATCGGCCCGATCCTCGCCGTGCCCGGCATGCGCGAGGCGATCGCCGCCTCCGGCGCGCCGGTGGTCGCAGTCAGCCCCTATGTCGCCGGCGAGGTGGTCAAGGGCCCGACCGAGCGCTTCATGGCCGCTCTCGGCCGCCCCTCGACCGCCGCCGGCGTCGCCTCCCTCTACGCCGGCCTGATCGACGCCATGGTCGTCGACGAGGCCGATCCCGATCCCCCGCCCGAGGACATCGCGACGCTGACCGCGCCGACGCTGATGGAGGGCGCCGCCGGTCGCGCCCGGCTGGCGAGGATCGTGCTCGACTATGCAGCTACCCTCGCGGAAGGGTGAAAGCCACCGCGATAGTGCCCGTGAAGCGCTTCGCGGAGGCGAAGAGGCGCCTCGCCACCGGGATCGACGACGAACGGCGGAAAGCGCTCGTCGCGGCGATGCTCGAAGACTCGCTCGATGCGATCGGGAGGGCGCGCTCGATCGAGCAGACGATCGTCGTGACGGGCGATCCGCGAGCCCAGGAGATCGCCGCCGCGAACGAAGCCGACGTGCTGCCCGATCCGGCCGACGAGGGTCACGTGACGGCCGCCCTGGCGGGGATCGCCCGCGCCGAGGCGGACGGTGCCGATTGCGCGATCCTCCTCCCCGGCGACTGCCCCCTGCTCGAACCGCGCGAGCTCGATCGCCTCCTCACCGGCCTGCCCGCGAACTACGTCGCGATCGTCCCCGACCGGCACGGCGCGGGGACCAATGCGCTGGCCCTCGCGCCTCCCGGGGCGATCCGGCCCGCCTTCGGCGAGGGCAGCCGCGCCCGCCATGTCGCCGCCGCGCGCGAGGTCGGCGTCCCCTACGGGGTCGAAGAGCTCGCCTCGCTCGCCCTCGACCTCGATACCCCCGCCGACCTCATCGCCCTGACCAGAGAGCTAGAAGCACGGCGCGGCTGCGCGAAGCGAACCGCCAAGGTGCTCGGCATATGAACCAGGCGGTGGATGAGCTGCGGGTCCTGCCCGTCGCCGGGTTGCCCGAGTTCGCCGAGGGGATGTCCGCGGGTGCCGAGATCGTGGCGCGCGCCGAACCGCTCGACGGGGATGTCGTCGTCGTCTCGCAGAAGATCGTCTCCAAGGTCGAGGGTCGGATCCGGCGGCTCTCCTCCGTGATCCCCGGCGCCGAGGCGCGGCGTCTCGCGGCGGTGCTCGGCAGGGAACCGGCCTTGGTCGAGCTGATCCTCGCCGAGAGCCGCGAAGTGCTGCGGGCCGAGCGCGGCGTGCTGATCGTCGAAACCCATCACGGCTTCGTCTGCGCCAACGCGGGCATCGACAGCTCGAACCTGCCCGACGAGGACAGCGTCTCGCTCCTACCGGAGGATCCGGACGCATCCGCCCGGCGCATCCGCGGCGAGATCCGCACCGCCACCGGTACCTTCCCCGCGGTGATCGTCTCCGACAGCTTCGGCCGCGCCTGGCGCCTCGGCCAGGCCGAGGTGGCGATCGGCTGCGCCGGCATCGCCCCGCTGGACGATTGGCGCGGCCGTGCCGACACCGGCGGGCGCGCGCTGGAGGCGACCCTGATCGCCATCGCCGACGAGGCAGCCGCCGCCGCCGACCTGGTCCGCGACAAGGCAAGCCGCGTCCCCGCCGCGATAGTCCGCGGCCTGGAACGTCATCTCAGCGCCGACGACGGGCCGGGAGCGGCTGCCCTCCGCCGCCCGCGAAGCGACGACCTCTTCCGCTAGCCGATTCGCAAGACAGCGGCGCCCTTGAGGCTGCCGGTTCGGATCGAGGCGATCGCCTCGTTGGCGGCCTCCAGGGGGTGGACCTCGACCTCGGTCCGCACCGGCACTTGCGGTGCCAGGCTGAGGAACTCCTCGCCGTCCTTTCGCGTCAGGTTGGCGACAGAGCCGAGGGTCCGCTCGCCCCATAGCCGCTCGTAGGGGAAGCTGGGGATGTCGCTCATGTGAATGCCGGCGCTGACGATCCGCGCGCCCTTGGCGCTGACGCGCAGCGCGTCGATCATCAACTCACCGACCGGAGCGAAGACGATCGTGCCGTCGAGCTCCTCCGGCGGCGACTCGCCGGAGGCGCCGACCCACTCGGCGCCGAGGCCGCGGGCGAACTCCTGGCCCTCCTCGTCCCCCTCGCGGGTGAAGGCGAAGACCCGCCGTCCCTGGTGGACGGCGACCTGGCAGAGGATGTGGGCGGAGGCGCCGAAGCCGTAGAAGCCGATCCGTTCCGCATCTCCGACCAGGCGCAGCGCCCGGTAGCCGATCAGCCCCGCGCACAGCAAGGGCGCCGCCTGCTCATCCGGATAGTCGCCCGGAATCGCGAAGCAGAAGCGCTCGTCGGCGACAGCGAGCTCGGCGTAACCGCCGTCGACGTCGTAGCCCGTGAAACGCGCCCGGTCGCAGAGGTTCTCGCGCCCGCTCAGGCAGTAGCGGCACTCGCCGCACGTCCAGCCGAGCCAGGGCACGCCGACCCTGTCGCCGACCGCGAAGCGCTCCGCTCCCTCGCCCATCCCGGCGACGCTGCCGACTATCTGATGGCCCGGCACGAGCGGTAGCTTCGGCTCGGTCAGCTCACCCTCGACGATGTGCAGGTCGGTGCGACAGACACCGCAGGCGGCGACCGCCAGTAGCACCTGGCCGGGTCCCGGCTCCGGCTCCGGCAGCTCGGCGGCCCGCAGAGGCTCGCGCTGCCGCTCCAGGACCATCGCCCGCATCGACTCAGGGTATGACCGACTCCAAGGTTTCGCCGAGCTGCGTCGGCCCGAAGAAGACGTCCGAGGAGCCGGCCACCGGTTCGCCGTCGCGGAAGAGGCCGGTCTCGATCCGCGCGGAATCGCTGCCGGGGTCGATCAGGCTGACGAAGGCGCGCACGTCGATCGGCCGGCCGTCGAGGAGCAGCAGATAGAAACCGTCGCCTTCGCTCGAAGCCTGGAAGGCGACGACCGCGTGGTGCCAGACGCCCTCTTCGACCGGGGCGAGAAAGCGTTCGCCGTCCATCGCTTCACCACTCGACCAGAGCCCCCGCTGACCGCCGCCATCGTCCCAGAGCCGCAGACCGAAGGTTGGGCTTTCGCTCGCCACACCCCTGAACCGCATGATCACGTTTTCGTCTCCCGGCGCACGGAAGGCGCTCGGCTGGACGTAGAAGGAGAACGAGAACGCGCGCTCGTCGCCCGCGTGGACTTCGACGACGTCGACAGAGCCACCGCCAATGGGACCGGATCCGGAACCGATCGGCCCGGGCAAGCTGCCTCCGCCCCGCACCACGTCCCCGGGTGGCGGTGCGGACACCGACCCGGATGCCGGAGGGGCCGTCGCGGCAACGGGCATCGCGACCGGGATCGGCGTCGGCGACGGGGTCACCGGCGCGGCTTCGGGCGCCGGCGGTCGAGAAGCGCCCCCGGGAGGACGTGGCAGCGAGCGCGCCACCGCGTGAGCGGGGGCGATTCCCAGCTGTGGTTGCGCGTCGCCCTCGCCGCCGCTCGCGCCGACGTCCGCGGATCTCGCCTGCTCTCCGGCGGCGGAACGAGCCGGGGCGACGGCGAGCCGCCGACCGGGAGACACCGCGACCGCGTCGCCCAGCGCCACCCCGAGCCCGGGGTCGACCCGCAGCCGCGGGGTTACCGACTTCGCCGCCCACGGGTTGAGGCTGACCAGAGCCGCGAGTCCGAGCGCGACAAGCAGGGCGCTCACAGAGACGATCGCCAGCCCCGGGAACCCATTCCCTGCCGCTGCAGAACGCGAAGCGATCTGACCACGATACCGCTAGAACGAACGTCCAGCCAGGACCTGTTTCTAATAGGTCTCGACGAGCTCGTAGAGGGTCGTGCGCTGAGCCGGGACACGACCGGCCGCGCGCGCCGCCCCGATCAGCTGCTCGGGCTCCAGCCGCACGCCGTGCTGAGAGCCGGCCATGCGGGAGATGTTCTCCTCCATCAGCGTGCCGCCGAGGTCGTTGACCCCCCAGCGCAGCGCCTCGGTCGCCGCGTCGAGGCCCATCTTCACCCAGCTCGCCTGCAGGTTGGGGATCGTGCGGCCGAGCGCCAGGCGGAAGGCCGCGGTGTGCTTGAGGTTCTCGCTCGCCGCGATCTCCTCGATGCCATGGGTGCGGCCGAGCATCGTGTTGAAGGGGATGAAGCTGAGCGGCACGAACTCGGTGATGCCCCCGGTCCGTTCCTGCAACGCCCGCACAACCCGCATGTGACGCGCCAGCTCGCGCGGCTCCTCGATGTGGCCGAACATCACGGTCGAGGTCGAGCGCAGGCCGGCGCGGTGCGACGCTTCGATGATCTCCACCCAGCGCCCGACCGGCAGCTTGTTGGGCGAGATCCGCTGGCGGACGCCGTCGTCGAGCACCTCGGCCGCGGTCCCGGGCGTAGAGCCGAGCCCGCACTCGATCAAATATTCGAAGACCTCATCGGGCCCCATGTCCGAGCGCTCGCACATGTAGTGGACCTCCATCGGCGAGTAGGCATGCAGGTGCAGCCGCGGCGCCACCTCCTTGGCCAACCGCAGCCACCTCCCGTACTCCTCCAACGT
>Ga0193695_1000086_pt1 | contig 14913 bp, 14 predicted proteins | sample L3s2metaG_FD_160568 | JGI IMG/M metagenome (GOLD analysis project Ga0193695, IMG submission 160568) | Soil microbial communities from a riparian zone of the East river system, Colorado, United States - L3s2 | ecosystem: Environmental > Terrestrial > Soil > Riparian zone | place: USA: East River... | reverse complement strand
TTCGGCTCCGTGACCGTCCTCAACGGCCACATCCATCAGGTGCTTCAGAAAGTCGAAGGCAACGTGACTTTCCACACCGCAATGTCCACTGCGTTCCCGCAACCTGCGCCTGGAACAGCGCCATCACCGGGTCCAATGAAAGTCCCAGCTGAGCAGCTGCGCAGCCTGCTCGGCCTAACGAATGTTCAATACAAGCAGGGCAAATCCGCTCTCGCCGTTGTCGACTCAAACCTCAGCTAGATCTACTCAAACTATGATTACACTTACTCCGAAAGATAAAATAGCGGCGCTCTTGTGCGGCATCGTTCTTCTCAATCTGTCCCTCTTCGCGCTCGGTGGCGAGGTGAAGAACGCCGACAGCACCAAACAAAACAGAATCGAGATCAAAGACTTCGCGTTCAATCCCAAGGCGATAACGGTGAAGTCTGGCGAGAAGGTGACCTGGATTAACCGGGACGAAGAACCTCACACTATTGTCAGCGTCGAAAAGCAGTTTAAGAAATCGACCGCGCTCGACACGGATCAAGAGTTCACAATCACAGCCGGTGCTCCCGGCACTTACAACTATTTTTGCTCAGTTCACCCGAAGATGACTGGGACGATCGTGGTTGAGAAGTAGGAATGAACGATTGGCGGCCGCTTATCGGCTCTCGAAGCGATCATGAAACCATTCCTTGCGGCGTCCGCGAATCCCTTCGATCTGAAGGCTGCGCTCCTCGCCGGACACGCCCAGCATCCGGTGATCATTCATTTTCCGATTGCGCTCTTTATTGCGAGCGCTGTTTTCGAAGTGCTGGCGGTCTGGCGCAAGCAACCGGTTTTCGCATCGGTCGCTTATTATAATCTTGTCGGAGCAGCGCTGACTGTGCCCTTGGCGATCGCGACCGGCCTCGGAGCCTGGCAATGGCAACTCGAAGGCGCGACTCTCAAGGGCAACTTACTGCTCCATATGATCTGCGCGCTGACTTCGGCGTCGCTAATCTTCTTTCTCTGCTGGATGCGCTCGCGCCTCCGCGCGAAAGAAATCTCGCCGGGTATCGCGTATTTCGCAGTGACGTTTCTCGCCTTGATGGCGATCACGCTCACTGGACACCTCGGTGGAATACTCAGCGGCGTTGAAACGCCCTAGGAAATAGCGGTAGAGAGTCGATCTCGAATCGGGGGTCGTCCTTGCGGCGCCACATTTCCAAATGGAAATGTGCATGACAGGCTGTCATCGTGGCGCGGCGCGAAGATGATGTCGACTAGACCTGAAGGCCCCGGCGCAGAGCCGTTCTCGCGGCGCCATGAGTTGATCCTGCTGCTCGCAGTCTGGGCTGTACTCGTGACCGCGATTGTTTTGCTGGCGAAACAAAATTTGTCCGTTCCCGGACTTTATTATGACGAAGCGGTCTTCGCCGGACTGGCGAAGGATTTCATCACCGGCCATGTCCATGGCCAGCACATGCCTAACAATGAAGTTGCAGTTTTTCTCGGCCGTCCATTTCCAGTTTTCGTGCAGCCATACCTTGGCGCGTTGAAGAGCTGGATGTTGATGCCCCCTTTCACCTTATTTGGAATCAACGTGGCCGTGCTTCGACTGACAAATTTGTGCTGGGCATCGATCGCCCTGCTTTTGTTTATGCTGGCTACGTGGCGCTGGCTTGGGATCCGCGCGGCACTGATTGCTGGTCCGGTGCTGGCGACCGATCCGGCCTATTTCTTTCTCGGTGTCCTGGACTGGGGCGCTACCGGTCCCAGTTTTATTTGCCGGTGCGCGTCCTTTTATCTGATCGTGCGGTGGTTCAGGCAAAAGCGAGCCGTGCAACTTTTCTTCGCCGCCTTTTTTGCCGGACTGGGATTTTTCAACAAGATCGATTTTGCTGTTCTGCTGATCGGCTCCGTCATTGCCGGCACTTTTTGTTATGGAAGGCTGCTGCGGCGAGCGCTGCGAGGACAACTGCCACTTACTGCATTCGCCTGTCTTGGTTTCCCTTTGGCTGCATCGCCAATCCTCTTCAACATGCCCGGACTCCTGAGGTACGGACTGTCCGGAAAAGCTTCCAGCGGACCGGCTGAGTTTGCCGATAAACTGCACACAATGATTTCAACCTACGACGGCTCCTATTTTTATCGCCTGATGGATGCCGGCGGCGCTTTTGAGAAAATGTTCCAAGAGGCAACTCAAATACGCTCGCTCGCCGGCGTGATTTTCCTGATCGCGAGTAGCGCGTGGCTATTGGCGATGGCGGCAAGCCGAAGAAAGAGTCGTGCTCGAGTTGCGCGGTTTCTTTTGTTAGCGGCTGCCTTGATCACGATCGGTGTGTTTGTTCTTCCCGGTGCAGTGCGAATTCATCACGCCGTGCTGGTTTTTCCGTTGCCACAACTCGTGATTGCGGTTGCGATCGCCTCCGTTTGGAAAACAGGATCGACATCGCAGGGGCCTGCGGTCGCAGTCCGAACACTCGCGTTACTCGCGATCGCCCTGCTGGTGGCCAGTCAGCTCTGGGTTATTTCAAAAACGCAAACCTTGATCAGGGAAACCGGTGGCCGCGGCCGCTGGAGCGATAGCCTCGACGCCTTTTGCCGAGAAAATAGGCATCGCACAGACCTGAAGATCGTGAGCCTCGATTGGGGGTTTAACGAACAATTGGCGTTCCTCACCAATGGGCCGAAACTTTACGAGCCGGTCTGGGCACTTGGACACAGCATACCGGCGGGCACGCCGCTGGTGAAAAACCCCAACTCACTCTATTTAGTGCATCCACACGAATACGCGGTCGCGCCGGAAAGCGCTCCTTATTCCTATTTCGCTGAAAATGGCGACGACGATGCCGACATTCAGCCGTACTTTGACAGGCAAGGCCAAGTCGCCTTCTACACAATCCGCTTTCCCCCGCACTAAGTGCGACTCGGTCGGCGATTGATTGTCTCGCTGCCCGCTCGACAACCTTCGGGCTGTCTGTCTGTCAGCGCTTGGATGCCGCGGCGTTGGTGGCCGCAGCAACTTTCCAGGCAGCATGAAATTGTTGATCGATTTGGTCGGCCTCGTATTTGCGTCCCTGCGCATTCAAGCAATCGCGTAAGCCGGAAAGGGCGCGGGCGTCACGGGGGTTCCGATCCAGGTCGGCCCGAAAAACTTTTTCGGCCTCGGGTAATTGCTTCGCCTCGAGCAAAACGTGACCGAGCATCGGCCGAACGGGCGGATACCACGGCGGCGGTTCGCTGTAATTGAGCGCATCCTCCGCCGCGACGGCTTGCGTCAGAGAATCGATCGCGCCTTCGTCGTTGTGGCGGCTGCGCGCAATCTCAGCCACCAGCAAATGTTCGTGAATCTTAAAAACGGCGCCCACATTGTTGAGCTGGTCGTACATTTTTGCCGGCGGGATTTTGGCCACGAGATCGCGGAACTCTTTTTGCTCCTGCTCGGCTTCTGACGTCTTTCCCATATTGGCAAAGGCGATACCGCGGAGCGAATGCCAAACCGCGCTTGTGCTTTCCAGCGATTTGTCAGGAGCGGGCAGCTTCAGAATATCGTTCCAACGTTCAAAGGCGAACAGGACGACGATTGGCGTGGGCAGAAAACCTTCCAGCATCGGCATCGCTTTCACGCCAGGCGCAACATTCGCAACCAATTTGGCCGCCGCATCCTTAGCTCCGGCAAAATTACCGTTCATACAGGAGGCAAACGCGAGGAAGTGAAGGTTGTGGCTGTAATACATCATTCGGTAAACGCCCTGCTCTTGCGTTTCGCCGAGGAATTTCTTGTCGGCCGCGACGGCGGCTTCATTGCAATGCGCCGACGCAAAATGGTCGCCGACACGCGCGTAAATGTGTGCCGGCATGTGGGCGAGGTGACCTTCCGCCGGAGCCAATTTCTCCAAACGCGCCGCGCTCGGCAAAGCGCGCTCGGGATGGGGTGAGGCTTCAACCGCGTGAATGTAATAATGATTCGCGCCGAGGTGATTCGGGTCACGTTTTAAAACCGACTCGAGGACGCGTACAATTTCTTCGGTGCCTTCGGCGGATTTCCCGTCGGTGGTCCAGAGATGCCACGGATTCAAATTCATCGCGCTTTCGGCGTAAAGCGTGACCGCATCGAGATCGTCTGGATAACGTGCGGCTAGCTTGGACATGGCGTCTTTGTAGGTGACATCGAGCTGATGCAAATCCGCTTTCGGATCGTTTGAATAGCGGACCGCGACCGCGTCGATATACGCGCGCTCGGATTCGGAAGCATTCGGCTTGAGCGCGACAGCCCGCTGCGCCGCATCGTAGCCAGCCTTCTCGCGCTCAGGATCGACCGGCAAATTGTAATTCGGGCCGAGGGTCAGCGAGACGCCCCACCAAGCCATGGCCAGCTTCGGATCGAGCTCGGCCGCGCGTTCAAACGATTTTCTCGCTTCATCGTGATTAAAACCGTAGACGAGTTTCAGTCCTTGATCGAAGAACTGCTGCGCCTCGCGGTTTTTGGTCGAGACCGGATGATGAACGTCGCCCAGTCCGGGCATTAAACGCGGCGGTGGTTCATTTTTGGTGGCTGCGATCGAAACCATCGACCCTGCGCAAAGAGAAATGAGGGCGACGACTCGGAAGCGAAAGATTTGCGAAAACATGTCGATCTTGTGGGTGCTTTTCATTCTTTGTCCTCGTTCAGCTTGGCTTTGACCGCCGCTTCGATCTCCTCGTAAAGCTTGCGGTCGCTTTTCAACACGTCCTTGGCCGCGTCGCGTCCCTGCGCCAGCTGCGTGCCTTTGTAATTCAACCAGGAGCCGCGCTTTTCGATGACCTGTTTTTCGAGAGCGAGATCGAGCAGCGAGCCAGTGGTAGAAATGCCTTCGTTGTACATGATGTCGAACTCAGCTTCGGTGAACGGCGGGGCGACTTTATTCTTCACGACCTTAATCCGCGTGCGATTGCCCATGACGCTCCCGTCAGTCTGTTTGATTGCGCCGATCCGGCGAATGTCGATCCGCACGCTGGCGTAGAATTTTAGCGCTTTTCCGCCCGGGGTTGTCTCCGGATTGCCGAACATGACGCCGATCTTCTCCCGGATCTGGTTTGTAAAAATGCAGGTGGTGCGCGCTTTGGAAATGAGCGAGGTCAATTTGCGCAACGCCGCGCTCATCAGCCGCGCCTGCGCGCCGACCGTGACATCGCCGATCTCGCCTTCCAGTTCGGCCCGTGTCACCAGCGCCGCAACCGAATCAACCACGATGACGTCGAGCGAATTCGAGCGAATCAACGTTTCGCAAATGCGCAGCGCTTCTTCGCCGGAACTTGGCTGCGAAACGAGCAAGTCATCCAGATTCACGCCGAGTGTTTTGGCGTACTGAGGGTCGAGCGCGTGCTCAACGTCGATGAATGCGGCCAGACCGCCGCGCTTCTGCGCTTGCGCTATCACGGTGAGGGTGAGCGTTGTTTTCCCGGAAGATTCCGGTCCGAAAACTTCAACCACGCGACCGCGCGGAAATCCGCCTACGCCCAGAGCGCGATCGATTAAAATGTTGCCAGTCGGAATTACATCAATGTCGACGATCTTTTCGGCGCCCAGGCGCATGATCGCGCCTTCACCGTAATCCTTCGCTATTTGCTGGATAGCGAGGTCGAGGTTCTTGTTTCGCGCGGCAGTTAATTTGTCTGCGCCAGTTTTCTCTTCAGTTTTCGTGGCCATATTTTTGGGGGATCTCTCTAAGTAAGTCCGCCGCGACAGATTCGCCAAGCAGAAAAACTAGCGCGCGCGCCGATCCCTTCTGGAAAGCAGTTGCTCAAACCGGGCCCCGCCGAATATTCGTCGCATGACGTCAGAGAAGGAGCATGAACGGTTCATGCGCAGCGCGCTAGCTGGGGCGCGAAAGTCTATCGGGCAAACGAGCCCGAATCCCGCGGTCGGCGCTGTTTTGGTTATTGGGAACCGAATCGTCTCGCGCGGACACCACCGCCGGGCCGGATCTGCTCATGCCGAAATTGAGTGTCTCCGAAGTTTTCGGCGCAAGGTCCCGAAAACCGCGACGCTCTATGTCACGTTGGAGCCGTGCTCGACGAAAGGTCGCACCGGTGCGTGCACCAATGAGATCATCCGCGCCGGCGTGAAATCTGTCGTGATTGGCGCGACCGATCCGAACCCACGTCATCGCGGCCGCGGGATCGAGATTTTGCGTAGAGCCGGGATAGAAGTGAGAGCGGGCGTGCTCGCGGAAGAATGCGCCGCATTGAACGAATCATTTAATAAATGGATCGCGACCGGAATTCCGTTCGTAATTGCAAAATGCGGAATGAGCTTAGACGGCCGCTTGACCCGTCCTGAAAGGGGATCGCGCTGGATCACAAGCCCGACCGCGCGCCGGCACGCGCAAAAGCTGCGCGGACAAACGGACGCGATTTTGATCGGCGCCGAAACGCTGCGGATCGACAATCCGCGTTTAACCGTCCGCGGTCAGCGCCAAGTCCGCCAACCGGTGCGCGTGGTCATGACTCGTTCCGGAAAACTCCCTCGTAGCGCTCGTTTTTTCACGGACCGCTTTGCTAAAAATAGTTTTGTTTATCGGAATATGCCGCTCGGGGCGATTCTGGCCAAATTAGGACAAAAAAATATAACGAGCGTGGTGATCGAAGGCGGCGGAAGCGTCCTGGGTCACGCTTTAGACGAGCGACTGATTGATAAGCTGCAAATTTATGTGGCTCCGATCTTGACCGGAGGGCCAATCGTGGCCTTTGGTGGAAGGGGGGCGCCTCGGACACACGAAAGCGCGCATCTTGAGAGGGTAAAGTTTGAAAAAATCGGACCCGATATCTGCGTAACGGGTTACCCGAAATACGATCGCGGCGAGAGAGAGTGAACAAGTTGCGAAACTTTTACGTCTACTTCAGGTTCAATAACTGAAGTTTGAGAGGTAACATAAAACATGAAAAAGCTTCTTTTAATTGCGCTCGTGGCAGGTGGATTCGCATTCGCTGCAGCCCCGAGTTCTAATGCTGGTATCGCGATTGGCATCGGAGTCGGATATCCAGGGTACGGATATCCTTATTACGGATACGGCTACCCTTATCCGTACTACGGATACGGGTACTACCGGCCGTACTATGGGTACTACGGTGGGCCGTCATTTTATTGGTACCATGGTCATCGCGTCTACTATTCGCGGCATCGACACCATTATCGGCACTGGTACTAACCAAAAAACGCCAAGAGATTTTCCAAGCTGGCGGGTTCAATATCCCGCCAGCTTATTTTTTTGGCGACGTTGAAGCAGCGGGCGCGGATGGCGATGTAATTGACGGGGGCTCTTGAAATTCCTTCTTTAAACGTTCCTGTAGCGCCGGCAACTGCTGCTGACGCTTCGCTTCGGTTTCCTGCCGCAATTCGTACTCAATCCGACGCCTCTCCTGTAGATAACGTTGCTCAAACTGTTCCCGTTTTTCACCCTCGAGGCGCAAGCCGGAATCACGCAAGGCCGCATCCACTTCCAGTTTTACCCGCGCGCGGTAAGCTTGTTCCCGTTCGCGCAACACTTTTCGCTCCTCCGGACCCATTTTCATCCAACGCTCCGCGTTCTTTTGGAATATTTTTCGATCTTCCGGTGGCATCGCGATCCATCGATCGCGCGGATTGTTCAGATTTGGAGCATGTCTTGGCGGAGGCATTCTCCGAACATTCGGACGTTTCCCTCCTTGCGGCTGCGCTTGGATCGATTCGGAGCCGATGATCAAAATCGCGCCGGTCGCGATTGCGCCTACAATGTTTGCGTATCGTCGTCCCACAAGCTGGTCTCGTCTGTGGCCAACAATTCGTCCAGATCGGCGACAACGTCATAATCCTGCGGATCGATCCTCACGATCACATCCGGCGGACTGTCGGCCGGATTACGGCTGGCGGGCTGATGGACGGCCAGGATTGTCGCTATCACTGCGATCGCCGCTCCCGTCACTGGAACGAGCCTCCAGGGACTAAGCCAACCGCGGAGCCAGTCGAAGCGGGCTGAGCGCTCCCGAATTCTCCGAACGACGTTGCGTGCGAAAAAGGGCGAAAGTTGACTTGGCTTAGCCTGGCCCAGGAGATCCCATAGTTGTTGGTCGTCTTCGGGTTTCATTTCCTTCGCCAATTGAACAAAAGCGATTCCCGAAAGTTGCGGCGGGTGTGCGTCCGACAACGTCTTACACTTCAGGCGCTTCCAAAAATCCTTCCAACTGGCGAATACGGGTCGGGTGTCGCATCTTCCGCAATGCTTTCGCCTCGATCTGGCGAATACGTTCGCGGGTCACGCGAAATTGGCGGCCGACTTCTTCTAACGTCCGACTGTATCCGTCGACCAAACCGAAGCGCTGTTCCAGAACCTGGCGTTCGCGCTCAGTCAGCGTCTCGAGCACATCTTTGATTTTTTCCTTCAGCAAGACGATTGCGGTCATGTCGCAGGGGTTTTCAGCGCCCTTATCTTCGATGAAATCGCCGAAATTTGTCTCTTCGCTTTCACCGACGGGCGATTGAAGCGAGATCGGTTGCTGCGCCATCTTCAAAACCGCCCGCACTCGGTCCACCGGCAGCAAAATTTCCTCGGCCACTTCCTCCGGCGTCGGCTCGCGGCCGTATTCCTGGACCAGTTGCTTTTGCACCCGCATCAATTTGTTGATCGTCTCGATCATGTGCACGGGGATGCGGATCGTGCGCGCCTGATCGGCGATCGAGCGGGTAATGGCCTGGCGAATCCACCAAGTAGCGTAGGTGGAAAATTTATAGCCCCGCCGATATTCGAATTTCTCCACCGCTTTCATCAAGCCCATGTTGCCTTCCTGGATCAAATCCAGGAAGGACAAGCCGCGGTTGGTGTATTTTTTAGCAATCGAAATCACGAGTCGCAGATTGGCCTCGACCATTTCGGTCTTGGCTCGTAACGCTTTCCGCAGCCAGCTTTTCAGAGATTGATATTGCTCCGCGTACTCATCCAGAGAAAGCCAGACGGATTTCTCGAGCTCGCGCGATTTGATCCCGACTGGTGAGTGCGCTCCAGAGGAGCGGCGATGTTTTGCTATTTCACCCTGAACATTCACGAGCGTCCGATAATGCTCGTCCGCCAGGTGAACGAATTCTTCCGTCACCTTTTGCTTGAAATAAAATTTCGGATAAAGCCGTTGCAGAGAAGCGAGCGTTCGCTGAAACGCCTTCAATCCCTTGGTGTCCTTTTTGGACGAATTGCTCGACAGCTTCGCGTAATTCTGGGTAATGGTGTCGCCTAATTTCTCGACCTGCTTGCACAATCGCGGCAGGATTTTCATGTACCGCTCCCGGCTCTCGATTTTCTTGTCGAGAATGACACGGTCGAATCGCTCCCGGCCTTCAGTGAGTTTTTGGGCAAGATCGAGATGGGCGCGCGCGGTGAAGCCGAAACGGTTGATGTGCTTTTGCACTATATTTTCGGCTTCCTCGATCCGCTTGGATATTTCCACTTCCTGCTCACGCGTCAGAAGCGGCACCTGACCCATCTGTTTGAGATACATCCGGACCGGATCATCGAGAATATCCAGCTTCGTCTCGGGTTTTTCTTCCTCCTCCTCGTCGAGATCTTTTTTTACTTCTTTATGTCGATCGACGTCGGATGCCTCGATGACGTCGATTTCCATCCGGCGGAGCCGGGTAAGAATGGCGTCCAGCTCGTTCGCGTCTGTTATTCCATCTGGAAGCGCCTCGTTCAGGTCATCGAACGTGAGATAACCCTGCTCCTTGGCCAGTTTAATTAGCTCGCGAAGACGGACTTGAATTTCATTCGCCGCGTCAGTTTCCGTTTTCGTTTTGAGTAATACGTCAGCTCCATTTCTTCGCGCGCGGACCAATGATGTGACCCGTTTCGACTTGAATGCCACGATCCTCGCTTTGTCTTTCAACTCGGGCGCCGAGATTTTCGACGTTCCTCGCCGGCGTGCTCGCTTAAATTTCGGGCGCTTCGCCGTTGATCGGCGAAGGCCTCTTCGTGCTTTCGAATGCCTGGCCAAGACTGTGGGTTAAGAGTTGCGGCCTTCGATCAGCGTTCCCATAGATCGACAATCACTGGCCGGCCTCGGGAACAGACGAAAGCCGGGAAATCTGGTGGAGTTGCTCCTGCAGGTCAACAATTTCTTTCTGTAAATTCACGACCTCGCCGGTGGTCAATTGCGGAAGCCGAATTCGCGTCTCGGCAATTTCAAGCTGCCGGCGCAAGGTCGCCTGGATTAGGCCTTTCCACCAGCCCTCTGCCACTTCTGTCGCGTTTGCCGGCATCTTTTGCATCAGCCAAGCAGAAACCAGGCCCTCCTCTTCCGCCGTCAATTGGGACATGAAGGAATTGAGAGAGACGGGATCGTCCGGACGCAATTCGCTCTCCAGAATTCGGGCGAGCAATTCGGTGCCGGATATTTGGGGTAAGACTTCGCGCCAGTTTTGTTCGAGAAGAAATTTGCGAGCTGCTTCGTCACGAAGAGCGAGGAGACAAAGGACGGCAACATCATGCCGCGGAGGCATCGCAGCTGCGGATCGAGCCGGAGCGGATTCGGCGCTGCGTTCAGATCTTGGCCTAGTCATAAGTTTTTCGAACTCAGACGCTGGAACGCCAAGACGCGCACTCATCTTGTTCAAAACCTGGCCGCGCATGAGCGGATCCCGCACCTGCGAAACAGTTTCGGCGAGCTTCCGGGCCAGCTGCATTTTTGCCCCGAGCGAGCTTAGATCGACAACTGCGGCTTCTCGATCGATCCAGTAATCAAAAAAGTCGCGCGCAGATGTTACGCGCTTTTCAAATTCTTCTTTCCCATTCCGTCGAATGAGCGAATCAGGATCCTCGCCCGGTGGCATGTCCGCTACCCGGACGATCAGATCATGTTGAAGGAGCGCGTCGAGCGAATGTTCCGCCGCTTTTCGTCCGGCTTGATCGGCATCGAAACAAAGAACGACCTCGTCAACGAAGCGCTTCAGAATTCGAGCCTGATGCTCAGTAAAGGCGGTGCCTTGCGGCGCGACCACATTTTTGATGCCGGCTTCAAACAAAGAAATCAAATCAAGCTGGCCTTCGCACACGATCGCGCAGTTTGCTTCAATCAGCGCCCGCTTTGTTTTGTGCAGTCCAAACAGCACGCGACCTTTTTGGAAGAGCGGCGTTTCCGGCGAATTCAAATATTTCGCAACCTGCGGATCGGTCTCGAGCAACCGGCCGCTGAAGGCAATCACCTCGCCGACGTCGTTGCAGATCGGAAATATGATTCGGCCGCGGAAACGGTCGTAGACTTCGTTGCCCGGGCGATCTTCATCCCGGGGCTTGACCAGTCCGCTCTGCAACAGCTGGCTGCGCAAATAGCCGCGATCGAGCGCCCACTTCAAAAACGCATCCCAACTGTCCGGCGCAAAACCGAGCTGCCAATTCTTCGCGACCTGGCGATCGATTCCACGATTTTTCAAGTAGTCGCGGGCTGCTTCCGCGAACGGTTTCTTCAAAAGATTTTCCCGGAACCAATCTGCGGCCTCGGCATGGAGTTTGAGCAAAGTGCGCCGCGCTTCATGTTGTCGATCTTCGTCCGCGGCCGCGCGTTCTTCGACAATTGGAACACCGACGCGCGCGGCGAGTTTTCGCACGGCCGCTGGAAAATCGAGGTGCTCGTATTCCATCACGAACCGGAAAACGCTCCCGCCGACCCCACAACCAAAGCAGTGAAATGTCTGGCGTTGCGGGTTGACGTGAAACGACGGCGTTTTTTCCTGATGGAATGGACAGAGCGCCTTGAAATTTGCGCCGGCCCGTTTCAACGGAAAATACGAGCCGATCACCTCGACGATGTCGTTGGCGGCGGCGATCTGCTCTATGGTTTCTACTGGAATCACGTGGGCTGTTTATTTTTCGCTCGTTTGCTTTCTGAAGCGATGCCAAATTTACTCAGCGTCGGGGCAGTTTCCAAACAATGAAGAAATTATCGATCCTCGTTTTGATCGCGGTCTTGTCCGCGCTGGAAATGGGGCAAGCCCGGGAAGTCATCCATAAAGGCGACGTGGTCGTCGCGCCGATTAACGGTGAAATTTCGCCTTCGCTTCTCACTTTTTTGCGGCGCGCCCTCAAGACCGCCGAAACCAGCGGCGCGAGTGCGATCATCTTCGAAATGAACACTTACGGCGGCCGGCTCGATAGCGCAGAAGAAATCACGAGCGCGCTTAATCACGCCACCATTCCCACCTACACGTTTATTAATTCGAACGCCGGATCGGCCGGCGCTATCGTTGCCCTGGCTACGCAGCATATCTATATGGCGCCGGTCAGCGCTATTGGCGCGGCCGCGCCGATCTTACCAACCGGCGAAGATCTTCCCCTGACCGCGCGCGAGAAGACCATTTCCTACTGGTCCGCATTGATCCGGGGCTCCGCCCTAAAGAACGGACACAATCCGGACATCGGCGAAGCGTTCATGAACAAGGATAAGGAAGTGAAGATCGGCGATCGGGTGATTCACGCCAAAGGGACTCTGCTCACTCTCAACACGCAGGAAGCGACGGAAAAAATAAATGGCAAGCCTTTGCTGGCCGACGGCGTCGCTGAGTCGATTGTCGATCTTACAAAAAAAGCGGGCCTCAAAGGCAACGTGGTTTCGATCAAACCCACTGGCTTTGAGCAACTCGCGCTCTGGCTCACCACGCTCGCTCCTTTGCTCTTGCTTGCCGGAATTGTGGGCGCTTACCTTGAATTCAAAATTCCGGGGGCAAGCTTACCGGGAATTATCTCCGCCATCTGCTTCGCGCTCTTTTTCCTCGGACATTACCTTGCTGGTCTCGCCGGCTGGGAAGTGGTCGCGCTTTTTGTTCTCGGATTGTCCTTGGTAATCATCGAGATCCTTTTTTTCGCCCACTCCACAATCGTGTTTGGGGTGCTCGGCGTTCTGCTCATGCTCGCCTCAATGCTTTGGGCAATGATCGATCGTTATCCGGAGCAGCCATTTTTTCCGACCGGGGAAATGCTTGCCGTCCCGCTGCGCAACCTCTTCATCGCGCTCGTAGCAGCCGCGATCGTGATTGCCCTGCTCGCGAAATATCTGCCGCGCACCAGCTTCTATCGACGTTTCGCGCTCCTGACCACGAATCCGCCCGGCCCCTCATTGGCCGGCGTGCCCCGCGAATTTGCGACTGCGGTTGACATTTCACCGGGCACCGAAGGCGTCTCGTTGTCGATCTTGCGTCCAAGCGGCAAGGCGCGTTTTGTCGACCAGATTATTGACGTCATCACGCAAGGTGAATTCATCCCGCCAAACACTTCGATCACGGTGGTTCGGCGAGATGGAATGCGCGTGGTTGTTAAAGCCGCCCGTTAAAATCGCGGCTAGCCGCCGGCGACAACGCGAATAATTTCTATCCGGTCGCCATCGGTTAACGGCTTTTGCGGCCATTCGCGCCGATGCAAGGCGACGCCGTTATGCTCGATTAGGATCGCCCCGGGTGGCAATTCAAAGTGTCCGACGAGTTCGGCCACGGTTTGCGCGCCACTTGCGTCTTCTTCCCGGCCGTTGAGTGAAATACGCATTAGTGCGAGAGCGTCTGCTCCCAATCCTTCCAAACCGGATCGAATCCCTTTTCCCGCAAAATGGTTGCTATTCTCTCGGGTGGTCGATCGTCGCTAATCTCAAATTGACCGGTAGCCAGCTGGTCTTCGCCGTCCTGAAACTCCGGCGGCATGATTCGTCCGCGCACGGTCCGGTGCAAATGCTCCGCGCCGCGACGGGTGTACCCGCCGGGTTCGGTGTGGCTGCCGGCGCTCATCATCGTCACGCCTAACGACACCAGCGCATCGCGCAAGGAAGGCCGTTCGCGCGTGCTCAAAACGATCCCGACCTGAGGAAAACTAATGCGCAGAGCGCAGACGAGTTGCGCCAGTTCGCGATCGCTTATTGAAAAGAGCGGCCGGAATCCGCCCGCGGCGGGCCGCAGCCGCGGCAAGCTGATAGTGATTTGCGCTTGCCAACAGCGCCGCAGCAGATAATCGACATGCGCGGCCAGGGCGACCGCTTCGTCCTGCCAGCGCCATAAGCCGAAAAGCGCTCCGATTCCAAGCCGGCGAAATCCGGCGCTGTATGCGCGTTCAGGACAATCGAGCCGATAATTAAAATCGCGCTTGGGACCTGCGGTGTGCAGTTCGGCGTAGACGGAACGCTGGTATGTCTCCTGATAAACAACAAGACCCTCCGCGCCCGCGCGAATGATGGGGACGTACTCACTGCTTGCCATTGGACCGACTTCGATAGCGATCGATGGAAAATCGGGCGCTAACGCCCGAACGCATTCGGCGAGATAATCGCCACTGACAAACTTTGGATGCTCGCCGGCAACCAACAGGATCTGTCGGAAGCCAGCGTCGCGGAGATAACGGGCTTCAGCCACCACTTCCTCCACGTTGAGAGTCACGCGTAAAATGGGGTTGTCCCGAGAAAATCCGCAGTAGCGACAATTGTTAATGCACTCATTCGACAAATACAGCGGCGCGAAGAGACGCATCGTTCGACCAAAATTTTGAAGCGTGAGAGCGCGTGAAGTCTGCGCCATTGATTCCAGTTCGGCGCCGGATTTTGGCGCGATCAACTGCTCGAATCGGCGAACAACATCCGACTTTCTAAGGGCAAGATTATCGAGCGCTTGAGCGAATGACATCCGGATTTTAATCTCGCGCGCACGAGACCTGTCGGCAAATAGACGGTAGCCAGAACGATCCAAGCGCGGCGACCGGAAAGAGCTGCAGGATGGCGAGAGTTCTTTTACCCGAGCGCTCGGCCGCGAAATCTCGTTGTTCGATGTGGGGCGCTCTTACCACGAAGCGGCGCGCTCGGCGCCCCCAGCGCTGATTGAGAGACCCTAGCCGCAACTGGACGTTTAAAAGGTAAACGCCGGAATGCGCGAGGCGTTCCGACGTTTAAATTACAGCCGGCTTTTTAGTAAGAGAAGGT
>Ga0193695_1000085_pt1 | contig 15006 bp, 13 predicted proteins | sample L3s2metaG_FD_160568 | JGI IMG/M metagenome (GOLD analysis project Ga0193695, IMG submission 160568) | Soil microbial communities from a riparian zone of the East river system, Colorado, United States - L3s2 | ecosystem: Environmental > Terrestrial > Soil > Riparian zone | place: USA: East River... | reverse complement strand
GCGGGGGGGGGGGGGCGGGGGGGTGGAGGGGGAGGGGGGGGCGGAGGCGGAGGGGCCGGAGGCGGTGGAGGTGGAGGCGGAGGTGGAGGCGGAGGTGGAGGTGGAGGTGGAGGTGGAGGAGGAGGAGGTGGTGGAGGAGGAGGAGGCGGAGGCAGTGGCGGTGGCGGTGGCGGTGGCGGTGGTCGTGTCGTCGGCGATGGCAACGGGGGCGGAGGCGGTGTCGGCGCCTGCCGGCACCTTCTCGTCGAACGCACGGTCGATGCCCTGCGCGAATGCTTGCCGGCAGCGTCCAAGGCCTGAACCGAGAGCTCATACCTCGTCCCGCACCGGAGGCCGGAGAGCGCATAGCTCGTCTTCTGTGTCTGCCCAGCGCGGGTCCTGTTGCGGTACAGCCGGTAACTCACGACCCCTACGTTGTCCGTCGAGGGCTTCCACGCGAGCTTGAGACTTGTCTGGCCGACCGCGGTGACGGCGAGCCGGCTGGGGACGCTCGGCGGTTTCGTATCGCGCGGCCGACGGGGCGGCTTGGTCAGCGCAAACCCGCGCACACGCGGAGATGCCTGCGAGGTCGATGTACCGTGATGCGCCGCGACCGCAGGCGCCGCCAAGAGCGCAGCCGCGAGGATGCCGGCAGCGGCGAGAAACGAGGCGGGTCTGTGGAGGATGCGGCTCCTGGCCACGGACTAAGTGCGAACGGTTATGCCACGGGCGAAGCGCGAAAGGTTAACGGAGAGGACCGACGGCCGACGGCCGGACCGTCACATCGAGCGAAGAAGTTCGCTCTTTGCGCGCGTTTAGCGCTGATGGCAGACGCAGGACACATTCGCAAGCTTCGACGGTCGGATTCTTTTCGACGCACGGATCCGCGGGCTGCCGAGGGAAGAGAACGGCCCACTACTGCGTCTTGTGCGACAGAGGAACAGGGGTCCTTGCGGCAAGGACCGCCCCGTCCTTTTCTTCGAGCAGAGGTTGGGCGAGTCCCTGCGGCAGGACCGCCCGTCCTCCGCCGCCCACCTTAATGTCCTGGCTGAAGCGAGACCGGCATAACGCGATGCATAGAGCTCGTAGCCCTCTGCCGTACTATTCGGACTGGTGAAGCGAGCTGCCGCCTCGTTCGTACGCATGGCGCTCTGGAAGCGCGCCTCGCTCGCGCTCGTGCTCGTCCTCTCGGCTGCCGTCGCGGTCGCGCCGTCGGCCGGCCCCCAACGCACGATTGCCCGCGGGGTGAGGATCGCCGGGGTCAACATGTCGGGCCTCGACTCGGAGCAGGCCCGGCAGCAGATCAGCGCGCGGTTCTCCGTCCCCTTACGCTTTCACATGCGAGATCGGCGCTGGAGCGTTCCGACCGACCGCTTCGGCCTCACCGTGGCCGCCGAGGACGCCGTCTCGCAGGCCTTCCGGGCACACTCCGGCGACAACGTGGACGTCAGCGTCGAGACCGACCGGTCGCAGATCCGCAACTACGTCGCGGCGCTGGACGAGCGCTTTGCGCGACCGGCCAAAGATGCAAAGCTCGTCGGGCTGGTTCACGGGCGCCCGTCGATCAGCAAGTCCAGCTGGGGCCGCGCGGTCCGGCGCGGGACGATGATCGACGCGATCGCCCGCACGTTGCGAACCCGCATCCGGCCGCGCCTGCCGCTTGTCATGAAGCCGCTCAAGCCGGCGATCTCGCGCGCGAAGTTCGGGCCGGTGATCATCATTCACCGCGGCCTGAACCGCCTCGATCTCTTCAGCGTGACCCGCCACGTACGCACCTTCCGGGTCGCGACCGGGCAAGCCCAGTACCCGACGCCGACCGGGCTCTGGCACATCGTCGACATGCAGCGGAACCCCTGGTGGCGGCCGCCCGACTCCGCATGGGCCAAGGGGCTGAAGCCGATTCCGCCTGGCCCGGGCAATCCGCTCGGCACGCGCTGGATGGGCCTGTCCGCGCCGGGTGTAGGCATCCACGGAACGCCTGATGCAGCCTCGATCGGCTACTCGGCCTCCCACGGCTGCATCCGCATGTTCATCCCGGATGCGACCTGGCTCTTCGACCACGTCCGGATCGGGACTTCGGTCCTGATCGTTCCCGAATAGCCCTCCTCGTCGCCATCATCGTCGCGGCCTACTGGCTCCCGACGGGCTGGGGGATCGCTCTGATCCTGACCGCGCTGGCGGTCGAGGTTGGGGAGGCGACGTTCTGGATCCGGCTTACGCGGCGGCTGCGTCCGGCGACAGGCGTGGAGGCTCTCATCGGCGCCGAGGGCATCGCTGCAAGCGACTGCCGGCCCGAGGGCAGCGTGCGCGTGAGGGGCGAGCTCTGGGGGGCCGTCTGTCCGGAGGGCGTCTCCGAAGGCGAGCCCATCGTGGTCGAGGGCATCTCGGGGCTGACGCTCCGAGTCCGCCCGAAATAGACTCAGATCATGGCCAGGATCGACGAGATCTCGGTCGAAGAGCAGCCTCTCGAGTGGGACACGCCGCTCTTTCGCACCGCCGTCGCGCAATTCGAGGAGGCGCTCACGCACGCCGACGTGGATGCCGCCGGGGCCGAGCGCCTCCGCTACCCCGAGCGCGCCGTCATGGTCAGCATCCCCGTGCGCATGGACGACGGGCGCTGGGTCGTCTACCCCGGCTACCGTGTCCTCCACTCGAGCGTGCTCGGGCCGACGAAGGGCGGCATCCGCTACGACCCGCACGTCTCGCTCGGGGAGTGCGCGGCGCTCGCGATGTGGATGACGTGGAAGTGTGCGCTCCTGCGGCTCCCCTACGGCGGATCCAAGGGCGGCGTTCGCTGCAGCCCGAGGGAGCTGTCACTCGACGAGGTGCGACGGCTGACGCGGCGGTTCACGATCGAGCTGTTGCCGGTGATCGGCCCCGAGAAGGACATCCCCGCGCCGGACATGGCGACGAACGAGCAGACGATGGCCTGGATGATGGACACGTACTCGATGCAGGTCGGCTATGCGGTGCCCGAGGTGGTGACGGGGAAGCCGATCTCGATCGGCGGCTCCGTCTTCCGCAGCGAGGCGACCGGCGCCGGCGTCGTGATGGTGGTCGAGCGTGCCTGTCAGAGGCTGGACTGGGATCTGAGCGAGCAGGGCTGCGTCGTGCAGGGCTTCGGCAACGTGGGCGGAGTCGCCGCGCGGGAGCTCGCCGCGCGCGGTGCGAAGGTGCTCGCGGTTTCGGACGTCTTCGGAGGCATCTACCGGCCGGAAGGGCTCGATCTCGGCTCGGTCCGCTCGTGGGTGGAGGCGCACGGGTCGCTCGCCGACTACCCCTACGCGACGCACGTCTCGAATTCCGAACTGCTCGAGCTCCCGTGCGACATCCTCGTCCTCGCCGCGCTGGAAGAGCAACTGACCGCAGAGAACGCGCCGCGCGTCGAGTGCAAGCTCGTGGCGGAGGGCGCAAACGGGCCGACCACGATCGAGGCGGACGAGATCCTGGCCCAGCGCGGGATCGTCGTGCTCCCGGACATCCTCACGAACGCAGGCGGCGTCACCGTCTCGTACTTCGAATGGGTGCAGGACCTCGGCCGGCTCTTCTGGAACCGCGACGAGATCCGTGCCAGGCTGGCCGACAAGCTGAACGATGCATTTGACCGGGTCTGGGAGCTCGCCGGGCAGCGGCAGCTCTCGTTACGGAGCGCGGCCCTCGTCGTCGCGATCCGAGAGGTCGCGGGCGCGCTGGAGACGAGAGGGATCTACCCGTGAGCAAAGTGCGCGAGGCGATGGTTCCTGAGCCGCGGACGCTCGAGGCGGGGGCACCGGTGCAGGAGGCTGGGCAGCTGCTCGCGCGGCCCGAAGTGCGGGCCGTGCTCGTCACCGACGGCGGCATGCTGGTCGGCGTCGTCACGCGCAAGACGCTCGTCCGCGAGGTCGTGGCCACGGGGCGCGATCCAAAGACGACGCTTGTCGGCGAGATCGCCGAGGAGCCGCACTACACGATCGACTCCGAGCTTGACCTCGACGAGGCGTTCCACTTCCTCGAGGAGCACGACATCGAGCGCGCGCCCGTCGTCGAGAACGGCAAGCTCGTGGGCGTCCTCTCGCGGAGCGTCCTCCAGCGCAGGCTCGCCGAGGACGACGAGCCCGAGGAGCCACAGAGTCAGCAGCAGGTGTAGGCGCCCGGCGGGGCGTCGCCCTCGACCGGCTCCGGGAGCGCGGCCGCCTCGAGAGCGATGCCGTACAGGATGTCGCGCTCGCTGGCTTCGATCGCGGCGAGCCCGAAATGGCGCATCACCTCTCGCAGGATGACGGCGCCGGCGACGATCACGGGAGCCCGCTCCGGCTCGAGGCCGGGCACCCTGCGCCGTTCCGCGAGCGGACGCGCGGCGAGGCGCTCGAGCTGCGTCCTGACCGCGGCGTCGCCGAGCCGATGCCCGTGCACGCGGTCGCGGTCGTACTCGACGAGCCCGAGGTCGAGCGCGGCGAGCGACGTGATCGTCCCGGCAACGCCGATCCCCCGCCGCGCAGTGAGCGTTTCGGGCACCTCTGCGGCGAGCGTCGAGCGCGCTGCGGTCCCCAGCGCGTCCAGCTCGTCCTCGGTGGGCGGGTCGGATGGGAGGAAGCGCTCGGTCATGCGCACGGACCCGAGCTCGGTGCTGATCCGATGCCCGGCGCCGATCAATTCGGTCGAGCCGCCGCCGATGTCGACGACGAGCGCGTCCTCGCCCGCCTCGCCGACTCCGCGCAACGTCAGCTCGGCCTCTTCCTCGCCCGTCAGCAGGCGAGTGGTGAAGCCGTAGCTCCACTCGATCTCGCCGAGGAAGGCCTCGCCGTTCTCGGCATCTCGGACGGCGCTCGTCGCGACGAGCAATGCGCGTTCGGCGCCGAGGGACTCGAGCTCGCGACGGTAGTCGGAGAGGCAGTTCCGGACGCGCGCGATCGGCAGCGGCAGGAGCTTGTGACGTGAGTCGACGCCCTCGCCGAGCCGCGTGATCGTCGTCCGCCGTGAGACCTCGGCTACGCGCCCGTCGGCGACGTCGGCGACGAGCAGGCGAGTCGTGTTCGTGCCCAGATCGAGGGCGGCTACGCGCATCGGACGGCCACGCTAGCAGCGGCTATAATTCACGCCACGCCGCGGGGTGGAGCAGTCAGGTAGCTCGCCGGGCTCATAACCCGGAGGTCGCAGGTTCAAATCCTGCCCCCGCTACTGGAAAGGCCCCGGAGACGGGGCCTTTCTCGTTCTTACGACTGGCAACGAGAGTGAAACTTTTGCCCAACTTTTGCCCGCGTGGCCCTGAAGCGCATGATCATCGGCTTGCAAAGCCGAATCTGGCAGAACCGGCTCGTACGGCTCGGGGCCGGAAAGTAACGGCCAAGCAGGGACTCCTTGGCGCTCGCGGCCAGCTCCCACGGGCCATGCTCGGCGTGACGGCTGCTCTGGCGTGCCTGACCCTTGCTGGGTGCTCCAATAGCAGCCGATACAGCGCGGGGAGCACCTGGCAATGCCTCGCAAAGAAGGGGCTCTGGGTCCGTCTCGAGACTGGTCCTGACATGGCACCAGGGGTTGAAGCCAGCGTCAGCTTCCAGCGCCTCGCGCGAGGTCCGCGGGACAAGGTTGTCAGCGGCGGCTTCAGTTTCGTGCGCAAAGGCCGCAGCGCGGAGGAAGTTCGTCAGAGCTTCATTCGGAATCAGCAACGCATGATTGGTGGGCCGCCGCGCCTCCCATGGATCAAGAGTGGTAAGCCGCGGCGAAATGTCATTCCGTGGTGGAGTGGGACAGATGCGAAGTTCACAGCGAGCGCGGAGAGCTGTCTCCACTGAGGCGAAGCCGGTAGAGCCGACCCGACTTAGTAGAGCACCGCGGCAACGCGCCTTGGAGCGCCCCGTGACCTTCCTCGTGGTCGGAGACCCCTGTATGACTCGCCCGCGTGAACTCTTTCCAAATTCAGCACGAATCCCTTACCTGGGCTGCCTAGTGTCCAGCCCAATGAAGGGGCTAGTCGCCGCCGCAGCCGTGTTGACGAGCCTCTGTCTGATGATCGGAGGGGCCAGGGCAACGACTCAGGGGTGCATCCTCCGCCAGGTTTGCGTCACGGACGCCTTCCCGCAATGGTCAGCTGACGGTCAGCGGATCGCATTCCTCCGTACCTCGGTAGAGGGAGAAGTCATCTACACCGTCACGGCGGCAGGAGGAGATCTACGAAGAGTCGTCCCGGTCCGCTTCGCCCCAGGAGGCGCTCGCCCTGCCCTCTCGCCGGACTGGTCGAAGGTGGCATTTCGATACGTCAGCTCACTAAGAGTCGAGAACGCGGACGGGTCCGATGCGCACGACGTCACGTCGAGGTTCTCGGACTTTTCCTGGGCACCGGACAGCCGCCGATTGGTGTTCGTGGACGCAGGGATCTTCGTGGTAAATGCCGACGGTACCGAATCGATGAGCCTCGGTCCCGGCAATGCCCCCGCATGGTCACCCGACGGACGCCAACTCGCCTTCATCGATCCCGGAGGCTCGCTCGCCGTAATGAACAGCGATGGGACCGAGCGCCGCGTCGTCTACTCCGCGGCGGTAGCCCGAGCCCCGTCGTGGTCGCCAGACGGCACTCGACTTGCCTTTCTCGTTGGCGAATCACTGACCGTCATTAACGTGGATGGGTCACAACTCCGGAGTCTTCCGGGAGAGTTTTTGAGCAGCCCGCAGTGGTCTCATAACGGTGCGCTCATAGCCCTCCTGGCGTCCCGAGGACGGCCAGGACTCGCCGTCGTCAACGTCAAGACAGGAGACGGGCGACGTTTCGTGGGTGGTGACCCATCCTGGTCTCCATTAACCGACGACTTGGCTGCAGTCTCTGACGGACCCTGCGTTTTTACAGGAGTTCGTGTCCTTGCTGTAGAGAAAGGCTCGAGCCGACGATTGACCCTCGACTGCCACGTCTGGGGAACGCCTCACAATGACCGGCTCTTCGGGACCGACCTGAAAGACGTGATCGCCGGCCGCGGGGGCAATGACACTATTTACGCCTACGGCGACGTCGACACGATCACCGGTGGCCCGGGAAATGACAGGCTCTTCGGTGGCGACTGGGGTGACTTCATCGACGGTGGCCCAGGCAACGATCTCTTGGCCGGAGGGCCCGGAAAGCAGGACGCGTACGCTGCTCACGACGACGTTCTCAGCGGAGGTCCCGGTGCAGACGTGCTCAAGGGCGGCCCGGGCCTGGACCAGTTGCGCGGGGGCTCCGGGAACGACGTGCTTTGGGGAGGGGCCGACCTGGACGTCCTAAGCGGAGGGCCGGGCGACGACCGGCTCGTTGCCTGGGGAGACCGCGGGCTCGGCTTTGGCGGCCGGTCGGGAGACACCGTCGACTGCGGAGCAGGCCATGACTTCGCGTTCGTTGACCGGAATGACCGAGTGGCGAAGAACTGCGAGGTCGTTCGCCGACGCTGAGCTCAGGCGCTCGCAATCCACGAACGTGCCCCGAGTCTGCAGGCACGGGGGCAACCTCCGAACGCATAACCCGGACGTCGCAGGTTCAAATCCTCCCCCCGCTACTGGAAAAGGCCCCGGAGAACGGGCCTGCCTCAACCCGGCGAGAAAATCTCCTCTGACCACAATGCGGAGGTGCAAACCGGCTACCTCGACAACTGCATCGTCCCCAGTGGCGTCGTTCGGAAGCAGCTTCCTCCGAACGAAGCCGCTGCCCTGCGCGAACTAGAGAGGCGTCGCGGCGCAGGTGAGATCGCGCTCTACACATCTCATGTGACGAAGGAAGAGATCGCAAAGACGCCCGTTGAACACCGCCAGCCACTGAAAGACCTCTACGAGATGTACGAGAACGTTCCCGCGATGGAAGAGGAGTTCCGGATGCCCCGAAGACTTGGAAGTCTCCGTTCTGGTTCCACGAGCGGCCCGATCGTCCAAGACGAGGCTCTCGGCCGACTCCTGTCACTTCTCCCTGACGAGCTGGACGCTCGTCACATCTTCCAAGCCGCAAAGAACGGCCTCGACTACTTCATCACGCGTGACGAGGAGACCATCCTGAAGTACGCGGCTGAGATTAGGTCGGCCGTCGGCATTCCGGCGTTGCTCCCAACCGAGTTGCTACAGACCATTGGTGCTCGGTTTCGCCGTGGGTGACAGTCCCGCATACTGGCTTTCGCGAGCGAGCGCTCCTCCGTCCCTTCTAGCCGGTCACTTTGCGTGCCCGCGAATGGCGAATCATGTAATGGACGCCGCGACCGACAAGCGCCAGGAGCGCGAGTACCGCTATCGCCTCACCGACGAACCCGATCAGCGTGAAGGCAAACCCGATCGTGATGACGATGCCGAGCACCAGGATTCCGAGCAGCGTCCGCACGCTAGGCACAGGACGAGGGCAAGCGGCATCGAGGTTGTCTCCGCAACGCCGCTCGGGTGACATCCCACGCTGGCCCAAGCGACGCGGTTCCCGTTAGGGCAGGGTGCCGGAATGGTCAGCAGCGCCGCTTCGGTAGGCGCGAGCCGACCCACCTGAACTCCTCGGCCTGCAGAAGCGCCACCATCGCCGCGCGTGGGAACTGATACTCGCGGACGGCACTGAGCCTGACAACGGAAACCGGCGGCGCCCAGTTACCGAACGCGGTAGCGAGCGCAGCTACGGCCCTGGTTCCCCGCGCGGTCCCAGGCCGTGATGCAGATCTTGTAGATCCCGGCCGGAAGCCGACGCGAGAGCGGCCGGATGCTGTAGAAGCGCGTGCGGACCGTCCAGGCCACGGGGGCGAACTGCGTCCTTCCCTCGAGGACGGGGAGTGTGCGGTAGCTCAGAACGGCGCGCAAGCGCGCCTCGCCCATGTTGTCGCGCGCCCGGGCGCTGAAGAACGCGCGCTTCCCGCGCTTGGCGCTCCCCGAGAATGTTCGGACGTACGGCCGCGTCCGGTCGGGTTTCGGCGGTGCCTCAACTCCGGTGAACATCCAGGTCGCGCTTTCGGCCGGTTCGCCGCCTGCGATTGTCACCTTCCAGTAGTACCTGCCCTCAAACTTGGTGTTTGGGTGGAAGCTCGTCCAGCAGTTGACGTTCGTGGCTGGGCAGAATTGATTTCCGCCGGAGACGCTCTGCGTGAACCCAGGATCGGTCGCCCATTTGACGGAGATGATCACTCCGGATGCGGGCGGCTGCGACCAATCGACCGACCACTTGAACTCGACGGGGTACGGCGTCTCGGCCGAGCTCTCGACGACGGCGCCGTTTGCCGGCGCGAGGAGCGTAATCTGGGGCGGGGTCGTCAGTGTGGTCCCCGCTCCGCTCGGCAGCGGCCCGGCCGCGGCGAGCGCGGCAACGGCGAGGAAGGGGATCGTGCGGGCGACGCGACGCATCTCCACGACATCGGTTGAGACCTACCAAGTCCGATCCCTCGATCGAGTCGCGCGGCGGCGGTCATGCCGCTCGCCTTAACTCACGCTCACGTGCCGCGCACGAGCATTGTGCCGCATACTCGGACGCGCGCTAACCTCATCAGCGCGGGCGCTTCGATGAAGCGTCCAGAAATGGATCTTTCGCTCGCAGCTCTGCGCGCGGGGTGGCTGCGCGGAATCACGACGGACGTACCCCAGCCGCCTCAGGTCCGTCGGGCGCGCGCGACGAGCTTGTAGCTAGCCGCCCCTCCGATCGCGCGGGCGCATTGACCTCTAGGGGCAATCGGAGCACCCTGTAGTTCCAAACGTAAGCGCGAGGGCGTTTTGCCGCCTCGGCGAGCGAGGCTAGGTCGGTCGTGGCAGAAAGGCCCTCGGCTTCGACATCCCAAGTCAGGAGAAACGCTATGACGCGGTTCCCAAAGATAGGTCTCATCCTCCTCATCGTTAGCGTTGCGGCGCTCGCCGGCGCCTCCGCAGCCCACGCCGAGCCCGGAATGACAACGCTCGTCTCAATCGCTTCGACGGGCGGTCAGGTGACAGGCGCTGGGAGCCAGAGCCCGTCCGTCTCCGCTGACGGGCGTTTCGTCACATTCATTACGGATGCGCAAACCGTCGTTCCAGGCGACACGAACGGCGCCGCCGACACCTTTGTTCGCGACCGGCTGACAGGAGAGACGACGCGCGTGTCGATCTCCTCAACGGGCGCGGAGGGTAACGGCAACAGTGGGGGGACGATCTCCGCAAACGGCCGCTTCGTCGCCATAAGCTCAGACTCGACGAATCTCGTCCCCGACGACACGAACGGCGCCTACGACGTGTTCGTCCACGACCGCCTGACCGGCGTGACCGAGCGCGTCTCGCTGTCGTCCACCGGCGAGCAGGGGAATGATTGGAGTTTTAGCCCACAGCTATCAGCAGATGGCCGCTTCGTGGTCTTCGAGTCCAGGGCGACCAATCTCGTCCCCGGCGACACGAACGGATGGGGTGACGTCTTCGTCCACGACCGGCTGACCGGCGCGACGACGCGAGTCTCCGTCTCCTCGCTCGGCGAACAGGGGGAATGGCTCAGCGAGGCGGCGGCGATCTCCGACGACGGGCGCTTCGTCGCCTGGCACTCTCTCGCCTCGCACTTCGTCGCCGGAGACACGAACAACACCTTTGACGTCTTCGTCCACGACCTATCCACGGGGACGACGGAGCGGGCATCGGTCTCGTCAACGGGTGCGCAGGGCGACTTCGCGAGCTTCTATCCCTCCCTCTCCGGCGACGGGCGCTTCGTCGCCTTCTCCGCGGGGGCAACGAATCTCGTCTCGGGGGACACGAACGGGACTGTCGACGCCTTTGTCCACGACCGCGCGACCGGCACGACGGAGCGCGTCTCCGTCTCGACCGCCGGTGCCCAGGGGAACGACAGGTGCGACCTGCCCTCCATCTCCGCGGACGGGACGAGAGTCGCGTTCCAGTCCCTCTCCAGCACCCTGGTTTCGAAAGACACCAACAACGCCGACGACATTTTCGTTCGCGACCGGACGACGGGCGAAACACGACGGGTCTCGGTCTTCACCCCTTCGCCCTCCGCGCCAGGTGTGCAGGCGAACGCACCCAGCCAGAATGCCGCCATGTCCGCCGACGGGCGGCTCGTTGCCTTCAACTCCATCGCCTCCAACCTCGTCCTCCGCGACAGGAACGGGTGGCAAGACGTGTTCGCGCACGAGCTCAGATAGGAGACGTCGAGTCACGTCTCGAGCCCGCGCAATCTAGAGAAAGGGAGGTCGATGCCGAGTAGTTGGTGTCGGCCTCCTCCTTCATACACACCCGCGGCCTGCCGGGGCGTCCCCGAACGGCGTCCAGAACTCGCGCTGAAGCGCAACCAACGACTCCGGGAGAGATGCTTGAGCAATGAGCGCGGTCTAGAGCTTCGCCATGCTCTTAACTAGCGAACTTCGCGCGTGAGCGCGGTCAGGCGCTCCAGTTCCTCCTGCGCCTCGACCTCACGCTCGAGCTTGAGGAGCAGCTCAATCTCCTTCAACGAGGGCAGGTCGTCTGAGTTAGCGAGCCGCCGTCGATGGCGGTTGAGCAGCTCGCGGATCGAAGGCAACTCTGGCTCGTCCGCCCCCGCTGCCTTGAGGGCATTTCGCTGCCGGATGCGGGATCATCTGGCGGCGCAACCGCGGCTTCTCGAAGATGCGGGCAGCCAGCTACGCGCTGTCTGGCGGGGGTGGATCCGTTGGAGGTGGGGACCCTTGATCGAGCCAGCTGCCGCGGGCCGCTTCGACGCCGAGCTGGAAACGGGTGAAGGCATTGAGGCGGCGCATGATGCGGGCAATGCGGCGCTGCACGGTTCGTTCGCTACAGCCGAGCATCCGGCTGATCGTGGCGTCGGTGAAGCCGGCGGCGAGCAGGTCGACGATGGTCGCCTCGTCGGTCGACAACCGGTCGGAATGGGCGGCCTCCTCGATGCCGTGTTGCGTGAGTCGGAGCGGAGTAGCCGCCTGCCACTGGAACTCGAAAAGCGTTACCAGCGCGTCGAGCAGCGAGGACTGGTGAACGAGATAGACGGGGTCCGCCACCTCCACGTCGACGGCGATGATCGCCAGCCGCCGATCGGCGATGACAAGCTTTGTCGCGAGCTTGTCGACCAAGCGAACCTGCATGTTCGGCAAGTGCAGGTTTGCCCGAACGTCGTCGAGGCCGTGCTGTTCGAGGGCCTCCCGATCGCATATGACCCGGTAGGTGACTCCCTGCTCCAAAAGCTTTTGCTCGGTCTCGTCGCGCCCGGAGGGGTCGGTAACGACGTAGGGCGGGCGCTCGAAAAAGCAGAGCTGTTCACGGGCCTCCTCCCGAACGACGTCGAATTCCCGCGCGATCGCCTCGCGCCCGAAAATCACCTCGACGGGCTCACTGGCGGCCTCGGTGCGGATCGCGGATCGGAAGCGGTCGGAGAGCGTGACGGAGGCGTGTCGAACCGCCGCGAGCGCTTCCTCTTGTGCCTTGACGAGATCGGAGAGGGCGACCATCGGCGGCGTCGCGGCGAAGCGCCTGTTACCCGGCAGCCGCCGGGCCAGGCCGATGCCCACCAGGGTGCGCAGCGAGCTCGCGGAGCGCGCCGTCGGGATCCCACAGAGGCCGGAGAGCTCGTCCGCGGTCGCGTCGGGGTGGCCGACGAGCTCGAGGTAGATCCGCTCACTCGTCTCGTCGAGGCCGACAACTTCGAGCATCCCCGCCGTCGTTGTCGTATTCACGACGCGAGTCTACTACTCGCCGCGCGCCATCTTGACGCCATCCACCCCTTGACTTCAAGATGGCTCGGGGAGAATGGAAATCAAACGGGGGAGCGTAGAAATGGGACTCGTCGGCGCGTTCGTTCGGCTCGTGATCGCGAGGGCGCGGATGACAACGCGGCCTTCGCGGCCTTGGCGCCTCTGCGGGCTCGCACTGCTTGCCACGTTGGCCGCCGGAGTCCTGCTCCAGCTCGGTCAGGCCCGCGCCTCGTCCGAGCCTGCTAGGCGCTCGACGGCGCAGGCGAGGAAGCAGCAGGCACTCGCCGCCTACAGAAAGCTGCCGCTCGCCTTCACGGCCAACACCGGCCAGAGCGATGCGCGCGTCCGTTACTCCGCGCAGGGCGTCGGCTTCTCGGTCTTCCTCACGGCCAGGGAGGCGATGCTCGCCCTCTCGCGCGCGGGCAAGCAGCGCACAGCAAAGGGCGCGGCGCTCGCGCTCCGCTTCCTGGGCTCGAACCCGAACGTCGCCGTCCGCGGCGAGCGCCCGGGAGCGGGCAGGGTCAACTACCTGCTGGGCAACGACCCCGCCAAGTGGCAGAGCGGCCTGCGCACGTACGAGAACGTGCTCTACCGGAACGTCTGGCCGGGGGTGGACATGGTCTTCCGCGGTCAGAACGGCACGCTGAAGTACGAGTTCCTCGTCCGCCCCGGAGCGCGAGTCGCCGACATCAGGCTCGCCTACCGCGGCGCGAGGCACGTCTCGCTCGATCGGCGAGGAAACCTGCGCATCGGCACCTCGGTCGGCCTCTTCACCGACACGCGGCCGGCGAGCTACCAGCTCATCGCCGGCAAGCGCGGTGCCCGTCCGAAGCGGCTTCGCGCTCGAGCCTGACGGCGGGAGCTATGGCTTCGCGGTCAACTCGGCCTATGACCGCCGCTACCCGCTCGTCATCGACCCGGGTCTCCGCTACGCCACCGGCGCGGGTCTCGTCTACTCGACCTACCTGGGCGGAAGCTTTGCCCGAGATGGGGAACTTCCCCACGACTACGGCCAAGCGATCGCGCTCGACGGCGCCGGCAACGCCTACGTGACCGGAACGACGGGCTCGACGGACTTCCCGACGACCGCGGGCGCCTTCGACACGACCTACAACGGCGCCGGCGATGCCTTCGTGACGAAGCTCGATGTGAGCGGCGCCGCTCTCGGCTACTCGACCTACCTGGGCGGAAGCGGCCACGACGACGGCCAGGCGATCGCGGTCGACGGCGCCGGCAGCGCCTATGTGGCGGGGCGGACGCCCTCGGCGGACTTCCCGACGACCGCGGGCGCCTTCGACACGACCTACAACGGCGGCCCTTACGACGCCTTCGTGACGAAACTCGACCCGAGCGGCGCCGCCCTTGCCTACTCGACCTACCTGGGTGGAAGCGGGCCAGAAGGGCCGGGGGATGACGCCCTCGGCATCGCGCTCGACGGCGCCGGCAACGCCTACCTGAGCGGGACCACGAACTCGACCTTCGACTTCCCGACGACCGCAGGCGCCTTCGACACGACGTTCAACGGCGGCCTGGACGACGCCTTCGTGACGAAGCTCGACGCGAGCGGCGCCGCCCTCGGCTACTCCACATACCTGGGCGGAAGCGGCGAGGACTGGGCCTACACGATCGCACTCGACGGCGCCAGCGGCGCCTACCTGACCGGGTACACGGGCTCGACGGACTTCCCGACGACCGCGGGCGCTTTCGACACGACCCAGAACGGTGCCGGCGATGCCTTCGTCGCGACGCTCGACGCGAGCGGCGCCGCCGTCGGCTACGCGACCTACCTGGGCGGAGCCGGCAACGACTACGGCCGCGGGATCGCGGTCGACGGCGCCGGCAGCGCCTACGTAGCCGGGGTCACGGACTCGACAGACTTCCCGACGACCGCGGGCGCCTTCGACACGACCGGGGACGGCGTCGGCGACGCCTTCGTGACGAAGCTCGACGCGAGCGGCGCCGCCCTCGGCTACTCGACCTACCTGGGCGGAAGCGGCTACGACTACGGCCGCGGCATCACGCTCGACGGCGCCGGCAACGCCGTCGTGATCGGGTTCACGACCTCGACCGACTTCCCGACGACCGAGGGCGCCTTCGACACGACCTTCAACGGTGGCAGCGACGTCTTCGTGACGAAGTTCGACGCGAGTGGCGGCGCCCTCGGCTACTCGACCTACCTGGGTGGAAGCGGCTACGAGGACGGCGGCTACGGCATCGTGCTCGACGGCGCCGGCAGCGCCTACCTGACCGGGTACACGGACTCGGTGGACTTCCCGACGACTCCAGGTGCCTTCGACGAGACCTACAACGACGGCTACGACGCCTTCGTGACGAAGCTCGACTTCGGCGGCCCGCCCCCGCCCCCGCCGCCTCCGCCGCCACCTCCACCTCCACCTCCGCCACCGCCGCCCCCGCCGCCCCCGCCGCC
>Ga0193695_1000084_pt1 | contig 15077 bp, 14 predicted proteins | sample L3s2metaG_FD_160568 | JGI IMG/M metagenome (GOLD analysis project Ga0193695, IMG submission 160568) | Soil microbial communities from a riparian zone of the East river system, Colorado, United States - L3s2 | ecosystem: Environmental > Terrestrial > Soil > Riparian zone | place: USA: East River... | reverse complement strand
CCCCACACCGAGATCGCCGCCGCGCTCGGCTGCTCCCCCGATGCCGCGCGACGCAGCCTGCACGAGGGAATGAAGCGACTGAGAAAGGAGCTGGCATGAAAGCAAGCCTCGAACACCTCACCGAGCGCGCCACCGCCGAGGGCCTGCTCGACGTTGCCTACACGACCGTCGACTCTCCCTTCGGTCCGCTGCTCGTCGCAACGACGCCCAAGGGCCTGGTCAAGATCAGCTTCCCGGTGGTCTACGACCCCGACGAGACCCTGGAGGAGCTGGCGTCGCGGATCTCGCCGCGCGTGCTTGAAGCGCCGGCAAAGCTCGACGACGTCCGCCGCCAGCTCGACCTCTACTTCGAGGGTCGCCTACACGAGTTCGACCTGCCGCTCGACTGGCAGCTCACCGCCGGCTTCCGCCGCAAGGCGCAGCGCGCGATCGCCCGCATCCCCTACGGGCAGACCCGTAGCTACACCGAGATTGCCCGCAGCGCCGGCAACGAGCGCGCGGTCCGCGCCGCCGGCACGGCCTGCGGCGCCAACCCGATCCCGATCGTCGTCCCCTGCCACCGCGTCCTGCGCAGCGGCGGCGCCCTCGGCGGCTACGGCGGCGGCCTGCGGATGAAGGAAGCGCTGCTGCGGATGGAGGGTGTGGGAATACGCTGATTTCACTCAAGGGGGCGCCCTGGAACGCCGATGGATGCACGCATGCCGCACAGGCTCCCCCTCCTCGCCCTCCTGCTCCTCTCCGCCCTCCCGCTGACGACCGCCGCCGCGCACGGCGACACGGCCGAACCCGCCCCAACCCCGCTCGCCTTCGAAGAACCGCTTGAAGACGAATCCGAAGAAGAAGTGGAAGTTGAAGAAGAAAGCGAATGCGAAACGGCGGAAGAAGACGAAGAAGTCTGTGACGAAGAAGCCGCCGATGCCCGTCCGGCCGCACATCATCCCCGCCATGCCAGGCACCGCGCGCATCAACACAGGCACAAGAAAGCCTGCAGGCACAAAGGGCACTGTTCGCACCGACGTTGACCGAGACCGCCAAGACGGCGGTTTCAATTCGCGTGCCCGCGGGGGCGCGACTGGCCAAGCTGGGCGTCGCACGCCGACGAGCGAATAGCAGAGCTATTCGTGAGGAGGTGGGTGGCGATCCAGCGCAGCGCCAGGCGCGTCATCCGGGGGTGCGCTAATTGAAGTCCGACGTCTTGGCGGTCTTGTTCAGGTAGTCCCTGATGAAGTCATCGAGGTCGCCGTCCAAAACCCGCTGGGCGTCGCCGACCTCATGCCCGGTGCGGTGGTCTTTCACCCGCTGGTCGGGGTGGAGGAAGTAACTGCGGATCTGCGAACCCCAAGCGACGTCCTTGACCTCACCCCGCACCTTCGCCAGCTCTTCGGCTCGTTTGCGCTCCTCCAGCTCGATCAGCTTGGAGCGCAGCAGCTGCATCGCCACCGCCTTGTTCTGGGTCTGCGAGCGCTCGTTCTGGCACTGCACGACGACCCCGGTCGGCAGGTGGGTGATCCGCACCGCCGAGTCGGTCTTGTTGACGTGCTGGCCGCCGGCGCCGGAGGCACGGTAGGTGTCGACGCGCAGGTCGGCGTCGTCGATCTCGACCTCCACGCCCTCGTCGACCAGCGGTCCGACGTCGACCTGGGCGAAGCTCGTGTGGCGGCGCGCGGAGGAGTCGAAGGGGGAGATCCGCACCAGCCGATGCACGCCGCGCTCGGCGGCGAAGAGGCCATAGGCGTTCTCGCCGCGGGCGACGAAGGTGGCCGACTTGAGGCCGGCCTCCTCCCCCGGCGAAGCCTCCTTCATCTCGACCTCGAAGCCGCGGCCCTCGGTCCAGCGCAGGTACATCCGCAGCATGATCTCGGCCCAGTCCTGGGAGTCGGTGCCGCCGGCGCCGGCGTGAACCGAGACCACGGCGTCGCCCGCGTCGTACTGGCCGCTGAACAGCCGCGCCTCTTCCAGCTCGGCAAGCCGCCTTTCGACCGAGGTCATCTGGGTCGCCAGCTCAGCGGCCATCTCCTCGTCTTCGGCGGCCATCTCCGCCAGCTCGTCGAGATCGCCGGCCTCCGCCTCCAGCTCCTCGAAGGTCTTCAGCTTGCGCTGGGCGCGAGCGTGCACGGCCGAGGTGCGCGCCGCCGATTCCTGGTCGTCCCAGAAGCCTGGCCGGCCCATCTCCTCCTCCAGGCGCTCGGCTTCCTCTCGCAGCGAGGCAGGGTCAAAGGTAGTCCGCGAGCAGCTTCAACTGCTCGCGGATCTCGGCGAGCCGCGCCGGTACCGATTCGGTCGAGGCGACATCGGCCATGGCGAGAGCTTACTCAGCACCAACGCCGTGCTCAAAGCCGCCCGCCCGCAGCGCCTCGGCCCGGTCCTCGAACGGCCGCCAGCCGCGCACCTTGTGGTCGTGCAGCGCGAACAGCCACGCCATCTCGTCCTTACCCGCTGGCGACCCGTCCTCGTCCCAGTGCCATACGCGCTTGATCAGCGCCACAGCCGATCCCCCACCGGACTCCGTCCCATCCTCGTACAGCTCTTCCAATTCGATCGTCTGCTGGACCCCCCCAGGGGCCCGCGTAGCCCAGAGCCGGGCGGCCTCCTTTCCCTTCCTCAAGCCTTTCATCGAATGGAGCTCCACCTCTGGATCCAAGACGTCGACGAACGCATCCAGATCCCGCTCGTTGAAGGCCCGGATGAACTCTCGAACGGGGTCGTGGATCACAAGGCCCATCTCGGTAGGGGTGGAACGTCTTGTACTTTTTCCGCGGCGAGGCTAGCGGACAGCCACCAACTGTCTTCGGAAAAAGTTAAGTGGAACCCCTGCCGAGATGGGCCCTACGCCCCATGACAGCGCTTGAACTTTTTCCCTGACCCGCACCAGCAGGGATCGTTCCTGCCGATGTCTTTTTCCCGCTCGTCCTTGACCACGGTCTCGATCGCCTCCGCCGGCGGCGCGCCGTTGCCGCCTCCACCGGGCCTCGCCGTACCTTCGGTCACGCTGACCGCGCCGGCGCCCGCCGCCACCTGCTGCAGGGCCGAGGGCTGCGCTTCGGGCGTGCCGCCGGAATAGTCGAGTGCCGTCGGCTCGCCGGCGCCGTTGCCGGCGAAGGCTCCTTCTTGGACCTGCGATGGGTCGATTTCGATTTCGGCGTTGAAGACCAGCTTGCTGAATTCCTCCCAGATCGAGTGCATCAGCTCCTCGAACATGGCGAAGCCTTCGTTTTTGTAGGCGACGAGGGGGTCGATCTGGGCGAAGCCGCGCAGGTGGATGCCCTCGCGCAGGTAGTCCATGTCATAGAGGTGCTCGCGCCAGCGGTTGTCGATCACCTGCAGCAGGATCGAGCGCTCCAGGTAGCGCATCAGCTCCTCGCCCAGCTTCTGCTCGCGATCGTCGTAGGCGTTCATCGCGTCTTCGTCGAGGGCGTCTTTGAGCTTTTCGCGGTCGACGATCTCCGGCGACAGCGTGCCGACCTCGACGCTCACCGGCCAGATCTGGCGCAATTGCTGCTCCATCCCCGACATGTCCCAGTCTTCGAGATCGTCGCCGGGCGTGTACTCGTCGACCAGGCGCTCGACCACTCCCTCGAGCTCGTCGCGGGCGATGTCCGACATGTCGCGCCCTTCGAGAATCTCGCGGCGGTATTTGTAGACGACGCGGCGCTGCTCGTTCATCACGTCGTCGTACTCGAGCACCCTTTTGCGGATCAGGAAGTTCTGTTCCTCGACCTTCTTCTGCGCGCCCTCGACCGTTTTGGTCAGCATCCCCGCTTCGAGCGGCATCTCCTCGCCCTCCTCGTCGACCGGCCCGAGGCGATCGAGGATTTTGTAGATGCGGTCGCCGGCGAAGAGGCGGATCACGTCGTCTTCGGCAGAGAGGAAGAAGCGCGTCTCGCCCGGATCGCCCTGGCGGCCGGAACGGCCGCGCAGCTGGTTGTCGATACGGCGCGATTCGTGGCGCTCGGTGCCGCAGATGTAGAGGCCGCCGAGCTCGCACACCTCGTCGGCCTCGGCCTTGCACCGCGGCTCCATCTCGGCGATCTTCGCCGCCAACGCCTCCTCAAAGCCATCGTCCCCCGGGTCCAGGTCCTGCTTCTTCAGCTCTTTCTGCCCCAGGTGCTCAGGGTCTCCGCCGAGCTTGATGTCGACACCGCGGCCAGCCATGTTGGTGGCGATCATCACCGCCCCCTTTCGTCCCGCTTCGGCGATCCGCTCGCCCTCTCGCTGCGCGTGCTCGGGCTTCGCGTTGAGCACCGCGTGCTCGACCCCGCGCCGCTTCAGCTCCTCCGAGATCATCTCTGAGACCTCGACCGAGACCGTGCCGACGAGGATCGGCTGGCCCTTCTCGTGGCGGGCGAAGATCTCCTCCAGCACGGCCTTCCACTTGCCGTCCTTGGTTTTGAAGATCTGGTCGTTGTGGTCGGCGCGGACCATCGGCCGGTTGGTCGGGATCTCGACCACGGGCACTTTGTAGATCTTCATGAACTCGGTGGCCTCGGTCAGGGCCGTGCCGGTCATCCCGCCGAGCTTGTCGTAGAGGCGGAAGTAGTTCTGCAGGGTGATCGTCGCCAGCGTCTGGTTCTCTTCGCCGATCGCCACCCCCTCCTTCGCCTCGACCGCCTGATGCAGCCCCTCCGACCAGCGCCTGCCCTCGAGGATGCGGCCGGTGAACTCGTCGATGATCATCACCTGGCCGTCGACCACCGCGTAGTCCTTGTCTTTTTTGTAGAGCGACTCGGCCTTGAGCGCCTGACTCAGGTGGTTGACGAGGGTGCCGTGCTCGCTCAGGTAGAGGTTGTCGACGCCGAGGAACTCCTCGGCGCGCTTGACGCCGCGCTCGGTCGGGGCGACCGTCTTGTGCTTCTCGTCGTACTCGTAGTCGTACTCGGCATCGGAGGTGTCCTTCGACTCGCCCAGGGATTTCAGCCGGTCTTTGGCTTCGACGCCGTCCATCTGGCGGGCGAGACGGGCGAACTGGTAGTAGATCTGCGCCGCCTGTTCGGGGGCCCCGGAGATGATCAGCGGCGTGCGCGCCTCGTCGATCAGGATGTTGTCGACCTCGTCCACGATCGCGAAGGTGTGGCCGCGCTGCACGCAGTGCTCCAGCGCCCCGGCCATGTTGTCGCGCAGGTAGTCGAAGCCGAACTCGGAGTTGGTGCCGTAGACGACGCCACAGGCGTATTTGGCCTGCCGCGCCTCGTGGTCGTCGGCATCCTGGATCGCGGCGACGCTGACCCCGAGCGCGTCGTAGATCGGCTTCATCCATTCGGCGTCGCGTCGAGCCAGGTAGTCGTTGACGGTGACGACGTGGACGCTGTCGCCCGCAAGCGTGTTGAGGAAGACGGCCAGGGTCGCGGTCAGGGTCTTGCCCTCTCCCGTCTTCATCTCCGCGATCGCCCCGTCGTGCAGCGCCATCCCGCCGATCAGCTGCACGTCGAAGTGGCGCTGGCCGAGGCTGCGCCGCGCCGCCTCGCGGGTCAGGGCGAAGGCCTCGGGGAGGAGATCGTCCAGCGACTCGCCGCCGCGAGCGCGCTCGCGCAGCGAGTCCGCCTCGGCGCGCAGCTCCTCGTCGCCGAGCAGCTCCATCTCGGGCTCGATCGCGTTGATCTTCTCGGCGCGCTTCTCGTACGCCCTGAATTTGCGCCCCTCGCCGACACGCAGCGCGCGCGTGACCATATCCCTGGCGTTAGCCATTGCTCAAGGGTAGCGATGGGGCTATCGATCGACGCTGCCGGTCAGCGGCGGGGCCGATGGTGGATCTTGCTCTGCCCTTGCCTGGTCTTCACGCAGCGGACTCTGCCCTTGCGGTGAAGCCGATGCCTGCCATGGCGACAGCGATGCCGGCGGGGCTCCCGGCTGGCGATCGGAGCAGAGGTAGGCGTTGCCGATGGACCCGGGCAGGATCCACAGCCCGGACTCGCCGGCTGACTGGATGGGCAGGGCCCACCGCCCGGACCGGAGGTAATCGAGAAGCTCGCGGGGATGATCAGCGAAAACCCGCCCGACCAAGGAGATATCGCCTCATGGATTCGGTAGTTGCCGCAGAGCGGTGGGCTGACCAGTGGCGCTCCGGGCCCTTCTTGCAGGTGTATGCGTAGATCGCTGAAGGGAAGCTGAGGCATTTCTTCGGCGAAGCCGATCAGCTGCCCGGTTTCCGGATCCGATTCGAGCCCGATCGGTTGCGTGACGACAACTCCCAGGTCGGAACGCCTTAAGACGACGTACAGCGCCGCCGGGGCATCGGCAGCGAAATTCTGGAATGGAGTTGCCTTGTAGACGGAGCCCTCGACCGGATCAATCACCAGCGGACTTTCGACCTCTGCCGTGCCGACCTGGGAGGCGTCGGGGCATCCGCCTCCCGGATCTGCATCCGGCGTCTCTTCTTCGAGCTGCACCTCGGAGCACGAGTCGCCTTCGATGAGAGAGGCAGCCGTGGTCATGCCGGGAGGCAGAGCGAATTCGAGTTCGCGGATCCGTGACTGAGCGAAGCCATCGGGGTTGTCTAGGCCTTCGTCCTCGACCTGGACTTCGAGATCGAGCCCCGAAGGACTCCGTGCCGCTTCAGTGGTGGGCTCGATTGTCAGGAAAGGGTCAAAGGCGAGAGCTCCGCATCCGGTGAAGCCCTGTGGATTGTCGAATTCGTCATGGGTCAGGACCGACCCCCAACCTTCGTCGCCTTCCCACGAAAAGGCTTCGTAGTAGGTGGCCTGGGCTCCTTCGCAGGCGGTCGGCTCCGTGAGAAAGGCCATTTCGAAGATGCTCACCGGGCATTCGCCCCGCGATTCGCCGCTTGGGCCAAGACAGCGGCCACGCAGGGGGTCGTGCCTGTCGTCGGCCGGAACGCCCCACAGTTGGAGCTTGGCGCCGAAGAGTTCGATCGCTTCCGGGAAGTCGCTCACGATCGCCGTCGCCGCGTACGGGGGTTCTGGACTCAGCCCGACGTCGACGAAGGCGTTGCCGGCACCGGCCACTCGGAAGCCGAGCCGCATAAGCTCGCCGGGGAGCGGCACAAGGTTGAAGACCGGAGCAGTGCTCCGGTTGCCGGGTTCACCGACGGCGCCATCGAAGATCCCCACAGCGGCGGCATCGGGGCAGTCGTTCATGCCTTCGTCCAGCGTTTCGAAGTCGACGGCACGACATTGCGGGACGGCGGTGCTATTAGGGAACAGACCCGCGATCTCTTCGACGAAGAGCTCTCGCAGCCGCCCGTCGGGTTCGGTGCCGTCGGAGTTCATCTCCAGCGAGGTCGTGAACGCGAACGGATGGGAGCCCGCCTGGGTGGTCGTGGAGCCGTCACCAGCGCTGAAAGCCACGTCGAATTCGCCGAGGCCGAAGGCGGCCTGCGCGGCGGTCGGTGACCACGCCGCACCCGCAGCCAAAAGCACGAACATCGAGATCAGACGGCCCAAAGCCGCGCGGAGGCTACTGGAACATCACGGTACCTGTCAAGAAAACCTCGACATGGGAGGAAGGCTCGTCAGGCTTCGGCTGTGCGGCCGCGCAGCTGGTTGACCAGCTTGCGGGTGCGACTCCGCTTGCGGCGCTTCTCGCGGTGGCGCTTGACCTGGCGGCGAATGTCCTCGGCGAGTTCGTGGACGCTGTGGGCCATCTCGGGAGAAGCCTCCTTTGCGTGGAGAGTCACTCCCTTGAGCCGCAGCGTCGCCTCCGCAACCTGGTTATCGGCGATCGCGGGATTGCGCTCTTCCCAGACCATTACGTCAAGCGTCGCCAGCTCAGAGATCTGCTTGCCGACCCGACGGAATCGCTTCAGCACGTGCTCCCTCAGCTCGTCGTCGATTTCGACGTTGCGCCCGCGCACCTCGATCCGCATGTTTGGCCTCCTCTGTTGGGTCTACTTCGATGCTACGCCTGTACCCGGAACCGGGCAAGCGAAAATTTCTACGGATACCGCGGAGAGGGAAGCGGGTGTCCCCTCAGCGGAACTTGTGAGCCGCTGGGAAGGGCGCCCTCGCCTGGAATCCGACGCGGGTTCCGTCGAGGGGACACCCGCTTCCCTCTCCTCACAGCCTCCGTGTGAACGTGATTGCCGCGATCCGGACACTTCCAGCTGAACGGAGGGTTCGGGCGCAGGCGGAGAGCGTGGCGCCGGTGGTCAAAACGTCGTCTATCAGCAGAATGCTGCGTGGGACCTTGCCTTTCGTGCGGATCAACGGTGGGTGGCCTATGCGCTGGGCGCGGCGCCGGCCTACCTGACGGCCCATTCCAGAGCGAGCCAGACATTGGGCGAGTGGGAGGCTGGTTTTCTCTGCTAGCGCGGCGGCGACCTCGGCGGTCGGGTCGAAGCCTCGCAAGGCGGAGCGTAGGGGTGCCGTGGGGACGGGGACTACGGTACCGCTCAGGAGCGTCGCCGGCGCCAGCCATTGGATGCGGTCGGCCATGAGCTCGGCGACTGGGAGCAGGCGGCGGAACTTCAGGGCTGTGACCAGGTCGCGGGCTGTGCCCTCGTGCGCCGCCGTCGACCAGGCGCGGTCGAGGCCTGGTGCGCCGCTGCCTTCAAGCGGCTCCATCGCGGCAAGTCTCCTGGCGCAGCGGGTGCATAGGACCGCGTCGCGACGGCAGCCGCGACCGCAGGCGGCGCACATGGGTGGGACCAGAGCGGTGGTAACCGCGTCGAGGAGAGCCATGGCCCGATCGTGCGGGCCCTCGGCGCGCGTGTGGCGCGCTGGATGTCAAATCTCTGTGCCGCCTACTGCGCGTGAGCCGCGATCCCGCCGACCAGGATCGACTTCGGCGGCAGCTCGGTGCCTTCGAGCAGGATCGAGTCGCGGACGATCGAGTCCGTGCCGATCCGGCACTCGTCGCCGACGATGGCCGGGCCCTCGATCCTCACACCGTCGCCGATCACGACCCCTTCGCCGACCAGGACGGGACCGGTGATATCGGTGCCGCCGAGCGGGCTCGCGCTGTATACCCCCAGGTACAACTCGGGCGCGCCCCGCTCGACCGCGACCGCGCCGCGCAGGGCGTCGAGGTTGCCCTGGCGGAGCTCGTCGAGGTTGCCGATGTCGTTCCAGTAGGCGTCGATCTCGTGCGAGTAGAAGGGCACGTCGGCCTCGAGCAGGGCGGGGAAGATGTCCTTGGCCCAGTCGGCGAACTCGGGCGAGGCGCCGGGACCGGCGTCGCGGCTCGTCCCCGGCGCCGGGAAGTATTCGAATACCCTGGCGCGGAACATGTAGATGCAGGTATTGGCAAGGTCGGAGAGGGCCTCGGCCGGGTCGGGCTTCTCCTGGAAGCCCTGAATGCGGCCATCGCCGTCGGCGATGACGACGCCGAACTGGTCGGTCTCGGCGACCCGCTTCGTGGCCATCGTGACCAGGCCGTCGTGGGACTCGTGGAAGGCGCGCATCGCGGCGAAGTCGATGTCGGTCAGCGCATCTCCGGCAACGACGAGGAACGAGTCGCCGAGGAACTCCGCCGCTTTGCGCACCCCGCCGGCGGTCCCCAGCAGCTGCTCCTCACGGCTGTAGGAAAGATCGAGGCCAAAGGCCGAACCGTCGCCGAAGTGGCCCTCGATCAGCTCCGGGAACCAGTGCAGGTTGGCGATCGCCTCGGTGAAGCCGTGGCGGCTCAGGAGACGTGCGATGTGCTCCATCACCGGCCGGTTCAGCACCGGCACCATCGGCTTCGGCATCGCGTAGGTGATCGGCTGCAGCCGGGTGCCGAGCCCGGCCGCCAAGATCATCGCCCGCATCGACTCAGGTGCCCCGATCAGTAGCGGTAGTGATCGGGCTTGTAGGGGCCCTCGACCGGGATGCCGAGGTAGGCGGCCTGCTCCTCGGACAGCTCGGTGAGGTTGACGCCGAGCGCCGCGAGGTGCAACCGCGCGACCTTCTCGTCGAGGTGCTTGGGCAGCACGGTGACGTCCTTGGCCGTGAACCCGTCGGGCTGGCCGTAGAGCTCGATCTGCGCGATCACCTGGTTGGTGAACGAGTTCGACATCACGAAGCTCGGATGTCCGGTCGCGTTGCCGAGGTTGAGCAGGCGGCCCTCGGAGAGGAGGATGATCGAGTGGCCGTCGGGGAAGCGCCACTCGTCGACCTGCGGCTTGATGTCGACCCTCTCGGCGGGAGACGCTTCGAGCCCGGCGACGTCGATCTCGTTGTCGAAGTGGCCGATGTTGCCGACGATCGCGTTGTGCTTCATCCGCACCATGTGGTCGGCGGTGATGATGTCCTTGTTGCCGGTGGCGGTGATGAAGATATCGGCCGTCTCGACAACGTCATCGAGCGTCCGCACCTCGTAGCCCTCCATCGCCGCCTGCAGGGCGCAGATCGGGTCGATCTCGGTGACGATCACACGAGCGCCCTGGCCGCGCAGCGACTCGGTGCAGCCCTTGCCGACGTCGCCGTAGCCGCAGACGACGGCGACCTTGCCGCCGATCATCACGTCGGTGGCGCGGTTGATCCCGTCGATCAGCGAGTGACGGCAGCCGTAGAGGTTGTCGAACTTCGACTTGGTGACCGAGTCGTTGACGTTGATCGCCGGGAAGAGCAGGTCGCCGGTCTCGGCCAGCTGGTAGAGCCGGTGCACGCCGGTGGTCGTCTCCTCGGTGACCCCCTTGATCCCCTCGGCAATCTGGGTCCAGCGCTGCGGGTCGGATTCGAGCGAGCCCTGCAGGATCTCGAGCACGACGCGGAACTCCTCCGAGTCGGCCGAGGCCGGGTCGGGCACGGCGCCCGCCTTCTCGAACTCGACGCCCTTGTGGACGAGCAGGGTGGCGTCGCCGCCGTCGTCGAGGATCATGTTCGGGCCCTCGCCGTCGGGCCAGAGCAGGGCCTGCTCGGTGCACCACCAGTACTCCTCCAGGGTCTCGCCTTCCCAGGCGAAGACCGGGATGCCGGTGGCGGCGATCGCGGCCGCGGCGTGGTCCTGCGTGGAGAAGATGTTGCAGCTGGCCCAGCGGACCTCGGCGCCGAGGGCGACCAGGGTCTCGATCAGCACGGCGGTCTGCACCGTCATGTGGAGCGAGCCGGTGATCCGCGCCCCTTGCAGCGGCCGCTGCGCCGCGAACTCCTCGCGGGTCTGCATCAGGCCGGGCATCTCCACCTCCGCGAGGCCGATCTCCTTGCGCCCGAAGTCGGCGAGGCCGATGTCGGCGACTTTGTAGTTTGAGGTGGCGGTTGCCATGGTTCCTTTCGTCTATTTGAGCTCCGCGAAGGATAGGGAGAATCGCGCCCGCAGGGCGCCCGGCGAAAGGCAAGGTTGGCGTTTATCCCAGCCCAAGGCGGCCGCCGCTCACGAAAGAAGACGTCCGAATGGTTAGCGAACATCTGTTCGCATAGACAATCGGACTAGGGTAACTGGCGGATATGGCAGATCGAAGCGCAATTGAGTGGACTGAGGCAACGTGGAACCCGGTCACGGGCTGCGACAAGGTTTCGCCCGGCTGTGCCCACTGCTACGCGGAGGCATTTGCGGAGCGGTTCAGGGGGGTTCCCGACCATCCGTATAAGCAGGGCTTCGATCTCCGTATGTGGCCCAAGCGGCTTGACCAACCGCTCCGCTGGAAGCGGCCGCGGATGATCTTTGTCAACTCGATGAGCGACCTCTTCCATGAGCGCATCCCTCTCGATTTCATTCGCAAAATCTTCGCATCAATGGAGGAGGCCAGCTGGCACACCTTTCAAATTCTGACCAAGCGACCCGAGCGGCTTGTAGAGGTTGCGGACTCTCTTTCTTGGCCAGCAAACGTGTGGATGGGCGTTAGCATTGAGAACCGCCGATTTGCCAAGCGCGCTGATCTTCTTCGCGAAATCAACCCGGCAGTACGGTTCATATCGGCCGAGCCGCTGCTTGGTCCGCTCAAGGATCTCAATCTCGAAGGGATGGACTGGCTAATTGTCGGTGGCGAGTCGGGCGCCCATAATCGCCCGGTCAAAGCGGAGTGGATTCGTGAATTGCGAGATCGTTGCGAACTGGAAGGCGTTGCCTTCTTCTTTAAGCAGTGGGGTGGACGCACCCCCAAGGCAGGAGGGCGACTGCTCGACGGCCTAACCTACGACGCCATGCCAATTACCGGGAGGCATGAGTTAGCCCTCACCTAACCGCTTGCGGCGAGGAGCATCTTTAATCACAAATAGCTGGGCCTGTCCGAGCTCCTCCTGGACTCGAATTCGAACCTGATCAAAGCAATGATTCATGATGCGCTCGCCCGCATCGTGATCAGTCGCGAATATCAGGAAGTACATGGGCTGGCCCGTCGACTTAAAGATTTGGCGATCGAGGACGATCTTGTACCCCAACCGCCTCAACCCATCGGCGTAGAGGCCCACATACTCGCTGCGGGCGTCGTCGGCGGATAGCTGACCCGCATGGCGGCGCTCGTAGGTTTCCAGCCAATCTTCGTTCCCAAAGATTCGGGTTACGAGATCGGGATGACCAGGTGCGAGGCGCATGAATCCGGTATCGGTTGGAAAGAGGATTAGCTGCTCGATCTTGGTCGGGCTGTGGTCACGCTTGTGACTAGCGAGGGCCTCAACGGTTTTCCAGTCCAGCTCGGAGCCCTCGGGGTCAAGGAACGCGAACGTGGGTGCAGCTCGCGGGATGGCCGCAAGCATGGCGGCGGCGATTCGGTTGGCATCATCATTGAATACCTGGATTCGATCGCCGTATCGCTCAGTGCGACCTAAGAGCGCTTCATATGATTTCTTGAAGCTCTCGGCCGCAACGACCTTGGTAGCCCTCGGCGACTTTGCCTCCAAGGCAATGATGGGGGAACCGTTCCTCTCGCAGTCCCGCGTTTGCGACCAGTTCAAGCCGGGGCCGGCAAACAGGTCCAGGCCGTACCAACCTCCGGCTTTCTTGCAGGCACTCGCAAACGCAGCGAGGTAGGACTCGAGGATCATCAGCTTTTCCTCCGTCCACGACTGCGCGACCCGGGCGGGCAGGCCGTCAGAGGCGATATGAATATTGGCGCGACCCACAGACCGTGACAATAGAGCTACGAGCGGCGGTAATCCGGTACTTAAACGTACCTATTCGCTGGGGACCCGGCTTGGGATCCCGCCATGAGAAGCAACAAGAATGCGCGTCGGCTGACCAAGATGTCTGGCACCGTCGCTAGATTGACCGCCATGGACCTGACTGACCGGATCGAGGGGCTCTCCGAAGAGGAGATCGGGCAGATCCGCGGTGCCGCGACGTGGTACGCGAAGTTCCATGCGCGGATCATCGCCGAGCGTGCGGATGATCCGTCCGCGATGGCGGTTGCACAGCGGGATCGCTATCTGACGCTGATCGCGGGACTGCGCAAACTCGGCGCCCGACTTGTCGACCCCACGGTACCGGTGACCTCATTGATTCCTGCATGGGATGAGGATGAGGATCGCCCGGCCGACACGCAGCGCGCTGCCTAGCGACACCTAATCGCGGGCAAGGGAGGCCTTGAGCCGGTCGATCGCCTCGACCGGCAGCGGCTCGACCCCGCGCGCGGAGGCGAGCTCCAGGGAGACGAGGTCGCCGAGCATCACCGTCCAGAGCAGTCGCTCGGTTGGGCTCTCGCCGGCGGTCTCGACACGCACGGCGACGGACCCTCCCCGCTCGATCTCGGCCGCGGTCAGCTCGAAGCGGAACCGCTCGCGCGGGTGTTGGTCGCGATCCTCGAGCAGCACCGCCACGAGGGAGCGGGCGCTGTCCGCATCCCAGGCGCAGATCTCGTTGTGGTTGGCCTCCGGCAGCTCCGAGCAGAAGGCCGGTGCCTTCGCGTTCTCGTTGATCTGGGTCTTCCAGCGAGAGGCAGCGGCCGCGGTCAGCCCGGCGCCGTAGACCACTGGGGTTCGATCGCCGAGCGTGGCGGCGATCTCGGCGGCGCGGTGACGAAGGTCGCCGCGATCGCCCTCGAGGAAGGCGGCTGCCGCCTCGACCTCATCGGCAAGGCGCGGCGCAACCCCGCTCGCGGCGGCGACTTCGAGCGCGCAGACCAGCATGTAGGCCACAGCGGTGCGTGGAGCGGGCAGGAGGCCCGGCAGGCCGATCACCGGGTCGCCCGCGGCCCGCGCGGACTCGACCAGGCCGCCGCCCGTGCCGGCGACTACGCGGCGAGCGCCGAGGCTTTTGGCAGCCGCAAAGCAAGCATTGGTCTCCTCGGTCTCGCCCGTGTAGCTCGAGCAGAACACGGTCCAATCCGCCGTCACCCAGCTCGGCAGCTCGTACCCGCGTTTCGTCAGCATCGGTGCCGAGAGACGGTCGCCCAGCACAGCGGCGGCGAGGTCGCCGCCGATCGCCGAGCCGCCCATCCCGCAGACGAGCAGGCCGGAGGAGTCGGCCGGCTGCAGCCGCGCCGACTCGACCCGCCAAAGCGCGTCGCGCAGGTGATCCGGAATCGCGAGGACGTCTTCGATCATGAGCTAGGAGGGAACCCTTTCATCCTCTGCCACGACCGCGCCTTCGACGACCGCGCCGGGCGCGATCTGCGCCCCGGGGGCGAGAACCGAACCGGTGACGCGGGTGTTCTTGCCAACCGCGCTACCCACGAGCAGGACCGACTCGCGCACGCTCGCGCCTGCACCAACACGGCAGTTCGGTCCGACGATCGCCCGCGGCCCGACGGTCGCGCCATCGTCGACCTCGGCGCTGGGGTCGATCAGCACGGTCGGGTCCGTAGGCTCGACGCCCGTCTTCACCTTCGCTTCGAGGATGTCCCAGCTCGCCTGCAGGTAACGCTCCGGAGTTCCGATGTCGACCCAGTAGCCGTCGAGGAGGCGGCCGTGCAGGCCGGCGTCAACCAGGCGCGGGAACACGTCGCGCTCGATCGAGACGTTCTCGCCGGGCGCGATCAGATCGAGCACCGAGCGCTTGAGCACATACATGCCCGCGTTGACCTCGCCCGGCTTGCGCTCGCCGGTCTTCTCGAGGAACTCGAGAACCTTGCCCTCCTCATCGCTCTGGACCAGGCCGAACGGCGAGGAGTCCTCGACCGAGTGCAGGCCGATCGTGGCCACAGCGCCCCACTCGTCGTGAGCCCGCAACAACGCGCTCAGGTCGAGGTCGGTGAGCACGTCGCCGTTGAGCGCGAGGAAGCGATCGTCCAGCTCGGCGCCGAGCTGGTCGGCCGCGAAGCGAATCGCCCC
>Ga0193695_1000083_pt1 | contig 15114 bp, 11 predicted proteins | sample L3s2metaG_FD_160568 | JGI IMG/M metagenome (GOLD analysis project Ga0193695, IMG submission 160568) | Soil microbial communities from a riparian zone of the East river system, Colorado, United States - L3s2 | ecosystem: Environmental > Terrestrial > Soil > Riparian zone | place: USA: East River... | reverse complement strand
GGACGTGCTCAGTTCGTTCTGAAGCGCAATCATGGATAACTCACATGCCCGCTGGAAAGCCTCGCTATCCACCACGTCCAGGAATTGTTTGGCCAATCGTTCTTCGGCCATGAACCTGGTCTTTGGACTGCTGTTCATTGCCCATTGCCTTTCGTCGCCTTGACCCGTTCAAGTTTGGCTAACCGGGCGGCGGCAGTTATCCGATCCACTTTTTTTACTCCTGTCTCCAATTCCGTCAACGCATTCGTCAACATGAACAACAGGAGCTTTTGCTGGTCGTCCGACAGGTGCGTAACGTTATACGTCAACCGGATAAACGTGTGCGCTCTGTCCGGCGCGGCCCGAACAGCCAAGACGGCGCTATTTGGCGGCAAAGGCGGCAGTGGATCGGGCACACCAAAATCCGATGGTGGTTCAGGCGTCTGATAGGTCTCAGGCATCTGTTTTTTTCGGTTCAGCCGCGGCTTTGGCTCGTTCCCGTTTAATCTCAGCCGCCGTTTTAATGTCTGTTGCGGCGTCCTCGACTTGTTGCCGTTGAAGCTCTCTTTGCATCTTTAAGGCGTGTTCTTCGTCAGCACGTTTTTGCTCAATTTCCCATTGTGCCATTTTCTGCGCACTTCTTTGGGCGTGACTTTCACGCGTGTTTGCCGCCTTCGCCTTGGCCGTAATCAACAGCGCCTCGATCTTGGCCTTGGTTTCTTCGTCCACTCCGCTGTCACCGTTCTGTTGCGCCATCTGTTCCTGCAACCGCTGCGCGAAGCCCTTGACCTCGTTCATCAGTTTGCCAAGCGCCTGCCCGTATCGTTTCGCCCGTTCCTGTTCCGGTTTGTCCTGGCCGATTTGTTCGATAAGTTTGCCGATGTGTGTTCCGACATTTTGGAGACCGAGCACTTCCTGCGGACTGGTCATGTTGCCCATCCTTGAGATTTGACCGATCTTCAATGCCATTTCGCCCAGCAACGTTTCGGTGATGTCGATGGCGTTCTGGTCCGGCCTGAATTGGACTTCGGCGCCGAACATCAACGATCCAAACGCCAGCATCGCATCATGCCGCGCATCGCTGACGTGCTTGCCTTCCGGCACCAGTGCGCGTGCTTTGGCGGCGTCATCCGTGATTGCCAGCACCGCGTCATGGAGGATTGTCTGTTGCGCTTCCGGCCCGAATGCCGCCCGCCATTCCATGAGTTGCTGTGCAATCGCCATCTCCAAGGTCTTATTGCCGCTGCCCATCACGCGTTCAGGTTCCAAGTCCCAGGCTTCGGGTGTGAGCATCTTTTCCGGGATGCCACGGGTCAAACAGCGCACGCGGAATTCGCGCACGTCGGGGTCGCGGCTGTTGGGTCGTGTGAACCTTCGGAAAATCTCGTTGTATTCAAATGTCTGGTACTTGTAAGCCTGCTCCAACGCTGATGAAACCAGCGCCGTCATCGCGTTGACCTGAGCTTGCACCTCGAACCTTGTGCGCTCAGTTTTGTCCTGTGGGAACATGTTTTCCGTGTAAGAACCACTGTTGGCTCGAATGATTGAATCGTTTTCACGAAGACCGAGTTCAGCCAGTTTCTCGTTTGGTTGCCATCGTTCAGCCGGCGAAAGAAACTCAACCGAGGGGTCTATAATACCGCGATGCGCCAATTGAATCTTCAACGCACGCTCGGCTTCATCTCCGGATTTCACCCGCATGTACATCAGCAAGCCTTCAAAAACAGCTTCATTGAAGGAACAACGCAATCGGTTTTGAAGATGGCAAACGCTGTATAGCAAAAATCCAAGTGAACGAACGCCATGATAAGTGAAAGGAGCTTTAGCCGCCAGGTCCGCGAATTGGAAGTGAACGATCTCGCCAAGCTGTGAGGCGTAAACACGATTGCCACCGTTGTACAGAAATTCATCCCTTCCGCCCAAGATGTTCTTGTCTGGCATTGTGCCGCCATCGCTATAACCACCCCACGCATCCAAAACTATCTTCCTTCGCCATCCTTCCTCTTTTCCAGAATCGTCCCAATAGAAGAAATCCAGACAGGCGATTTTCTGAACGATGTCAGTCGCGTAAAATCCGGCGTTTTCCCGGAAACGCTCCGTCTGTTTTTCTGGATTCCAATAGTCGTTCCAATTGCTTCCCATCAACCGTGCTGTTTCTTCTTCACACCATTTTATTGCTTTCTTGACGACTGGAATGTTCCAGCCTGGATCAACTTTTGGTCCACTGGTAAGCCGGTCCAGTTCAGCAGCAGTGTACGCCCTGTAAATCGCAAGAAACGGCAGGTTTGAAAACGTCAACAGTGTACCCGTCGGAATGAGCACATCCCCAATATCCAAAGGATCAGGACACCATTTCTCTTTGGTGTTCCAACACGATGGGCCGATGCCGTGCAGGATGTCCAAGGCGAATTTAGACCGACTCGTCTCGAAGTACGGAAGGCTTTTCTTCATCACCCTGTTGATCTCCTTCGTGACGATGGCCCCGCGTTCCTGGCGTTTGTGGACTGGCCCCATGTCTGTCCGACAAGTGAAGAACGATGCCGGCGTGAAGAACGCCTTGTAGAGTTGTTGCCGGGCTTCGTGCGCTAATCTAGTGAGAGACAAATCGTTGGTGTTGACCTCAATCCCATTCTGCTCCGCTTCTTGCTGGGTGTACGGTGGCGCTCCACCCGCGAGAGAGTCAATCAACGCGCGATTGCGGCTGCGCTGAAATTCTGCGAGCCTCATGGCATAGCAGGTTTCTTCCACGATTCTCGCTGAAGTAAACTTCATCGTTCAGCTTTTTACGCCTTTGCCGGGCAATGGGCAATGCCTGATTTACGGTCGTCGAAATCGGGTTATCCCAGGATTCGATGGCACCGTCAGAGCGCGTTCAATTGACCAACCATGCTTTAGACGGCCCCTGACCAATGAATGCGAACCTCCAAGTTTGATTGACCAGTCGGTAATTGTCATACGTACGTCGCCAAGAGACAGGTAGCAATTCCGTCGGGTATTACGTGCCTGAACCTTTTGCGTGTCCCAAATGCAATTGGATTTTTCGTAACCCTTAGAATTGTCCAATCGCTCAATGGTGAGACCTTCCCGGTAACTGGCCTCCATGTCATCGCAGAACGCCGCAAAGTTTCTCCAACGATCACAAACTCCCAAACCTTGTCCGCCATAATAATCCCAACTCGCGTGCTTCTCATAATTGCAACGCTCCCACATGCCATGCCACCTTCTATAAAGACGATGTTTTCCGTAGCGAGAAGCACCGCCATGAATCGTCTTGGCTTCAGTCGCTCGCTGGCGCTGATAACATCCACAAGATTGCGTGTGCCCTGAACGCAGTTTGCTTGCCTCAACAATACAGGGAGTGCCGCAATGGCATCGGCAGTTCCAAAAAATGCGCGTGCCTCCGGGCACCTTTCGGCGTTCAGCAAGCGACTCGACTGTGAGGCGCACGAACTGAGCGCCGGTTAAATCTTGAATGCGTCCGAGAATGGGTTTAGAAGTTTTCGCAGGCATGATCGTAGTCACTTACGGTCTTTCGCTCAGGGGCGTCACCAGCTCAATACTGGCGTCGCTCCGTTTTACTATTTCCGCGCCCGAAAGCAACCAAAAATTGTGTAATCGCCAGCGAACAAGTTTGTGAGGCGTTCTTCCACGACCTCTAGACCGACTTGCAAGGCCACCGCTGACATCTCGCCGAGTGCGCCTTCGTGCTTATGGCTGTTATTTGGCGGCTGGCCTTTGGCGAGTGCTTGCGCCCATAATTCACGTTCAGGAATCAAAAGCAGAAGACAGCCACCGGGCTTTAGGTAAGACGACCAAAGAGTAAAGATGCGTGGCCATTCTTCAAAAATGGCATCCTCTAAAAGATGCGACGAAAATACCCAGTCAAGCGAAGCATATTCAACGGCACGATGCTCAAAGGCATCGCCGCGAAGCTGGATCGGTCCACGGACAGGCTGATTGGAGTTGTACCAAGCGTAACGGTCATGCGGTAATTCCAACTGAAAGCTCCAAGGAACAATAGGGTCTCCACCGCTGGCCAGGTCAATACCGACACCCGGAACCGTGACACCGAACAACGGAGGTGGAAATCTATTTTGGTCTGGATTTGGAACGAAGCAGTAAGGCGCAACAAGCTGACGATATTTTCCGGTCTCGGACATGACGCAGTTTATGGTTCAAATCCGTGCTGGTGCAACCACTGATGCGCCACGACAGGCCACGGTCCTGAATATGGTATCAGACGGTCTGTCCATTCCACGTCGCGAATCGCCTCCATCCAGTTTCCGCCTTGGGCAGTGTCGGACTCGGCGTCCATGAGGCGTTTGTCATACGACCCGAAGAAATACCCGTGGAGCAGCTTGGACTTCTCGAAGTACGCGGCGGGACGACGCAGGAATCCGAAGTGGTGGATGTCGATGTTTGCGTGTTTGGCGATGCGTGGAGCTTGCGTGCCTTCGGCGTGCGCTCCATCCGATGCAAGAACCATGTTTGTTGGCGCAATGCGAATAACTTCGTGACCTAAACACACGCCGGGCGGAATGAGGAAACGCGCACTTTTCCAGAAGTTCAAGCGATTGCAAATAACAGCGAATCTGTCCGTTGCCGAACGCTCTTTAAGTTTTTGGATTGTTCCATACGAGTGCTCCGAGACCACCTCGTCGGCATCAATTTGAAGGTGGTAATCGCAGGGCACATGTTGGCGGGCGTGGTTGATCCAACGGAAGTAAAATTCCACATCGCCCACCGGATTTGGCCACGGCCAATGGCATAGAAGCAACTTCGGCTCTCGCTTAATCCATTCTTGGATGGCTTCAAGAGTTCCGTCTGTCGAACCTGAATCGCATAGCACAACGGAGTCACAAACAGGCAGAATCGACTGAACACATTCCTTCCACGGATAATCAAGCCGCTCACAATCCCGCGTGCAGACTGCGCCTCCAAGAGTCATTTTTCAATCACCATTGGATTTGGTGTCAGGACAAGCCATTTGCCTTTGTATTGCGGATTGGCTGCGATGATTCTGTCCGCGTAATTCGTTGCCGTGATGACGCAGTGCTTGGTTGGCTTCTCAATGAAATGAGTCCGGTCAACAATCGGGATGTGCGCTCCGGGTGTGAACCGACCGACCTTGATCGGGCTGTCATCAACCGCGTATTTGATTTTGTCCGCCGTGAATTGCAACTGTTCGGAGAGCATGGTGAATTTAGCTGGCACACCATAGCAGCAAACCGATTCAAGCGAGTCCAGGAAAGATCGGCAATCGGCTTTCCACGCCTCAATTCTACGGGTCCATTCAGTGTAAGTTGATGGGGAAAACAATTGGTGCTCTTCTTCCCGTTCTATTTCAGAACGCACGTTCCATTCCGGACCAAATTGCATTGGAACAAAAACCCTGATTGATCCGCCCTGGCTTTTGTTGAATCCAACTCGATCAATTTCCAATTCGTGAAATCTGAACAACCAGTCCAACGCTTTGACCGTCCAGTAAAAGACGTGTTCGTGGTAAATCTGGTCGAAATGATTTCCGCGCACTGTGTCGGCCAAATACGCATTCTCGCACACGAACCAGCCATCCGGTTTCAACAGGTGTTTAATGGCCCTGATGACACCGTGAATTTCGGGTATATGCGCGAAGCAGTTGTTGCAAGTAACCAAACTGGCGTGGCCGTGCTCGTGAACGATGGCTTTGGCCACATCCTCAGTGAACCATTCGTTCCAAGTCGGCACACCATTGGCCCGGCTCAATGCGGCTATGTTTCCGGATGCCTCGACGTTCAACACCTTGAATCCAAGGTCTTGATAAGCCTTTTCCAACGGCCCGTCGTTACCTCCGATGCCGACAATGAAGTCCTTTCCAGGAATCAGATTTAGTTCCTCGACGGTATCTTTTGCATACTTCCGGAAATGTTCCGAGAGCGATCCTGAAGTGGATGACGTGTAAAGGTATTCATCAAACAACAGTTTTGGATAAACCGTGTGGGCCAATTGCACGCAACCACACTGCGAGCAAAGAACCACCGCCAGAGGCGCGAACATTTCCGGAACTGGCGGAAGGTCAGTATTGGACAAATAACGGTTGGCCAATGGCATTGCGCCAAAGTCCAGAATCGGGTCGATCCAAAAACTATGGCATACGCGACAAGCTGTAATCGCTTTCACCAGTGAGGATTTTCCATCATCCATTTGACGGTCCTTTCCAAGCTGGACTCGAAATCCACTGGCGGTTTCCAGCCAAGCACCGACAGTTTTGAGCCGTCCAGTCCATAGTGCAGATCGTGGCCTGGCCGAGAACGTGGGCTGTGGTCAAAACGATAGCGCAACGGCAGCCCTATGATACCAGAGATTCGAGTCGCCATTTCGAGGTTATCAACTCGCCTGTCCCCGACAATGTTGTAACGGTCTGGCCGATCCGACTTTGGATAACACGACACCGGGCGATGAAGCAGGAAAAGAATTGCATCAGACGTGTTTCGGGCGTGCAGGTAGTATCGGCTTCCGATGTTGTCAGGCGTGCCGTGGAGAAAAACTTCTTCACCAGCCGCAATGGACCGGATACACTTTGGCACGAATTTCTCTCTGTCCTGTCTTTCACCGAAATTGTTCATGGGTTCAACGATAACCAAAGGAACTCCATAGGTCCGCCAGTAGGCGATGGCAATGCTCATCATGGCTGCTTTGGATGCCGAATACGGATTGGATGGGTTTATCGTCGACCACTCTGGAAAGACCTGTCCAGGTTCGACTGACCCATACACTTCATCGGTGCTGATTTGAACAAATGCCCGCAACTTGAGTTGCCTTGCGTATTCCAGCATGTGCAAAGCGATATTGACGTTGTTTCGGACGAACGGCACCGGATCGGCAATGGAGGCGTCAATGTGGGAATTGCTGGCCATATTCACGATGAAATCCACATTACCAATCCGACGAGCCAACGTGTCCATGATTGGCGCATTTAAGTCATGCCAGAATATGCGGACACGCGACCGATCAAACTTTCCAGCTTCATACAGACGTGCCGGATCGCCAGCATACGTGAGTGCATCCAGGACCGTGATGTTCCAGTCCGTGTTGGCCAAAATGTGCTCGACCAAATGCGAACCGATAAAACCACAGGCGCCGGGTATAAGAACATGTGAAGAAAAGTGGTGGTAACTCATTTGAAACTGGGTACTTTGTCCAGATTTTCGGTTAACCACCATCCCCATTTTTGCTCGAACACTTTTCCAGAATTGGCCAGAAGAAGACTCATATTGAAATTCTTGGAGTTCGTCACGGCTTCGTCGTGGATTCCAGTCGCGTGAGGCGTGTACCACAAATGCCAACCTGCTTGCTGTAACGCCAAGTGCATCGAGTCGTCCTCGTTGTACAAAAACAGGTCCTCATCGAATCCATTTATGGAATAGAACGCTGACCGACGCACCAATACGCTGGTGCCAGTCACGTTTTCGATTCGTTTCGGTTCGCGTATTGTGTGTACTCGTTTACGGTTGTCTAAAAGCATCCAGCCCCGATGCCCAGGTGAACGGACCTTGCCGCCATGACAAATTCGACCGTCAGGATAATGGAGCAGATGTCCAATGAGACCAATCTTGGAATCTCGCATTGCCACGTCCAAAAGGTTTTTAACAGCATCCGGCGAAAGGTAACAGTCATCGTTCAAGAGCAAGAGCCAACGTCCGTTCGTGTGGCGAACTCCGTGATTGCAGTTCTTGCCATAGCCAAGGTTGGAGCGTGGTGAACTGACGTATCGGACCTTGGGATGTCGCATTGCACCGAATGGAAACACTCCACCGGCATCCTTGGTGATTACAATTTCATCCACTTGACCGATGACTGCCGCAATGCATTTGTTGAGACGTTCAACGGGTGATTTGAAAGTGGTAATGACGCAACTGACGCTGTCTGGCTTGGAGTGCAAGTACAACCTCATGTTGATGGCGTTTACGAGCAGAGCAGGATCAAATTCAGTGCAAGGCGGAAAGCTCTGTTTGCCTGGCAATGGACAAACGTTGTGCTGGCAATTCAGGCAGCTTAGGTCCGGACGCCGGATCGTCAGGAAATCGCGCTGATCACTCAAATGGAGTTCCGGTGAACTGGCCTGTTCCAAAGCGATGACAGGGACTTTGAGCGCAGCGGCAATGTGCATCGGGCCGGTGTCAGGGCCGACAAACAAGTCCGCGACGGAAATGGATTTGATGAGCCAGTCAATGTCACGCAGATTTAGGTCAATGAATCCAGCCGGCGCTGGTGCGTGATTGGCAATCCAAAAGCAAGTGCCTTTAATCCCCTGAGCAACTTGCGACATCTTCCCGTCAGGAATGGTGCGATTGGCGTGGCTGTTTGATCGGGCAGCGAACGCAATCCAAGGACGCGGATACTGCCTAAAACGTGCCGTGGCCTGCTCGCGCTCCACTTGATTGACAAGCAGAACCGGGGCGCAATTTGTCGGTGCGCCTATGAGCACACCGCTGGGCGTCAATTGGTCACTGGCTGCCCCAATAAATACGTCCGCAAACGGCACCTTCCTGCGGTGCGGGTGTGATTCGTAAGCGTTGTCCAGGTTGACGTGCGGCATGGTCTTGGGTTCCTCGACAGTGGCGACCGTTGGAACACGTTGAATCATCCGATGCAGGTCGGGATGACACTGAAAACGAACTTTGAAACCAATCTCGGACAGCTTCGAGGCGACACAAGTTGCGGCGAGCACATCACCAATGGCGGCAGTCCGGCGCACAACCAGTTCACGTCGGTCATCCACTTTTAGAAACCAGCACTGGTGCCGTTGTAGCGCGTTCACTTAGCCATTGGTTTAGCACGTCTCGGACTTCAGGCAAACTCCGAAGCGTATCAGCGTAAGGAATGTTCAAAACGCAATTGCCCTTGGGCACACTTCCGAGCCATCGGTTTTGTGTGAAGGCGATGTAAGACAACTCAGTCGCAGAGACCAAATGCAGACAAAGTGAATCGACCGTGATCAACCCCACTGCGTTTTCCATGAGAATCAACAGGTCGAATACCCGCACCGTCTTTAGTTTTCCGATGTCAACAACATGGAACTGGCGGTAGAACGGATAAAGAACCGGATACAATTCAGGCAAATACCCCCACGGACTGCTCTGACCGTCAAACGCAACGAGCAACATTGGCTTCCCACGTTTCGTCTTGGGCCAGCATTGGTCGAGCAGTTCAGCTTCACGCTCTGGATTTCGGAGGTCAAAAACTGGCCGTAACTGCAATGCCTCATCCCAACTGAATCCTGCACGTCGCATCATGCTCGCGCTGTAATGCGGGTCTTGCGCAAGATTGACTGAAAATTTGATTCCGTGAATCTCCAACCGTATTCCGCCCAGAGTATTCTTGAATTCAGGACTCGTCAGGTCTTGCCAGAATTGAAGCACTTGTCCACCTCCGAACATCGTCTCTGCGACCTGCTTCATTTGCGTCAAACCAGTGTCCCATCGGACAGGCACGCTCACAGCATTTACGAATGAACAACCATCATAAATTCCACAAAACTCAGAAGAAGTGATAACGTTTGGTTTCTGTCCAGTGATCCGATGAATCTCGCGGAAGGCACCGATCATCTGGACGCAATCGCCCCATTTCCCTCCCAAAACCATGCAGTCAGGGAAGGACCGATTCATGAACCAACAGGATTGATGATCCAACATTTTGGATCGAGCTTGGCAATCACCTCGGATTTCATGTGGCGTTGGATCATTGTCAGATCGACGTGGACCTTGGCTTTCGTTGGACATAAACAGGCTGTACACGTCCCAAGCTCTTTGTCCCGGCTCGTTGTCAAATTCAAGTCAGACATTATCCCGTAAAGTTCCGTGATTCCTTTGGCGACGTGTTCGACGAACCATTCCTTGAGTCCGCCTTGTTTGTTCAAAGGACACTCGACGCACACAACGGCGCGGCGTTCGGCTTCGGCGCGTTCTACAGGCTTTGACTTTCCTGAGAACAATTCCCGGTAAATGGCGAGGCCGCTAACCGCCGCAGCAACGACGCCGTGGGCGCCGCGGCGCATCCCCCCCGAGGACGCTGGCGGATCACCTTCCAATTCGACGAATCCTAAATATCCGGCAGCAACCATGCGTTGCGCGTTGTATTGGTCTATAAAGGACTCGATGCCATCAATGTCGAGAGACCAATCGTTCTTTTCCACCAAAGCCGGGTTGCGCGAACGGAAATCCATTTCCTTGTGGACAATTTCCGAGAATGACCCTTTCCACGGAGTTTTCTGACCGGTCTCCGGGTGAATCATCTGGAATTCTCCCGGTATGAACTTGTCTCTGGATTTAAGTCTCATGCGATATGTTTCCACTGCTTACGAATACGTCAACGAATAGCTGGCCTTGAGTCGTTTTGCCCTGAGTTGAAGATCAAACTTCCAGGAAGAATCTTCTTCCTCATCTCCTTTTCCAGGCAATCTTGCAATCTGAAAACCTCGGCGCCGAGCACCTTCAATGGCCGTGACAAGTCCATCCGCCAAGTCAGGGGACTCGCCAGTGCGGTCCTTCATCTCGGTTTTTGTCTCAATTTCGATCTTCGAGTTCTGAACGTAATCCCATTCGCGCCGGCACAGTTCAGCCGCCACATCCTGTGGCAACTGGCGCATCTGATCGGAGATGATAACCATGTGAACGGCGAACCAAAGCTCAGTAACGAACCGGCTGTAAAGCTCGTCACACCGTTGTAGCCGGCGCGTCTTGCGGTCTCCGTCCCACATGAACGTGTCGTTTGAGACTGGCCGTTCAGTCGCGCGTCCGCCGAACTCGACCGCTTCAACCTTCGGACTCCACAACCGGGATAAAGCGACCGCCAATGAACCGCGCCCGTCAAAGAAGAAATTCTGCGGTTCAACTTTTACGCTCTGCATGTAATCCCGAATGAAATTGGCAATTTGATCTTCCGGCAAAACAAACTTGTTAACCTTGACCGGCACCAACACGAATGGATGACAAGCAATGACGATGTGACCGTTCACGTCTTTCCCAAACTCGATGTATCCAGCGATGCACCTGTCACCTCCCATGCCGCCGTAAGCTGCATCGAGAAATCCAATTTTGATTGTAGGTTCACCAAGCCAGGTCACTTCATCAAACGCGTGATACGTCTCGCACATGGCTCGCGTCACAACGCGACGGGCAACGGCCCCTGGCCGCGGTTTGCCGACGCATTGCATGAACCATTGCCATGAATCTTTGCCGTGTGTCCGGCCAACGGCCTCAATCTTTTTCCGGCCAATCAGGTATTTGTATCGGGTTGGTTGATCGGGCGGATAATCGAAGTTGGGAGAATCCCGACCGTCGAAGGCGACAACTTGCGCGTTGTAAAACTTGGACCGCCAAGTTTGGGTCTTGCCGGTGTCATGCCATGCGTCCCAACCTTCCACTGGCTCGGCGGCACGGCAGAGTGTATCGTCAGTGTCGAACGGGTTTCCGGACATGATGCCCTTGAATTCAGGCTTTCCGTACCAGTTTGAATACGCGTCCAGAAAAACTGGTTCCATGCTTTGAGTTTCATCACCGCAATGGCCTAGACGCCCACCTGGCATTGGTTTTACGCCGATCAATGCGCCGAGTCCAATCCACGATCCGCCGCGCTTGCAGGGAACAAACACAATACCTTTGGTTAACAATCGGCCTTCGCTGTTATCCGTGCAGGTCGCATCAGACGTGATGGCGTGTAACGTCTCAAGAACTGTTCCGGGAAGTTGTTTGTGGCGTCCACGAGCGTCATTGAACAGTTCCTTGAGCACGCCCCAGATGCGGAGTTCGGCACCGCGAAGTTCAGTTGAAGAAACAAGCCAAAGAGCTTTGTCAGGCCGCGCCCACCAGTCCATCAGGACGAACTTGGCCATGGTACGCGTTTTTCCTGAATCCGAACTTCCCAGGAAAATGCTCACTTCGTTATCGACGATTGCGCGCAGGCCAAGGTCCGACCACTTGTGATTATCGTCCGTGGGCCACAGGAGAGTCTGAGCCGCCTTGTAATGTTCAAACAGGGTCAGGCCGTTGGCTTTTCGCCATTCGTCAGTCTGGGAGATTATCTCGAACTCGACATCCAAATCGCTGTTGCCTGAATACCATTCCAGGCCGTACCTGGAAAAGGTCTTGGGTTGATTGGCGGCGGGCACGGTTAGAGTTCGTAACCATCAAGAAGTTCGCGCAATTCAGCGGCAGTCTTGCGAAGGATGGAATTTAATTCAGACCGTTCAGCCGGGTCTTTGGTGTCGAGGGCGTACTTTCGCAAGTCGCGTATCGGTTTGAACATTGGATTGTTCATCATGCCATTGCGGGTCGCCCAATTCAGAACCCATTGAACGTCTCGGGCAGTTGATCCGGGAGATTCAGCAGTGTATCCAGTGCCTCTTGCGACGTTCTCGGTGGCGGTTCCACGGCTTGTGAGCAGTTGTCCGATGCCGCCATAAGATTGAAGGACAAAATCGACTTGGCGCGGATCGACTTCGAGTCCGGCGCTATTGATCGCTTTGGCAATGCCTTGTCCTACCGGACTGGCGTGTTCGGTTCCTTTGCGCAGGCTCAATTTCAGGTCTCGTTCCCACACTGGCACGATGTCACGACCCCTGAATGTGTCGCGGTTAAAGTACAGTTCTAGAAAGGTCTTGAGTGGTCCGCTTCCTTCAACGGGCGTGCTGACCGGCAAAGCCGAACTTGCGATACTTCCAGTCCAACCTTCCATCGCGTGTTTATCACCCAAAAAACGGTCAATGGCACGGGAGACACCACCAGCCATAACACCAAGTTCGTGCGGCTTCGGAATGCGCAACCAATAAGGACCGAGTTTGATGTTCCAAAAGAAGTCCTTTTGATAAGCTGGAAGCTGTTGGTATTCCTCCCACGTCTCTTTGTCTTTTCGATTCCAGTAGAGAACGGCCAGGGTGGGCGCCAGGACGAACATTCCCCATCGCATCCCGAATCCAGCGGGATCGGTCTTTGCAGAAAACGCAGCACGAGCCAACCCGCGAATGCGTGCATTGGAAAATGGTATCATGCGATTGATGACACGCATAACAGTGCCAGCTTTGGCGAAGTCCATCAGACCTCGGGCTTCACCGGCTGCGAACAAAGCGGCGTTGTAATCGTCGTAACCGAGTTCTTTCTTGCCACGATCAAAGGCGCGTCGGAACTCGGCGATGCGCCCCAGCTTCTCGGTATTCTCGGATAATGCTTCCCAAGCGTGTTTGAGTTTCAATGGCGACAGGAAGATATTGCCGGGGTCTTTGCGAAGCTCGGCCATTGTCTTCTTCAACTCGCGGTTCCAGACATGGCGATCCACGATGTAATTTCCGAACTGACCGCCTCCGAATATTTCGTAACGCGATAATTCTTCCTTGGTATAACCGCGCAGAATGTCCCAAGGTCGTGAACCACTTCGGCTGACCACGGCACGCTCAAATGTATCGCGGGTCGGGTTACGGAGTAAGAATTGCGGCCCGTGCGTAATCATGTAACGGGCGAACGTGGAAGGCATCGCCAGGATGTCGATAATGGCGTGCGTGCCAAGCTCGCCCAAACCCTTGAGAGATTCATGGATTTCCGGCGCGAACTTCCAATGCTCGGCTTTGCCATCCTTGTAAATCGTGATGGTGTTCTTGTCCGCACTCGCGGCCTTGCTTCCGAACTGGGCGAAGTCTTTCAGGTCCGGCCCGTGCAACTCGCGCACATTGCGGAGCGCATCCGTGAACGTATTCATGGCCACGTTTCGGAACGCCTCTTTCTGGATTGAATCGGTCTGTTCCAGAAGGTTGGAATAGACGTTGTCGAGTTCAAGCGTGCTGCCCTTGAACCGTTTCACCACATCACGAGCAGTTCCGATTTTACCTCCCCGTTGCTGGCGGTTGGCCACATCGAACTCGATGGATAACCGGTGCATGTCCACGTATTGTTTATTGTCCTTTCGGATGTCGGCGGCGGATTCCTTGCTCATTCGCCCGGACTCAACCAGCATGTCGATGTTCTTATCAGCCCAGAGACGGTATCTGCGGGCGGCTTCTTTCAATCTGGCTTCGCGTGCCGGTTCAGCAGCAACACGCCGGAGCAGTTCAAGTGCGGCGGCTTTGTCGGTCAGGATGCCCGCACCGATGCCAGAGACATTGGACTCACGACCCAATTGAGCGCCCTTTTCGATGGTGCGTTGGGCGACCATGAACGCGCTGGCATCGCGCATGTCCTGGTTCATCTTGGCCTTGTCAGTCTTGTCGAAGGCGTCCAGGAGCCACTTCATCGTCATTGGTTCTTTTGTAACCGGATCAATGAGCCGTTCGACTTCCAACGTTCCTTTGGCACCAACAACCTGCTTGGGGCGTAACGGTGTCAGGCCGAACTCGAACTGGTCTGACATTCGAGCGTCATGCGTGGCCAATAAACGGGACTGCAACTCGAAATCGTCTTTGGGCAATAGTGCGCCTCCTTTTACGGCCTGTGCTTCGTGGAAGGCTTTTACGGCGTAATGATACGGGTCATCGAACCAAAGGCGCAGACGATCAATCGGGCTGACCTCGAATCCAAACCCACGACCACGAAGACCTTTCCAGAGTCTTTCCGTGAGTGTTGGCGGCTCCATGCGGATGTTGAGACCAGCACGAACAAGCGGGTCTTCACCAGCCCATGTCCGCACGTCTTTGCCAAAATTGTTGATGGCTTTCAGGGCATCAGCAGGCAATGTGCGCTCGAAGTACGCCGAGAAGTTTGGTGCGTCGGCTTTGGCTTGTTTCGGATTTACAACGTAAGCGCGGATGAACTCGGCTATGCCCTCAGCACGACGATACCTCAACGTGCTGGTGGGCGTGACTGAACCGTGAATCCAGAACTTGGCCAGTTCAGTGTCGTAAGGCGAACGTGTCTTGGGCTTGATCCACGGCTTGCCGATGCCGTAACGGTCGTCAGTCCAGTGCCCGGCAAGTTCGTGCGCGGCAGTGTCCAGGTCGCCTGGGAATCGTTCAGCGACGAGCGTTGAACCTGGTCGATAAGTGCCAAGCTGATTGATCTTCAACCGGCGCGTTTCAATGGCCTTCTTGATGGCAGCAGAAAAATCTTCGATGATTTGGAACGGCGACTTGGCACCGCCGCCTGGTATCGGATCAACGGCGATGCGTTCAGG
>Ga0193695_1000082_pt1 | contig 15153 bp, 13 predicted proteins | sample L3s2metaG_FD_160568 | JGI IMG/M metagenome (GOLD analysis project Ga0193695, IMG submission 160568) | Soil microbial communities from a riparian zone of the East river system, Colorado, United States - L3s2 | ecosystem: Environmental > Terrestrial > Soil > Riparian zone | place: USA: East River... | reverse complement strand
GCCGGAGATCTGGCGGTGGCTGTGGCCGGCCGGCAAAAGCCGCGAGCGCTTCGACCTGTGGATGAAGATGAGCCTGGAGGCCGCCGAGGAGGGCCGCGAGGGACCTTTCGCGACCCGCGAGCGCGAGAGCGGCAGGCTGATCGGCAGCAGCCGCTACCTCAACGTGCGCCCGCCCGACAGGGTCGTGGAGATCGGCTGGACCTGGCTCACCCCCAGCGCCTGGGGCGACGGCGCCAACGTCGAGGCGAAGCTGCTGATGCTCGCGCACGCCTTCGGGGCGCTCGGTTGCCAGCGGGTCGAGTTCAAGACCGACGCCCGCAACGAGCGCTCGCGGGCGGCGCTCGCCGCCCTGCCGGCGCAGTTCGAGGGGATCATGCGCAAGCACATGATCGTCCCCGAGATCGGCGTCCGCGACTCCGCCTACTTCAGCGTGATCGACGACGAGTGGCCCGAGGTGCGGGCGAACCTGCGGCGGCGATTGACCTCACGCTGATACACCGGCGAGAGCCAGAGACGAGTTTCACCTTTGGCCCCCGTGAGGTGCTCAACGTGAAACTCGACCTCGGCGATCAGCCGACGCCCAGCGCCTCGTCGATGAAGGGGCCGAGCAGCTCGCCCGTCTGAGCGGCGGTGGTCTCGGGGGAGTCGCCCGGGGCGGTGACGTGGCTGATCGCGAGGCGGACCAGGGTCTCGGCCAGCAGGCGGGCTTTGCGCGGCGGCGCCTGCGGCCAGCCGTCCTCGATCGTCGCCGTGAGGCGGGAGGTCGCCCACTGGACCACCGGCATGCCCTGGGTGGTGACGAAGGGCAGCAGGCCGCCGCTGCCGTCGTCGCTGAGCAGGATGCGGACCAATGGGTCCTCACCCGCGGTGCGGAGGAAGGTCTCCAGGGCGGCGCTGACGGCGGCGCGCGGGTCGTCGAGGTGCTCACGCACCGCCGTGTCGACCGCGTCGAGAAAACGTTCGCCCTCGTGGATGACCAGCGCCTGGGCGAACTCGTCGCGGCTGCCGAACTCCTTGTAGAGGGTCTGGCGGCTGACACCCGCGGCGGTCGCGATCTCGGCCATGGTGATCTCCGACCAGGGCCGCTGCTGTACCTCGTCGCGAGCCCCGGCGAGCAGGGTTTCGCGCAATAGCTCTCGCGCTGCCTGGGGATATGGGGTACGCGCCTTCACGGCGCCAATCGTCGCAGCGGGCGCCGTCACGCGTCTCCCTCATCGACCGGCTCGAAATCGACCTTGTCCCTCACCCCGCAGTCGGGGCAGTGCCAGTCGTCCGGCACCTCGCTCCACGGCGTATCGGGGGGGAAGCCCTCGCGCGGGTGGCCGGCGGCCTCGTCGTAGACGTAGCCGCAACCGGGACAGCGGAAGGCGCTCATGCTCCCGCTGCCCCGTAGCGAGCCAGCACCCGCCGTCGCGCCCGCGGCTGGATGTTGGCGCGGCCGACGTCGCCGCTGTAGTGGTCGAGCAGGCGGCGGTCCATGACCCGGCGCCAGATCGGCGGGAACCAGGCGAGCAGGATCATCCCCGCGTAGCCGGTCGGCAGTTGCGGCGCTTTCTCGACGTGGCGCAGCGCCTGATAACGGCGGGTCGGGTTGGCGTGATGGTCGCTGTGGCGCTGCAGGTGGTAGAGGAGGACGTTGGAGGCGACGTTGTTGCTGTTCCAGCTGTGCTGGGGCAGGCAGCGTTCGTAGCGACCGTCCTCTTTCTTCTGGCGCAGCAGACCGTAGTGCTCGAGGTAGTTGACGACCTCGAGCAGCGAGAAGCCGAGCACCGCCTGCAGCAGCAGGTAGGGCAGGACGACCGGACCGAAGACGATCGTCGTTGTGGATCGACCAGACGGAGTGGCCCATCCGCTCCAGCCGGGCGCGCTCGATGCCCCAGGCCGAACGCAGGCTGCCGGAGACGGTGCGGGGCAGGAAGGCCCAGAAGCTCTCCCCCAGGCGGGCGCTGGCGGGGTCTTCAGGGGTGGCGACGCGAACGTGGTGGCCGCGATTGTGCTCGATGAAGAAGTGGCCGTAGCCACTCTGCGCGAGCGCGACCTTGCTCAACCACTTCTCCAGGTCGGCCCGCTTGTGGCCGAGCTCGTGCGCGGTGTTGATCGCGATCCCGCTGACCATCCCCATCGTCAAGGCCAAGCCGATGCTGTCGAGGGTCGAGAGGCCGCCGTCCGCCCAGAGCCAACAGGCGAAGACGAGCCCCGCGTACTGGACCGGGATGAAGACGTAGGTACACCAGCGGTAATAGCGGTCCTGTTCGAGCCACTTGATGACGCTGTCGGGCGGGTTGGCGGCGTCCGTGCCGACCAGGAAGTCGAGCAGCGGGAAGATCGCGAAGACGAGGAACGGCCCGTAGAACCAGAAGACGCCCCAGCCCGTCAGCGTGACGAGACCCCAGGCGATGAAGGGCAGCAGCGGCACGATCAAACCCAACAACCAGGCATAGCGCTTCGGATCGGTCCAGCTAGCCGGATTCAGTTCCGTCTCCACCGGATGAGCATGTGCCTCCATCGCCTGCGGCCTCCTTTGTCAGATCGCCAGAAATCGTCTGCTTGATTGACAAGCTAGCTCAATTTGTCAATTGATGCAACGCGAACAGAGGTTCTGTCTACTGACCGAAGGATGCGGGGCTCGCTACCATGCGACCCGTGTACACCTTGCTCGCCATCCTCCAGGTGATCATCGCCGGCATCGTGATCTTCCTGATCCTCCTGCACTCGGGCAAAGACGCCGGCCTCTCCGGCGCCTTCGGCATCGGCGGCGGCGGCAGCTCCTTCGGCGGCGGCTCGATGGTCGAGCGCAACCTCGATCGCGCCACGGTCTTCTTCGCGATCCTCTTCGTCGTCAACACCCTGGTGCTGCTGAAGATCTGAGGCGGTCCCGGCGGCGCGCGAGGCTAGAAGCCGCGCGCGAGCAGAGTGCGGAACGGGGAGCCGGTCAGCGGCACATGGGGCGCACCGAGGAAGGAAACGGCAAGTGACCCGGTCCAGCTCTTCGTGCTTCCGGGTCCGTGTTCGAACGTGGCTTCGCCGCTGAACGGGGCCGGCGGCTTGACGCCGGCGCTGGCGAGGGTGTCGGTGGCGACGAAGGTCGACGACGGCGCCGAGACCGAGGCGAGGCGAAGAACACCGATCGAGCCTTCGCTGCTCTCCGCAACGGCGAGGAAGCGGGCGTGGCCATGACCGCGCGTCCGTACGGCGAAGATCGTCCTCGACAGCGGCAGTTTGCTGTCGGCGATCAGGGTCGTCGGCTTCGGGCCGCTTCTGGGATGCGTGCCCACGCCGGGCGTGCCGGGTGCGGCTTTCTGGGTGCTCGCCCCCAGGCCGAGCCTGTGCAGGCCCATCGGCAGCCTCGGTGCCGGTAGCGAGACATCTGGGCGCAACGGCGCACCCAGCACGCAGGCGATGAGCGCCGAGAAGTCGATCGAACCGCCGCGAACGCGGTGGATCTCGGCCGAGGTGTAGCCGCCCTCACCGCGGAAGCGAAGCTCGCCGACGAAGAGGCCGAGGCGGCCGATGACATTGTCGCCCGACCTCCTGCAACCCGCGTGACGACTGGCGTGGATCTCCCGACCCGAGGGTCGAAAGCGCAGCGCGATCCGGCCGCGGTCGGCAAAGGAGGCCTGGATCGAAGTCGGGGTCACCTTGCCGTGGGCGAGGTAGGTCGTGACAGAGGGACGACGCCTGCCCTTGCGGTGGACGACGGTGAAGGCGACCGTTTGTTCGAGCGCGATAACCGAAATCGTGTAGCCGTCGTGGTTGACGAATTTGAGCTCGGACAGGACGCGGTTGCGCGGTAGGCCGAGCGGACTAGAGCTCTGGCCCAGCAGCGCCAGGTCGTCATTCAGGCGGGAGACGCCGGCGAAGAACCTGGACGCCGGCGACGGCTTGCTCGCGGCGGTCGCCGGCGAGGCGCAGAGGAGCGCTGCCGCTACGGCGAGACCGACGATGGCGATGCGCCCTCTCATTTCACCCTCACTGCCTGCTCATAAAGGGTGTGCACGGCCTCGCCGAAGTAAGAGCCGAAATCGGTGGTCAGATCGTCGCCGTAGCCGTAGTTGGTGACGCTGTTCAGCACGTCGCCGCTGATCGTCCAGCCGCCGCCCGAAGCGCCGCCGGTCACTTCGCAGGTCAGCGCCAGGTTGAGCGGCCCCGGCTGAAGAAAGGACACTATGTCGTGGCCGAGAAAGGGGACGCCGGAGCAAATCCTCTGGCTGGCACCATCGAAGGGAGGCGCAACCGGGTAGCCGTGCACGTCGAAGACCTGGCGCGGCGACAGGTTCCAGGCGATCCCGTCGCCCCCCACCGCATCGCCGAGGAGCCGGCCACGTTCGTTGCGCGAGACAACCGCGGCGCCGACGTCGCCGTTCTCGCTGCCGCCGTTGACCCAGGGAGTGGTGGCTCCGAGCCATTTGGCGATGAAGACGCCGAAGGGCCGCACCCCGTCGTGATAGCCGGGAACGAAGACCCAGTCCTGGTTGAACCAGTGCCCGAACTCGTTGACGCAGTGGCCGGCGGTGATGACGACGCTGCGGTTGGGCGCGTTGACCGACGTTCCCGAGCAGCGGCCGAAGCCGAAGCCGTGCGGCAGGACGATGAAGATGACGCCATTCTGCCTGAAACCGGGCGCGGTGGAATCGGCGACCTCGGCAAAGTCCGAGTTGGATGCTCCGCTCTGCTCTTCGCCGCTCGCCGACGGCGCCGCCGAAACGCGCGCAAGGCCTCCTCCCTTCCGTCTCGGTGATTCCAACGGCCGCGCCTGGCGCATGCGAGCCGGCGTCCAGAAGCGCAGCGCCTCGCGCGGCGACATCGTCGGGGATGCGGCGGTCCACGTCGGCGCCGCCCCGGCGGGGGCCGCCAAGGCGAGTGCGCCCAGACACGCCGACAGCGAAACCGATGCAAGGCGAAATAGGTATCGAGGTGTACTCATCGGGGGCGCCAGTCTATGAGACCTAAACGTGGTCGAGGATCTCGACCGCCTCCTTGCGCAGCTCGGCGTCGAGGATGGCGAAGTCCTCGTCGGAGAGCTTGCCGGCGGCGTGGTCGAGTTCGGCGTCGCGGATCTCGCGGTACTTCGCTTCCTTCAGCGCCTCCAGCTCGGTATCGGCAGCCGGTCGGCGGCGGGCACGGCGCCCCGGCCAGATCGCGATCAGCGCCCCGGCGAGGGCGATCAGACCTCCGATCCAGATCCAGGTGACGAGCGGATTGACGATGACGCGGAAGGTGGCGGGGGCGGGTTCGGCGAGGTAGCCGCGGGCGATCTGCCTCGCCGTCGCCGCCTGCAGGCTGTCGATCTGGGCGAGGGCGAGCGGCCGCAGGCGCGGGTTCGCCGCCGCGGCGCGCATCAGTCGCGAGACCGCGCGGCACTGCGGCGGGCTGCCCGGCGATCCGCTCACGCAGGCCCTGAAGCCCTGGTCCGCGGCGCGAGCGTGCCGTTGAACCCCCGCGATGCTCGGTTGTATAGCGGTCCAGAAATCGCTGCCAAACCCCGCCTTCAAGCCGATTTGGCTGTCGGATTCGCCGGCGAAGTAGTTGGAGATCGTGCTCGCCTCGACTCCCGTCGGCCGGTAGAAGCGACGGGTCGGATGCAGGGTGAAGGTCTCCCCTCCCTTCTCCACCCGCAGCACCGCGCCGGCGGTGAAGGCGAGGCCGTCGACACTCGCCGTCGGCCGCACGTAGGTCACCTTGCGGCCGTCGACGACGGCGCTCTCGCCCGGCCGTAGCCGCACGTCGCGGTTGGTCTGGAAGCTTGAGGAAGCGGCGATGCCGATCAGCAGCACGGCGACGCCGACGTGGACGACGTAGCCGCCGTAGCGGCGGCGGTTGCGGGAGACGACGCCGACCAGCGCCGCCGGCATCGAGCCGCCACTGAGCGAGCGGCGCGCCGCCGCGCCGCGCCAGAACTCCTGCGCGAGGCCGGTCAGGGCGAAGGCGGCGAAGGCGAAGAGGGCGAGCGCCCAGGGCCTGTTGGCTGCGTCGCTGAACAGCGCCAGGCCCACGCCGGCGAGGACGCCGACGATCGCGGGGACGAGGAAGACCCTCCTGGCGGAGTCCCAGCTGATCCGCCGCCAGGCGAGCAGCGGGCCGATCCCGGTGAAGAGCACCAGCACGATCGCCAGCGGCGTCGTGTAGCGGTCGAACCAGGGCGCGGCCAGCGAGGCCTTGTCCCCCGTGAACAGCTCCGAGATCAGGGGGAAGAAGGTGCCCCAGAAGATCGCCGCGCAGAGCGCCACCAGGAGGAAGTTGTTGACCAGGAAGACGGACTCGCGCGAGGCGAGCGAGTCGATCCGCTTCTCCGAGCGCAGGTCGTCGAGCCGCGAGACGATCAGCGCGGTCGAGCCGACCAGGACGACCGCGATCAGGCCGAGGATGTAGGGACCGACGGTGCTGTCGCCGAAGGCGTGGATCGACTGCAGGACGCCGGAGCGGACGAGGAAGGTGCCGAGCAGCGCCAGCGAGAAGGTGGCGACGATCAGGCAGGCGTTCCAGACTTTCAGCATGCCGCGCTTCTCCTGCACCATGATCGAGTGCAGGAAGGCGGTCCCCATCAGCCACGGCATCAGCGCCGCGTTCTCGACCGGGTCCCAGGCCCAGTAGCCGCCCCAGCCCAGCTCGGTGTAGGACCAGCGGGCGCCGAGCAGCAGACCGAGGCCGAGGAAGGCCCAGGCGATCAGGGCGAAGCGGCGGGTGGAGCGGATCCAGGCGGCATCGAGGCGGCGGGTGATCAGGGCGCCGACGGCAAAGGCGAAGGGGATCGTGAAGGCGACGTACCCCGAGTAGAGCATCGGCGGATGGATCATCATGCTCGGGTGCTGGAGCAGCGGGTTGAGGCCGATGCCGTCAGCCGGAACCGGGTCGAGCGTGGCGAAGGGGTTGACTCCACCGGCGAAGAGCATCAGGCCGGTGAAGAAAGCGGCGATGCCGGCCATCACCGCGGTCGCATAGGGGACGATCTCGCGCAGCTTGTCGCGGGTCGCGTACAGCGCCAGCGAGGCGGCGATCGAGAGAACCCAGGCCCAGAGGAGCAGCGAGCCTTCCTGGCTCGACCACATCGCCGCCAGCTTGTAGAAGGTCGGCGTCTCGATCGAGGAGTGCTGCTGGACGATGTTGAAGGAGAAGTCGTCCCCGAGGAAGGCGATCTCGATCAGGATCACGCAGAGGGTGAGCAGGGCGCAGAGTCCGTAGACGCCGCGGCGGGAGATGTCGACCCAGCGCCGGGTGCCGTCGCGCCCGATCAATGCCGCGACCGCGGCGAAGACCGCGGTCAGGAAGGCGAGCGCCAGCACGGCGCTGCCGAGGCTAGCCATCGTTCGACGTGGTGAACTTCGACGGGCACTTGGTGACGAGCGTGTCGCGTTCGCCTATGAAGGTCCCGTTTTCGACGGTACCGCTGAGGACGATCTCGCGGCCGCCGCGAAATGGGTCGGGAATCGTGCCGGTGTAGGTGACCGGGAGGCTCTGGCTCGCATCGTCGCGGTCGGCGACCCGGAAGCGGATCCCCTCGCCTTCGTGGCGAACGGAGCCCTTGACGACCTTGCCGGTCAGCTCGTAGCTGCCGCCCGAGCTGACGCCGATCAGCTGCGAGGGCTCTTTCGCCTCTGAGGAAGCGCTGAAGGACGTGTAGACGAGCGCGGCGGCAAGCAGGACGGCTACGCCGAGCGCGACGACCAACCGGATCTTTCGCTTGCGGCCAGGATCCACGGACCGACGATTATCGCAACTGCGAGAATGGCTCCGTGGACCCGGTCCTGCTGATCACCGGAGCAAGCAGCGGCATCGGCGCCGCCACGGCGCGAGCCACGGCGACGAAGTACCGGCTTGTGCTGGGGGCGCGGCGGCTGGAGCCGCTCGAAGAGCTGGTCAAGGAGCTCGGCGGCGCCGAGCGGGCGCTGGCCGTGCGCTGCGACGTCACCGAGTGGGACCAGGTCGAGGCGATGGCCGCCGCCGCCCTCGACGGCTTCGGCCGCATCGACGCCGTCTTTGCCAACGCCGGCTTCGGAGCCACCCGCGGCTTCCTCGAGGAGTCGCCGGAGCACTGGCGCTCGATGGTCCTGACCAACGTCTACGGGGTGGCACTGACGATTCGCGCCACCCTCCCCCACCTGCTCGAGCGAGGCGACGGTCACTTCCTCGTCACCAGCTCGGTCGCGGGCCGGCGGGCGCTCCCCGGCTCGCTCTACTCGGCGACCAAGTGGGCGGCTACGGCGATCGGCGAGGCGCTGCGCGCCGAGCTGCGCCAGATGCACGACAATCACGCAATCAGGGTGACGCTGATCGAGCCGGGGATGACCGACACGCCGTTCTTCGACAACCGCCCCGGCGAATGGGCCCTGCAGGACGACGACATCGCCAAGGCGGTGATCTACGCGCTCGAGCAGCGCGACGGCGTGGATGTCAACGAGATCCTCATCCGGCCGACGAGCCAGCCGACGTGAGTTCGCGCATCCGACATTGACCCCACCCCAGTGTGGTCAATGTCGGATGCGACCGAGCAGGAGGCAGACGAGGCGCCAGTAGGAACGGAGGAGCAGCCGCGCCGGACTGGAGCGGGCGACTGCCGGGATGAAGGGTGAGTCGAGGTCGGGGGTGAGCCAGGCGACGAACTCGGCGGCGCCGATCGTGCGGGTGGCCTGAACCTGGCGGCGCTCTCGCAAAAGGCGCGGCAGCCAGCGGACGACTTCGCCGATGGCGGCGAGTTTCTGCCGTCCCCAGCCGGCGGCGACCGCGGCGGGGAGAAGCGCCAGCTCGGTGAGGATCAGGGCGGGTGCCAGCAGGGCCAGCAGGCTCGCCGGGTAGACGCGGATCAGGAAGGCCCAGCGATTGCGCTCCAGCCAGCGCCACTTGTGCTCGCGGGCGCCGAACTCGTAGTCGTGATCGACGATCGCCGCCGGCTCGATCCCGAGCGCGCCGCCGGCCAGCCGCAGCCTCAATGAGAGATCGACGTCCTCGTGGTAGAGGAAGAAGCGCTCCGGGAAGCCGCCCAGCTCCTCCCAGGTCTGGCGCGGGATCGCCAGGCAGGCGCCGGAGAGCGCCGGGACCTCGCCGGCCGGGGGGGCCATCTCGATCGGTCGGCCGTGTCCGCCGGCCCAGACGATGCCGGTGAAGTGGACCGGGTTGCCGGCCGAGTTGATCGTCGCGCCGTCGCCGTCGGCGACAAGCGCCTGCCAGGCCGCCCAGCCGCGCTCCTCGACCCAGGGACGGCGGATGGCCTCGCCAAAACCAGGCCGCGGCGCGGCGTCCGGATTGAGGACGATGAGCAGGTCCCCCCGCGCCTCGGCGGCGCCCAGATTGCAGCCGGCGGCGAAGCCAGCGTTGCGGCCGCTGCGCACCATCCGCGCGGCCGGCGCCAGCGCCGCCACGGCATCGAGGGTCCCGTCACCGGAGTCGTTGTCGACGACGATCAGCTCGTCCCCCTCCGCCAGCTCTGGCAGCAGCGCGGGCAGGCTTCGCGCCAGCTCCTTGCGGCTGTTCCAGGCGACGATCAGGACCGAAAGCGTCGGGCGCACCGACGCGGGAGGCTAGACGCTGCCCTCGCTGCGCCTATTTCCGGCGTTTGCCCTTGTGCTTGCCGCAGGCGGTGCGCAGCCGCAGGCGCATGTTCAGCTTCTTGTCGTTCTGCGCTTTGAAGCGGACGATCGCGCGCGGGCCTTTGCGGCGCCGCACCTTGCTCGTGCTCGCGCCTTTTGCTTTCGCCTTGCCTTTGCGCGGGCACTGGTTGCGCGAGTTGACGAGCAGGCCTTTCGGCCCGCCGCTCAGGATCAGCACGAACTTGGAGACCGGCACGTCGGGGACGAGGTCGAAGGTGCTGCGGATCCGGCCGCGGGTGCTGTCGGTGCGACTGGCCAGCTCGATGTTCACCTGTCCGCGCAGATCGGCGACCAGGTCCGGCAGCGGGTTGTCGGAGGAGCGCAGGTAGAGCGGCCCGCTGAGCGGATCGTCGAGCAGGGGGCTGAAGGCGGTCGCGTGGCCGTAGACCGAGTTCTTCGGGCAATCGTCGGCGGCGAACTGCACGCGGGTGCAGACCTGGGACAGGTTGCCTTGATCGAGGATCAGCGAGCGCGGCAGGATCGTCGCCGCCCGGGCGATGTTGGCGTCGCCGGCGTTCGGCAGCAGCACGGCGCGCAGCTTCGGGTTCTTTGCCCGCCGCATCGCCCCGAACAGGCGCAGGAACAGCTTCGGTTTGAAGCCAAGCTTCTCGCAGCCGTTCGCCTGGAACGGGGCCGAGACCGCGGTCGGGTGGAAGGCCGCCGGATCGGTCGGGTTGGCGCCGCCGCCGAGCAGCGAGCCGGCGAAGCTGAACTGCGAGCAGTTGGTCGGGTTGAGCGAGAAGTTCTTGCGGTCGAGTTTGACCGCAACCGAGCGGATGTCGAGCGTGGCGCCCCCATACACATGCGGGATCGGGTCGGAGACCGCGTGCACCTGGGCGGTGCGGGGGTCGACGAACAGCGCCACCCTCACCACGACGGTGCCGAGATCGAACGGCCCAGCCGTGGCGGGGGTGATCACTGCCAGGGAGAGAGGGGCGCCTTTGTAACGCCCGGCGAGGAAGACCTTGCCGCCGATCTGGATCGGCGAGGGGCCACTGCCGCTGAGGATGTCGGCGTGGCCGATCAGGCTCGAATCGGGACAGCTCGCGTCCGCCGCCTCGGCGCTGCCGCTGTTGGCGGCGGCCGCCGCAAGGGCCGATCCTGGGCAATAGCGGACGCCGGCGAGTTTCGCGGTCAGCCCCGGCGGCAGCGTCACGTCGACGCCTTTGAGCTCCTGGTTGCCGTCGGCGCGGGCGATGTTCATGTGCAGCGGGCTGAAGTCACCCGCTCCGTGTTTGTTGGTGTTCGCGTTAAAGCCCGGAGCGAACGGCCGGCCGGCGAGCGTTTTCGGGCAGGGACCGCCACCCGGCGCAGTGCTAAGGGAGAAATCGCCCGAACGAGTCACGGCCGGATTCCCACTCCAGGGGGTCATCGCCGTCCTCGTCGTGTTCGGACCGCAGGATCCCGGGCTGGTCAGCGCCGCTTTCGCCCCCCCGTTCAGTTTTATCCGGAAGCTCTTGAAGGGCACCTGCGGCAGGCCGGAGATCGGGACTCTGCCCAGTGGCGCGTCGTCGAAGATCGTGGTCAGCTGCCCGGTCTGCGGATCGGCTTTGATCTTGCCGACGAGCCGGGCCGAGATGTCGTATCTGGTCGACTCGGGGGCGACGAAGATCCTGTACTCCTCGCCCGAGGTGGGATCGCGGCTGAGCTGCCTGCCGACGAAAACGGGGCCGCTCAGGGACCCGTCGGGGAGGGGTGGCGTGTCGACCTCGACCGTGCCGATCCGCGAGGCGGGTGGGCAGCCGATCGGTTCGCGGTTGCCCTTGTTGAAGTCGTCGTCACTGCAAGCGACGAGGCCATTGGCGGCCGACGGGTTGAGACCCATCCCGAGGGGCATGGTCACCTGGGCGGACCTGACCTGGGAGCTGGCCTTGTTGTTCAGGTCTTTAGCCGGGTTTTTGATCTCAGGCAGGTTGACCGTGACCGTAGCTCCCGCCGGAGAGTCGGTCTGGGTCGTGTTCGGGTCGACCGAGATCGAGGGATCGAAGGGAATCGAGTCGCAGTTTTTGGGCGAGGTTTCGAATGAGCCAGGTTTGCGGGGGATCTTCGACTCCACGAAGGCGGAGCCGTTGGGGAAGTTCGGATCGAAGTTCGGTTCCTCGTAGGCGTCCGCGCGCAGCCAGGTCGAGTAGACATGCTCGAAGAGGGTCCCCGGGACCGCGGGGCCGAAGCAGGTCGTCGGCGTGGTTATGAACGTTCCGTTGCCCACACCTGACGTGCCGTCGAAGACGAGGCGGTTTTCGGCGATTCGGGCCACCTCCAACCCGGGGATCCCAAGTTCGAGTTTGGTCGCGTGAATCGTGAAGTACTCGTGATAGTCGCCCTCCCATTCGATGTCCGTTTCGAGGAAGACGTCGTTGCCGAGGACGCTGAAGCCGAAGCGGGCGGGTTCGCCCGGTTCTGGGACGATGTTGAAGACGTCGGCGGTAGGCAGCGCCTGCGAGAACCCCGTCAGCGGATTCGTCGCTCTGACGCTACTGGTGCCCACTTTCGAGCCAGGCGGGCAGCCGGCTGGGCTCTCCCCCGGGGCCAGTTCGCATTGCGGCGTCGCCTGCGGGTTGACCGTGAGGCCGGGCGGGATGTCGACTCTCACCGTCCGCACGTTGCCGATTGGGACCGGCCCGAGCGTGCCGGGTTCCGTATTGACGATGAACTGGGTGAAGCCGACCGGCGGGTGTCCGGCCGCCTCTTCATAGAACTGGTCGGGGGTGGCGATGCTGCACTCGGGAATATCGACCGTGCAGGTCCCCGCCTGCCAGGGGCTGTCGGGCTGTGGGTCGTCGGGGTTCTGCGGGCCGATGATGTCCGCCCTGGCTGCAGACGCAAAGAGAGTCGACCCGAGCAGCAAGAAGGCGGCAGCGACAAAGGCCACAATCCTTTTACGCCCGTTCGCCTCGCCTCCGGCCTCCGGTTCTCCCTCTTCTTCGCTCATCTCGACTCTCCTCGCGCGCATTGCAAAGTCATATTACCCGATTTTGATGATTTGAGTTAGTATTTTTCGGTATTCCCCAGCCCTCAAAAGTAAGGAGTAGCCGTGAATTGGGAACTTCTGGCCCGTGCCAATACCCACCCCCTGCGCGTGTCAATCCTTGAAGTGCTGAGCATCGACGAGGGGCGGACGCTGTCGCCCAAAGACCTCAGCCTGGAGCTGCAGGCGCCGCTGAGCACGGTCAACTACCACGTCACCGAGCTGCGCCGCTCCGATCTGGTCGAGGTCATCGACGAACGACAGGTCCGCGGTGCGATCGAGCACTTCTACCGCGTCGTCGATCCCGCCAAAAAGGCGGCCAAGCGCAAAAGGAGGAGGCGAAGGACGGCGATCGCCGTGCCCGCCTAGGCAAACCTCACGAGGGGTCGAAAGCGGACGACGGGTCTCGAACCCGCGACCTCGAGCTTGGGAAGCTCGCGCTCTACCAACTGAGCTACGTCCGCGTGGTGAATTCCTGATTCCAAAGCCATCCTAGGCGATTTCCGGACGGCTGGTAGAGCGCGAGCTTTTTGTTCGTAGTGGCCATTGGCGCACGGATCCCGGTTCATGGGCCGCTCGACGGAATTCCCCATTCTCAAGGCGTTTTTGGGGGCAAAACGAACGTTGCACTCGCGCTCTGTGGAGCGCGAGACGAGATGCGTTTGAGGTCTACTGGTTTGATTGCGGGCCAACATGGCGTGATTCCGCATTCCAAAGCCGTTCCAGGGCTATTCATGTCCGCGCGACCGAATCCGCTACGGACAAAAAACGAACCCGCAGCGGAAATCCCGGGTTTCAGTCCACGGCTGAAGCGGGCCGGTCTGGTCCTACCCCAGCCGGTAATGGTCGAGGTGGAGCGGATCCTCACCGGGAAGCTCGGCTTCGAGCCGAAGCGCTGGCGAGGGGTCGAGGAAGTTTCTCGTCGATCTTGCGGCACAGATGGTCCCAGCGCCCGAGGCTTTGCCCGAAGCGGTGATGGGCGACCTGCCGACGACCTGATCCTCGCTTGTGCGATTCAGGCGCGCATCCGAGCCAAGGGGCACGCTTCTGTATCGAGATGCCAAGTCCGCTCAATATCCGGGGTCGGTCGCAAAGGGGTTATCTCTGGTTGCGCTCGATCGAGCAGCGTGTGTTCGACGCCTGGAATCGTCGAGTCGATCAACGAATCTCGCTCGCGATCGGAAGTGTCCTGATAGTCCTCGGCATCGGCTCGGTAACGAAGCCGGTGCATACGCGAGTCGAGTTCTATGCCGTGGTTGCCCAGATACTCCCGGTCCTCATGCTGGTTGCGGCTGTGGACGGCCGCTATTTTCGGGAGCGGGACAATGCACCGCCTCTTGATCGCTTCTTGATTCGCGGGTTCTGGGTCATCGGCCTTATCGGCCTTGGGGCAGCACTCGCGGTGGTTGCGCGCGGGCACGACTCGGTGATGTTGCGGGGGCTTGTGATCTACGCTCTTATGCTGGTTGGTGCTCTGGTTACCGGTTACGCGATTTGCGGTCCCGCCCGAGTTCGGTCGGCAGTAAACGATGCGAGCGAGACCATAATGGCCGACCAATCAACGAAACCGCCAGACCCATGGGATTGAGCACGCTCATTGGCGCAGCGGCACTCGTCGTCGGTCTCGCTCTTCTGTGGACCTGGCGAAGGGGTCTTGAGGCCAGCTCGTTTCAGACGACTCTTCTCTCGGTTATCGAGGTGGCCGGCTTCGTCATCTCTGTGGTCACTTTGGGCTGGCTTGGAGTGGCGATCTTCGTTGCTGTCAGCCTCGCGGCTCTAGTCGTGTGGTCCATTGTGCTGGCGATCAAAAAGCAGTCGATCCTCGTCAGTGCTGCCGTCCAAGGCGCCAAGGTCAGCAGGGAGGACACCGAGGAGATTTGGCAGTGGATGGGAGGGGGAAAGAGCTTCGCTGCACTTCTCCCTCTCAAACGGGCTGAACTGATCAAGGCGCTCGCCATCAAGGCACGGACGCCAGCAGAAATCCGGGCAATGGCTGTTCCGATCGCCGGACTCTCGCTGATCTTCGACTGCGATCCGGTTTGGCTCGCACCCCACTTCGATCAGCTACTTCGACTGTATGGTCACAACGCGGACGAAGCGACAGAAGTAGCCGACACGTTGACCGCCAGCACGCAGCTTGCGGCGGCCTCGTTTGAAGAAATGGTCGAGGCGATGCTCATCGCTGGCGGCGCCGGTCCATCAGGCGAGCCCAATACCGTCACCGACGTGGCAAGCAAAGATCAGCTTCACGAAAACCTGCGGGCAACTACGGAGCTTCAGATCCGCAAAGACGGCGAGGACGGAGTTCGCCTGAACAGGGGACCGATGGATGGTTGGCTGGTACTGAAGGACGCCCCAAGTCTTATGGCGGACTGGCACAAAACCTGGCCCCTGGGTATGGCCGAGGAGCATGAACCGGGTCGCTATGAGCTAGGCGACAGCGGCACCTGGGCCGAGTGGGTTTCGCTGGAGCGGACGAAAGACGGGCTGGGCGGGTAGCCGTACCGGCTGGACAGAGAGGCCCTCCCGCTCTGCGCGACCAGCGACACCCATATAGCCCGGCGTGTCTTCGTCAGATCCAAGGCGCCCGTGTGTGTACCGAGC
>Ga0193695_1000081_pt1 | contig 15308 bp, 11 predicted proteins | sample L3s2metaG_FD_160568 | JGI IMG/M metagenome (GOLD analysis project Ga0193695, IMG submission 160568) | Soil microbial communities from a riparian zone of the East river system, Colorado, United States - L3s2 | ecosystem: Environmental > Terrestrial > Soil > Riparian zone | place: USA: East River... | reverse complement strand
GTGGGGCAGCCGACGATCTACCGGGCGCTTGCACTTCTCCAGGGCATCCTGCGTCGCGCTGTTGAGTGGCGGCGGATTAGCCACAACCCGGTCAAGGCGGTGCAGAAGCCGAAGGTCCGGAGGCAGCGGGAGGTTCGACCGTTGTCGCCGCTTACGGTCGAGCAGTTGCGCGCTGTGGCCGCCAAGCGGTGGAAGCACGGCGCTCGGGATGCGGCGTTGATCGGATTGCTCGCCTACGCCGGGCTGCGGCCGCAGGAGGCGCTTGCTCTGCGCTGGAGCGATGTGCGCGAGCGCACGCTGCTGGTCGAGAAGGCTGCCGACGGCCAGGGTGGTGTCAAGTCGACCAAGACCGGACAGGCGCGGACGGTGCGGCTGCTTGCTCCGCTTGCCGACGATCTGGCCGAGTGGCGTCGCTCGCTCGATCACGCCGACGACGACGCGCTCCTGTTCTCGAACGGCTCGGGAGGCATCTGGAACGACCCCGCCTGGCAGACCTGGCACCGGGACGCCTGGGTGCCCGCTTGTCGGACGGTCGGCCTGGAGGGTGCGCGTCCTACGATTTGCGCCATAGCTTCGTCTCGCTCCTGATCCATGAAGGGCGCAGCGTGGTCGAGGTCGCTCGGCAGGCCGGGCACTCGCCGACGATGACGCTCGACGTCTACTCGCACGTCTTCGATGAGTTCGACATCGCCGAGCGCGTGTCTGCCGAGGATCAGATCGCGCAAGCGCGGCGCGATGTGTCCGGATTGTGTCCGCCTGGCTCAGATGAGCCTGAGGAACCGCAGGAATCCCTGCTAATTCCTACAACCCCATCAATTTGCCGAGGATCTCCTTCATCACCTCGTCGGTGCCGCCGCCTATCGGGCCCAGGCGGGCGTCGCGGACTGCTCGCTCTATGCCGTACTCGCGCATGTAGCCGTAGCCGCCGTGGATCTGGAGGGACTGGTCGGCTATCTCGAGGACGGCGCGCTGGGTTACGAGCTTGGCCATGGTCACGTCCTTGATGCAGTCATGACCCTCGTGGAAGAGGCGCAGGGCGTTGCAGGTGAGGGCGCGGGATGCCTCGGCCTTGGTCGCCATCTCGGCGATCTGGTGGCGGATCGCCTGGAACTTGCCGATCGGGCGGCCGAAGGCTTCGCGATCGAGGGCGTACTCGACCGTCCTCTCGATCAGGCGCTGCATCGCGCCGACGGCGCCGATCGCCATCAGCAGCCGCTCCCAGGCGAAGTTGAACATGATCAGTTTGAAGCCCTCGTTTTCCTCCCCCAGCAGGTTCTCCTCCGGCACCTCGACGTCGGTGAAGGACAGCTCGCCCGTGTCGGATGAGTGCCAGCCCATCTTCTCCAGCTTCTGCGCCACCTCGTAGCCGGACATCTCGCGCTCGAGCACGAGGAAAGAGATGCCGTGATGTCCCCCCTCCTGGGTCGTCTTGCAGGCGCAAACGAGGAAGTCGGCGCGGACGCCGTTGGTGATGAAAGTCTTCGACCCGTTGACGACGTAGCCGCCGTCGACGCGCTTGGCGAAGGTGGAGATGCCGGCGACGTCGGAGCCGGCGCGCGGCTCGGTGATCCCCAGCGCGCCGATCTTCTCCCCGGCGATCCCGGGAACGAGCCAGCGCTGCTTCTGCTCCTCGGTGCCGAAGTTGAAGATCGGCGGCATCGCGATCGAGGTGTGGGCGTTGAGCCCGGCGGCGACGCCGCCAGAGCCGCCCGAGCGGGCCAGCTCCTCGACCCAGACCGCGTCGTGCAGGTGGGTGCCGCCCTGGCCGCCGTACTCCTCCGGGAACTTCAGCCCGAGAAAGCCGAGCTCGGCGCAGCGCTTGTAGAGGTCGCGGGGGAATTCGCGCGCCGCCTCCCACTCGTCGACGTTGGGCGCGATCTCCTTGGCGACGAAGCGGCTGACCGTTTCGCGCAGCTCCTCGTGCTCCTCGCCGAAGGGCGGCAGGGTCGCCCGCACACCGCCGTCCTTGATCACCGTCATCGGTCAGAAGCTAGCGGTTCACCGAATCGAAACGGCTCGTCAACCGAATGGTCACGGGTCCTCAGCACGTCGTTAACCGCCGCTCCTCGGACCAGGCCTAGCGTCGCCTGTAGCGCGCTCGCCATTGCGGCAAGCGTGGAAATCTGAAAGGAGAAGCAGGTGATACGACGCAAGCAGACGCTTTCGCTTCTGGTCGCTGGGGCACTGTGCATCGGTGCGGTGGCTCCCGCCGGCGGCATGGCTTCGCCGAGCGGGCTCACGCTCACCGGCGTGCCGACGGCCAACACGAGGTCGGACGGCTACGCGCCGGCGAGCAAGCTCTCGCCGCAGCTGGACCAGTTCACCGTCGCCCAGGGGGCGACGCCGCTCGAGAACCCCTCGGCCCTCACCTCCTACTACGGCTACGACAACGATGTCTTGGGCCCGGCCGGCCAGCCGCAGATGGTTCCGATCCCCGCCAATCCCGCCATCGAGGCGAAGAAGACCGAGCCGGACAAGAACACCTACCTCGTCTTCAAGCACAGCCTCGACGGCGCCGATCCCGGTTACGACTACGGCAGCCACTTTCTCTTCCAAGGCCATGAGGGGGGCGGCGGCGGAGAGCTCACCCGCATCAACCTCGACGCCGACGCCGATCACCGGGTGACGCTGCTCGCGATGACCGACGTTGGCGGCAAACCGCTGGCGACGATCGACGGATCGACCTGGGACCCGTGGGCGAAGCGGCTCCTGCTCACGACCGAGAACCCGAGCGCCCCGATCTACGCGGCGACGCCGGGCTTCCCCTCGGCCGTCGTCGACGTGTCCGGGGCACTTGGCCGCGGTGGCTACGAGGGCATCCAGGACGACTCGGACGGCAACATCTGGATCGTCGAGGACATCGGCGGGTCGAGCAAGCCGGGGACGACCGCGAAGCGGCCGAACAGCTTCGTCTACCGCTACGTGCCGGCACACCCCGGCGACCTCCAGCACCGCAGGCTGCAGGCGCTGCAGGTGCTCAACGGCAAAAACGAACCGATCACCTTCGCCAGTCAGTTGCCGCTCAACAGCCCCGACCAGCTGGCGCTTCACACCTACGGCAACACCTTCGACACCCACTGGGTGACGATCCACAACACCGCCGTCGATGGCAACTCGCCGTTCGTCGCGACCGATCTCGCCAAGGCGGCCAACGCGACGCCGTTCAAGCGACCGGAGAACGGCCAGTTCCAGCCCGGTTCGAAGTTCAAGACGTTCTTCTTCGACGAGACCGGGGACACCAACGCGACCAGCCCGGAGAACGGCGTCGGGGGCTGGGGCTCGATCATGGAGCTGACGCAGAGCAACCCGAGCGCCAGCAGCGGCAAGCTGACGATGTTCTTCCGCTGCGATGAAGCGCACAGCGGCATCGACAACGTGGCGTTCCTCTCGAAGAACCAGATCAGCTTCGTCGAGGACGCGGGCGACACGCTGCACGCTCAGCGCAATGCCCTCGACTCGGCGTTCATCTGGGACACCGGTCTCAACTACGCCAACGCCTCGAACCAGCCTGTGCGCTGGCTGGCCGAGGGACGTGACGCCTCGGCGACGCTCGACGCCGCCAACGGCGGCTTCGGCACGAACGAGGGCGACAACGAGATCACCGGCCTGCTTGTCTCCGATGGCGATGCCGGCACTGACGGCATCCTCGGCGCCGAGATCCCAAACCTCGGCGACCGTGACTGGCGTTGGTTCTACACCCAGCAGCACGGCGACAACCGCACCTATGAGGTGGTCGTGAAGGACACCCACCACCACGACGACTAGGGGTCGCCGGACGGGGTCGGCCGCGGCTACAGCCCGTAGCTGCGGCCGATCACGTCTAGCATCACCTCGTCGGTACCGGCGCCGATCCGGTTGAGGCGGACATCGCGGTAGGCGCGCTCGATCTCGTACTCCTTCATGTAGCCATAGCCGCCGAGGATCTGGATGCAGTCGTCGGCGACCTCGCAGGCCATGCGCGAGGCGAAGAGCTTCGCCATCGTGATCTCCCGCACCGGGTACTCGCCGTTGGCGAAGCGCCAGGCGGTCGCATAGGTGAACTGCTTCGCCGCCTCGGCCTTGGTCGCCATCTCGGCGAACTTGTGGCGGATCGCCTGGAACTTGCCGATCGGGCGGCCGAAGGCTTCGCGCTCCTTGGCGTACTCAAGCGTCTTCTCGATCATCCGTTCCGCCCCCGCGTGGCAGCCGGCGGCGGCGACCAACCGCTCGCCCTGGAGCTCCCAAGCGATGTGGTAGAAGCCTTTGCCCTCCTCGCCAAGCACGGCGCCGGCCGGGACGCGGACGTCTTCGAAGGCCAGCTCGCCAGTGTCGGAAGCGTGCATGCCCATCTTCTCCAGCTCGGCAGAGACAGTGAAGCCGGGGACCGTCTCGCCCTTCTCGTCGCGCAGGTCGACGACGAACAGGGTGATCCCGGCGTGGCGCTCCTCGGGGTCGGTCTTGGCGACGAGGACGATGAAGTCGGCGCGCGGCCCGTTGGTGATGAAGGTCTTGGAGCCGTTGATCACGTATTCGTCGCCGTCGCGGATCGCGGCCGTGCGGATGCCGGCGACGTCGGAGCCGGCGCCCGGCTCGGTGATCCCCAGGCAGCCGATCTTCTCGCCCTTCAGCCCCGGCGTCAGGTAGCGCCGCTTCTGCTCCTCGCTGCCCAGCAGGTGAATCGGCGGCAGCACCATGTCGCTCTGCACGGCAAAGCCCATGTTGGTGCCACCCGAGCCCGAGTAGCTCATGCATTCGGCGCGGACCAGCGAGTAGTAATAGTCGCCACCCTGGCCGCCGTACTCCTCCGGGAAGCAGAGGCCGAGGAAACCGAGCTCGCCCGCCCGCACCATCGCCTCGGAGGGCCAGTAGGTGTCCTCCCACTCGTTGCGGTGGGGGTGTAGCTCCTTCTTTACCCAGGCCTGCATCGACTCGCGCAGGTCTTCGTGCTCCTGGCTGAAGATGAAGTGCTTGCGGCCCGCCTCGAAGTCGGGCTTGATGACTTTGGAGCCGTTCGTCGTCGCGGTCGCCACTGGTCTCTCTCCTCCGTTCGAAGTTGCGCACAGGGGGCGTGTCCGAGGTTGAGGGTCCATATGGACCCAAAAAGTCGGACACGTCGCGTCGTGGACAGTAGCACTTTCTACTTTCAGCCCGAACGGGCTTTCGGCTATGGTCCGGCCGGATGGATTACGAGGTCGTCACGTACGAGGTCGCCGATGGGGTCGCAACGGTGACGCTGAACAACCCGGAGAAGCGCAACATGCTCTCCGGGCAGATGCTGGCCGAGCTGGTCGACGCGATGAAGCGGGCGCGCGACGACGAGGAGGCGCGGGCGGTTGTGTTGACGGGGGCTGGCGACAAAGCATTTTGTGCAGGCGCTGACCTCGGGGGCTTCGCCGCCGACGTCCCGCTTGTCGCCAAACACTTCGCCTCCGACCTCTTCCTCGAGTTCTTCCGTCTGATGCCGCGGCTGGGCAAGCCTTCGCTCTGCGCCGTCAACGGCCACGTCCTCGCCGGCGGCATGGGCCTCGCCCTCTCCTGCGACCTCGTGATCGCCAAGGAGGGCGCCACATTCGGCACGCCGGAGATCAACGTCGGCGCCTTCCCCTACATGATCATGGCGATCATCTACCGCAACGTCCCGCGCAAGAAGGTCAACGAGATGATGCTGCTGGGCGAGCGGCTGAGCGCCGAGCAGGCGGTCTCCTACGGGCTCGCCAACAAGGTCGCTCCGGCGGGCGAGTTCGACGCCGCGGTCGCCGATTGGGCGGGCAAGCTGGCCTCGAAGAGCCCGGTGCTGATGCGCCTCGGCCACGATGCGATGTACCGCCAGCAGGACATGGCTGTGGACGACGCGCTCGACTACCTGCGCTCACAGCTCTCGCTCACCTTCTCGACCGAGGACATCGTCGAGGGCGTCACCGCATTCTTCGAGAAACGCGATCCGCAGTGGAAGGGACGGTAGGCGTGGCAACCGAAGAGAGCGAGCAGGAGAAGAACCTCCTCCCGGGGACCGCACCGCTGGAGGATCTGACCGAGCAACTGCACGAGCGCCGCGAGAAGGCGAAGCTCGGCGGCGGCGAGGAGAAGATCGCCAAGCAGCACGAGCGCGGCAAGCTGACCGCCCGCGAGCGGATCGACCTGCTCGTCGACGAGGGCACCTTTGTCGAGATGGGGATCCACGGCCGCCCCCACTTCGCCCAGCGGGCAATGGAGGGCAAGGAGGCGCCGGCCGACGGGGTCGTCACCGGCTGGGGCGACATCGACGGCAGGCCCTGCTGCGTCGCCGCCTACGACTTCACCGTGATGGCCGGCTCGATGGGGATGACCGGCGAGCTCAAGGTGACCCGCCTGCGCGAGATGGCCCTCTCCAAGCGGATGCCCTTCGTCTGGTTGCTCGACTCGGCCGGGGCCCGCATCCAGGAGGCGGCGGGTTCGCTCTTCGCCGGTTCCGGCCACCTCTTCCGCGAGGAGGTCGAAATGTCGGGCGTGATCCCGATGGTCGCGGCGATGATGGGGCCCTGCGCCGCCGGCACCGCCTACATCCCCGCCCTCTCGGACTTCGTGCCGATGGTCTCCGGCCAGGGCGCGATGGCACTCGCCGGGCCGCACCTGACCAAAGCCGTCACCGGCGAGGACATCACGATGGAGGAGCTGGGCGGCGCCAAGGTCCACTGCCGCAAATCGGGGGTGGGCGACTTGGAGGTCAAGGACGACCCCGAGTGCATCGAAGCGGTGAAGCGCTACCTCTCCTTCTTCCCCTCCGACTGCGAGCAGAAGCCGCCGATCGTGCCGACGAGCGACCCCGACGACCGTACCTCGGAGAAACTGCTGGAGATCGTCCCCGAGTCTTCCCGTCAGCCCTACGACATGTACGAGGTGATCGGCGAGATCGTCGACGACGGCGAGTGGTTCGACCTCAAGCCGAAGTTCGCCAAGACGCTGATCACCTGCTTCGCCCGCTTCGGCGGCCAGCCGGTCGGCATCGTCGCCAACCAGCCCAAGCAGCTTGCCGGCATCCTCGACAACGACTCGGCCGACAAGGCCGCCCGCTTCATCAACCTCTGCGACGCCTTCAACGTGCCGCTCGTCTTCCTCCAAGACGTGCCCGGCTTCATGGTCGGGGCGAAAGTCGAGCACGCCGGCATCATCCGCCACGGGGCGAAGATGCTCTACGCGGTCAGCCGCGCCACGGTGCCGAAGGTGACGGTGATCGTGCGCAAGGCCTACGGCGCCGGCTACTACGTGATGTGCGGCAAGGCCTACGAGCCCGACCTGATCGTCGCCTGGCCGGGCGCGGAGATCTCGGTGATGGGCGCCGAGGGCGCCGTGAACATCATCGGCCGCTCGGCGATCGAGGCCTCCGACGACCCCGACGCCACCCGCGAGGCGATGCTGAACGCCGTCCGCGAGCAGATCGACCCCTACATCGCCGCCGGCAACGCGGTGATCGACGACATCATCGACCCCAGAGAGACCCGGCCGACGATCGTCAAGGCGCTGCGCATGGCGCGCAACAAACACGTCGAGAAGCCGAAGAAACGCCACGGGGTGATGCCCGTATGAGCTCTTTCGACGACCCGGTCGTGATCAGCTGCTCGATCAGCGGCGTGATCGCCAACCGCGACCAGTGCCCGGCGATCCCCTATACGCCGGAGGAGTACGCGGCCGAGGCGCGGCGCGCGGTCGACGAGGGTGCTTCGCAGATCCACATCCACGCCCGCAAGCCGGACGGCACGCCCTCTTACGAGGTCGAGGACTTCAAGGCGATCACCGAGGCGATCCTGGCCGAGGTAGGCGACGTGATCGTCAACTACTCGACCGGCGCGATCGGCATCCCGATCGAGAAGCGGATCGAGTACCTGCGCGAGTGCAGGCCCGATGTGGCCGCTCTCAACATGTCCTCGATGAACTACGCCAAGTACTCCTCGCGGCGCAAGGACTTCGTCTTCAAGGCGGTCTTCGAGAACAGCTTCGACACGATCATCGAGTTCCTCACCGCGATGCGCGACCTGGGGATCAAGCCCGAGCACGAGTGTTTTGACGCCGGCCACGTCGCCAACCTCGACCCGCTGATCGACATGGGCCTGCTGGAGCGGACCCCGCTGCAGATCTCCCTGGTGATGGGCGTCAATGGCGGCATCCGCCCGACCCCCCGCAACGTCGCCTTCATGTCGGAGCAGATTCCCGGCGGCGCCGAAGGCGAGAACCAGTGGCAGGTGATCGGCATCTCTCGCGACCAGTGGAAGCTGCTCGGCACCTCCCTAGTGCTCGGCGGCAACGTCCGCGCCGGGGTCGAGGACAACCTCTACCTGCCGGGCGGCGAGATGGCGAAGTCCAACGGCGAGCTGATCGCCAAGGCGCGCCAGATGGCCGAGGACGTCGGCCGTCGCGCCGCGACGGTCGCCGAGGCGCGGGAGCTCCTGGGAGTCCCGAAGCGTGAGCGATCTCCCGCTTAGCGACGTACGGGTCCTCGACCTGACCAGGCTCCTGCCCGGCGGCTTCTGCTCGCTGCTGCTCGCCGACTTCGGCGCCGAGGTGCTGAAGGTCGAGGACACCGGCATGGGCGACTACATCCGCTGGGCCCCGCCCTACTACGGCTCAGATGAGCAGCAGGAGCTGGGCACCCGCTCCGCGCTCTATCTCTCGCTCAACCGGGGCAAGCGCTCGATCCGCCTCGACCTGAAGAGCGACGCCGGCCGCGAGGCGCTGCTGCGCCTGGTCGAGCGCTACGACGTCGTCCTCGACGGCTTCCGCCCCGGCGTGCTCGACAAGCTCGGCGTCGGCTACGAACAGATGCGCGACGCAAACTCCGCGATTGTTTATTGCGCGATCACCGGCTACGGCCAAGACGGCCCTTACACGCAACGCGCCGGCCACGACATGAACTACCTCGGCCTGGTCGGCCTGCTCGGCCTGACCGGCGCCAAGGACGGCCCGCCGGTCCAGTCGGGTGGCCAGATCGCCGACCTCGGTGGCGGCGCGCTGATGGCTGCCTTCGGCGTGATGGCGGCGCTGCACGAGCGGCGGCGCTCCGGCAGGGGCCAGATGGTCGATATCTCGATGGCCGACGGAGCGCTCTCCTGGCTGGCGCTTGTCGCCGGACGGTACTTCTGCGACGGCGAGGTGCCGCGGCGCGGCGAGCAGCAACTCGCCGGTGGGTTGCTCTGCTACTACCCCTACGAGGCGGCCGACGGCTGGGTCACCTGCGGCGCCCTTGAGCCGAAGTTCTGGGCCGCCTTCTGCAACGGCATCAAGCGGCCCGACCTGATCGAGAAGCAGTTCGAAGCGCCGGGCTCCGACACCTGGCGCGAGGTCGCCGAGGTCTTCCGCGGTCGCACCCGAGAGGAGTGGAAAACCTTCAACGACGAGCACGATTGCTGCATCGAGCCGGTGCTCGACCTCGACGAGGCGCTCGACTCCGAGCTGGTGCAGGCGCGCGAGATGGTGACCGCGATCGAGCAGCCCGGCCTCGGCACGGTGCGCCAGCTCGGCGTGCCGGTGAAGATGAGCCGCACGCCCGGCGACCCGACCCGGCCGGCGCCGGCCTTCGGCGAGCACACCGACGAGGTGCTGCGCGAGGCCGGCTACTCCGACGAGGAGATCGCGGCGATGAGAAAGTCGGGTGCTGTGGCGGGCCCCGGCGCCGAGTCCGCGACCACCTTCCGCGCCTGAGCGATGGCGACGCAAACGGAGAAGCTGCTGCGCATCGGCGAGCTGGCCGAGGCTTCGGGCGTCCCGGTGCCGACGATCAAGCACTACCTGCGCGAGGGGCTGCTGCCCGAGCCGGTGAAGACGAGCCGCAACATGGCCTACTACTCACCCGAGTTCGTCGACCGGATCAAGCTGATCAAGCAGTTGCAGGAGGAGCGCTACATGCCGCTGAAGGCGATCAAGTCGGTGCTCGACGAGGACCCCGAGCGGGCGCGGGCGCTGGTCGAGCTGGAGGACCGCATCCTCGAGCGGGCGCTGGGAGGCGAGCGCACGCGGACCAGCACCGCCGAGGTGCGCGAGCGCTACGGCGTCCCCAAGGACGTGCTCGACCGACTGGAGGAGATCGAGGTGCTCAGCCCCAACAGCCGCGGCTACTCGCCTTCCGATATCAAGATCATCGAGGCGATCGGCCGCTTCCGCGCCGGCGGCTACGACGAGCAGATCGGCTTCACGATCTACGACACCCTGCGCTACAAGACCGCGCTGGAAGAGCTGGTCGGCCAGGAGGTCGAGATGGTGATGGACCGCCTCGCCGGCAAGGTCCCGCCCGAGCGCGTGGTCGAGATGCTCGAATCCGGCTCCCAGCCCCTCCAGGACCTGATCGCCGCCCTCCACACCAAGCTCCTCGTCGCCGAGCTGGAGCGCCACCGCGCCAGCCGCGGATGAGATCGGTGCTGATCACCGGGGCCTCGACCGGGATCGGTCGGGCGACGGCGCTGCACTTGGACAACAAGGGTTGGCGGGTCTTTGCCGGCGTGCGTAAGGACGAGGATGCGGTGTTGCTGCGCGAGGCGGGGCCGGAGCGGCTGATGCCCTTGATCCTCGATGTGACCGACGCTGCTCAGATCGCTGCGGCGGCTGAGCTGATCGGTTCGGAGGCGGGAACGGCGGGACTCGACGGGCTCGTCAACAACGCCGGCGTTGCATTGCCGAGCCCGCTGGAGACGATGCCGATCGACGACTTCCAGCACCAGATCGACGTCAACCTGACCTCCCACGTCGCGGTGACGCAGGCTCTACTGCCGCAACTCCGCGCGGCGCCCGGACGGATCGTCTTCATCAGCTCGATTGGCGGCCGCATCGCTTTTCCGTTCACCGGCGCCTACCACGCAGCGAAGTTCGGGATCGAGGCGGTGGGTGATGTCTTTCGCCGTGAGCTGGGTGGGTGGGGCATCTCGGTGTCGCTGGTCGAGCCAGGGTCGATCGCAACCGCGATCTGGGACCGTGGCGAGCAAGCGGCCGACGAGATCGGCGAGCGTTCCCCCGCCCGTGAAGAGCTCTACGGCAAGGCGATCGGTCGCTACCGCAAGGTGAGCAGGAACACGGGCAAGAGGGGAATCCCACCCGAGAAAGTCGCGGCAGTCATCGAGCACGCGCTGACCGCGCGTCGCCCCCGCACTCGCTACCTGGTCGGCCTCGACGCAAAGGTCCAGGCCCGCCTCAAGTACGTCATCCCAACCCGCGTCTTCGATCGAATCCTGCGCCGGGCGACGGGCCTCTAGCGAGCGCTCGCACCGATTTGGGTGCGGGATTCTTCGATCGCTTCGAGGCTGAGCACCGCCCCGGTTTGCTTGGCGATCTCGGCGGCCTCCTCGAGCGCCTCGCCGGCACCGTCGAGCCCCGCCTCCGCCCGGGCAACGCCAAGCACCTGCAGCGCCAACGGCAGCGACCAGAGCATGCCCCGCTCGCGGGCGATCTCGCTCGCCCATTGCGCCAGCTCGATCGCCTCCTCGAAGCGCCCGACGCCGATCAAGGCTTCGGCCCGGATCGCCGCCCGCCAGGACTCCATCTCGCCGCCGTTGTCCATCGCCTCGCGGTAGACCCGCTCGGACTCCTCGATCGAGTCCAGCGCCTCGGCGTATTCCTCGGCGGCGAGCTGGGAGGCGCCGAGGTTGGCGAGCGCCAGGCTGCGCGAGAAGACGTCGCCGAGGCGCTCGGTCAGCTCACAATTACGCCTGGCGAGGGCCACGCCGGCGGCGGCGTCGCCGCGCACCGCCAGCATCAACGAGAGGTTGCCGCGGGTCCAGCTCGCGGTCTCGGGGTCGCCGTCCTCGATGGCCACGGTCAACGCCGCGTTGAACAGCTCCTCGGCCTCGTCGACGCGCCCGCGCTCGCGCAGCACCAGCCCCTTGCCCATCGTCGCCCAGGCGATCGGGCTGCCGATCACGATCCCCGCGCCCATGTCGCGGTCGCCGCCGGTCAGCTCGAGCACGCGGTCGAGCTCCCGCTCGAAGCCATCGAAGTCCCCCGTGCAGAGGTAGGCGTAGGCGCCCGCGCCGCGCAGCCCGATCCGCAGGTGCAGGTCGCCCGATTCGTCGGCGAGCCGGTTGACCTCTTCGACCGCGGCCAGCCAGACGTCGGCCTGGTGGGCCATTCCCGGCCGCGCCGAGGTCGCCATCTTCAGCATCGCCAGCGAGTGCAGGTCGCCGCTGCGCGTCGCGATCTCCTCCGCCTCGGTCACCAGGCGGGTGGTCTCCTCGGCATCCATCCCCAGCCGCCAGGCGTACTGGAGCTGCAGCAGGCGGGAGGCGACGGCGAGCGCCGCGGTCTCCTCGTCTTCGGGCAGCTCGGCGACCAGCTCCATCACCCTCCGCCACAACCGCAGGGCGTCGCCGGGGTGGCTGTTGCCGGCCCAGTACGCGGCCCGCGCCGACCAGCGCGCCGCCTCCCGGGTCTCCCCACCGGCCTCCATGTGGCTGGCGATCAGCGCCGCCAGCTCGTCCTGGCGGTCGGGGTTGAGCTCGATCGTCGCCCGGGCGACCGCCGCGTGCGTCGCCGCCCGCTGCTCGCCGAGCTGGGTTCCGTAGGCGACCTCGCGGGTCAGCGGGTGGCGGAAGGCGAAGACGCGCTCGGGATAGAGCTCGGTTTCGTAGAGGAAGCCGTTTTCGGTCAAGTCGCAGAGCAAGGGTTCGATCTCATCCCGGCTGAGGCGGGCGGTGAGCCGCAGGGCGCGCTCGGGGATCTCCTTGCCGGCGACCGACGCCGCCTGCAGCAAGCGCTTCGACTCCGGGCGCAGGCGGTCGATGCGGGCCGCCAGGACCGTCTGCACGCTGGCCGGCACGCCGCTGTCCTCCACCGGGCGGGCCAGTCTGTAGGCGCCCCGCTCGCCCTCCAGGCCGCCCGACTCGGCCAGCTCGCGGACGATCTCCTCGATGAAGAAGGGGTTGCCGGCGGTGCGCTCGTGGATCAGCTCGGCAAGCCCGTCGAGCGAGGGATCGTCGCCGGCCAGATCGCGCAACAGCTCGGCGGTATCGGCCGGCCCGAGCGGCTCGAGAGCGATCTCGTGGTAGTCGGGAGGCCCGCTCCAGGGCCGCTGGTACTCGGGGCGGAAGTTGACGACGACGAGCGTCGGCGTGCCCTCGACCGCGGCGAAGAGCTCGCCCAGCATCGCCGCGCTGCCCTCGTCCAGCCAGTGCAGGTCCTCGATCACGCAGACGACCGGCTCGCGCCGGTTGGGGGCGCGGACCAGGCGGCAGACGATGCCGCGCAGCGCCCGCTGGCGCGCCTCGGCGCTGAGCCCGGGCGCCGGGCGCCCGGGGTCGGGGACGCCGAGGAAGTCGAAGAGGATCGGCAGCTCGTCGCCGAACTCGGGGTCGAGCAGCAGCGTCCGCCCGGCGATCTTCTCGCGGACGATCCGCTCGCTGTCGCCGTCGGCGATGCCGAAGTAGGCGCGCAGCATCTGCAGCACCGGCATGAAGGGGATCTCGCGCCCGTGTGACTGCGCCTGCGCCTCGAAGACCTCGATGCCGCTGCCGCGGGCCCGCTCGACGAACTCGTGGCAGAGGCGGCTCTTGCCGACGCCCGGCTCGGCGACGATCCCGACCACGGCGCCCTCCCCGGCGTGGGCCCGCTCCAGCCCCGCCTCCATTACGGCCATCTCCTCGTCGCGCCCGACGAAGCGGGAGAAGCCGCGCTCGCGCGAGAGGTCGAGCCGCGAGCGTGCGGTTCCGACCCCGGCCAGCTCGAAGACCCGCACCGGCCGGCTGGCGCCCTTGATCTCGAACTCGCCCAGGTCCTCCAGCGCGAGGAAGCCGCGGACGAGCTCCGCCGTGGCCTCGGTCAGGTAGGCCTTCCCCGGCTCGGCCAGTGCCTCCATCCGCTGCGCCAAGCCGACCGTGTGGCCGATCGCCGTGTACTCGCCGTCGCCGCCCGGGCCGATCGCCCCGGCGACCACCTCGCCGGAGTTGATCCCGATCCGGGCGGAGAAGTTGAGCCCGTGCACGCGGCGCAGCTCGGCGGCGTACTCGGCGATGTCGTCGAGCATCCGCAGGGCGGCGAAGCAGGCGCGCCGCGCGTGGTCCTCGTGGGCGACCGGGGCACCGAAGACCGCCATGATCCCGTCGCCGGTGAATTTGTCGACGGTGCCCTCGACCCGCTCCACCTCGCCAGCCAGGATCGAGAAGAAGCCCTGCATGATCTTGCGCCACTGCTCCGGGTCGTGCTGCTCGGCGAGGTCCATCGAGCCCTTGACGTCGGCGAAGAGCACGGTGACCTGCTTGCGCTCACCCTCGGCCTCGATGCGACTCGGACTGGTCACAGAACTCCAATCGTACGCCCCGAAGACACCTATACTGGCCCGACCGAAACCGATTGACTGGTCAGTCAGCCAGCATCAGAGAGGAATCGAAGTGCGCGTAGCGGCGGTACAGCTCAACTCCAACGGCGACAAGGCGCGCAACCTCTCCGCCGCGGAGCGATTGGTGCGCGCCGCTGCCGGCGACGGCGCCGAGCTGGTCGCCCTGCCGGAGAAGTGGAACCTGCTCGCTTCCGGCACGGAGATGGCGGCGGGGGCGGAGCCGCTCGACGGGCCCAGCCTCGGCGCCGCCCGCTCCTGGGCGCGCGAGCTGGGCATCCACCTGCTGGCGGGGAGCATCGCCGAGCGCGGCGAGTCCGCCGGGGAGAAAGCCTTCAACACCTCGGTCCTGATCGGGCCCGACGGTTCCGACCTCGCCGTCTACCGCAAGATCCACATGTTCGACGTCGAGGCCGGCGGAGTGACCTACCGCGAGTCCGAGCACGAGCGGGCCGGCGAGGAGATCGCCTCCGCCCCGCTCGACGGCATCGAGCTGGGCCTGACCGTCTGCTATGACCTGCGCTTCCCCGAGCTCTACCGGATCCTCGCCGTGCGCGGAGCCCGCCTTATCGCCGTTCCCTCCGCCTTCACCGCCGCCACCGGACGCGACCACTGGCAGGTGCTGCTGCGCGCCCGCGCGATCGAGAACCAGGTCTTCATCATCGCCCCCGACCAGGTCGGTGAGGCACCGCCCCACTACAGCTCCTATGGCCGCTCGGCGCTCGTCGACCCCTGGGGGGTCGTGCTCGCCACCGCGCCCGACGGGGAGTGCTTCGTCGCCGCCGACCTCGATCTGGTCGCCCAGGAACGCGTTCGCGAAAAGCTGCCCTCCCTAGCCAACCGCCGCCCGCGCGCATACGTCTGGCCCCAACTGCTGGAGGCGCACGCCTGATGGCCAGCTCGAAAGCCGCCCCCGCGATCGACAAGCGCCGCCAGATCCTCGACGCGGCGATCCGCGTCTTCGCCCGCCAGGGCTTCCACGCCACCCGCGTCGCCGACATCGCCGACGAGGCGGGGGTCGCCTACGGGCTCGTCTACCACTACT
>Ga0193695_1000079_pt1 | contig 15633 bp, 14 predicted proteins | sample L3s2metaG_FD_160568 | JGI IMG/M metagenome (GOLD analysis project Ga0193695, IMG submission 160568) | Soil microbial communities from a riparian zone of the East river system, Colorado, United States - L3s2 | ecosystem: Environmental > Terrestrial > Soil > Riparian zone | place: USA: East River... | reverse complement strand
GGTCTGGAAGCTCACGCCGTCCACAGCGTTGAGCACGCCGAAGCGCTTGACGAGGTCCTTGGCCTCGATCGCGATGTGATCGTTCACGGCGGGCGAGGCCATCACCGGCAGGGTACCAGCGCTATCTCCAGTGGCGATCCAGCTCCGACGCATAGCTGCGGCCGACGAGGTCCGCGTTGGTGAGCAGCCAATTGTCGATGCGCCTGGTGCCGCGCGGCTTCTCATTTGAGACGAGCAGCTCATCCATCAAGCCCTGCAGCTCCTGCCGCGTGAGCATGACGTCCCGCATGTACCTCGAGATGAGGTCGCCTGCCCACAGCGTGATCCGCGGTGGCATGACGACGAGATGCGGACGGCGACCCACGGCGATGGCGATTCCCTCGACAAGCTCCGCGTAGGTCATAGTGTCCGGGCCGGCTGCGTCGAGCGTGATGTTGTCGGTCTGCTCGGCGGCCCAGATCGCGATCTCGGCCACGTCCTCAACTGAAACGGGCTGCACGCGGTACGTGCCATGCCCGGGGATGACGAACATCGGCATCCGCCTCAGCAGCCAGGCGATGTTGTTGATCAGGATGTCCTCTGTCCCGAACACCAGCGTCGGCCGGACAATCGCCCACTGAAGTCCGGAGCCGCGAACTATCTCCTCTGTGCGCGCCTTACCGGCGTAGTAGTCGAGCTCGGAGTCGGCCGAGGGATTGCTGACCGAGATGTGCACTATCTTCCGCACGCCGGCCTCAGCGGCTGCGCCGACGAGAGTCCTCGTGTTGGCGATCGCCTCGCCGAAACTCATGCGTCCGTGGCGGAAGCGGACCCAGTAGGTGTTGTACAGAACGTCGGCGCCGCGGAGGCATTCGACCAGCGCCGCTCGATCCGTGAACTGCAGGGGCGCGACGTCGACCTTGATGTCCTCGGCGCCTGGACGGCTGGGGTGGTTTGTGAGTGTCCGCACGCGACGATCCTGCGACAGCAGCCTGCGCGCGATGTACCGACCGGTGTAGCTGAACGCGCCGGTGACGACGTCGAATCCCGGTTCCGTCACCGGGACGCCGCTAGAAGGGGAATCGAGTGAGGTCATAAGCAAGTGAGCCGGGCTTCACGTGCCCGGAGGTGACGACACGCGGCCGGTGCCGGACGGCTTCCGAAGGGTGCACCTCTGGGCGAAGGCCGTTGAAGATCGGAAAACGCAGCGTGCCGTCCGGCGACCATTCGGAGTAGCGCACGCTGACCACGAGCTCGGGTCGCACCCAGTGAACGGGACTGATCATGATCGGCGGCGGATCCAGCGGCGACTCTTGCGTCTCCAGCTCGAGCAGCGAATCGCGAATCGCTCCGGTTGCCGCCTCGTCATAGCCCCCGCCGACGGTCCCGCACGGCAGCAGTCGGCCGTCCTCGTGGTACCCCACGACCAGCGCGTCGAACGGTTCCTCGCCCAGCCAGCCGATGACTACGAAGTCGTCCGACTTGACGGCCTTGACCTTGAGCCAGAAGGGACTTCGCTGGCCTGGCACGTAAGGGCTCAGCTTGTGCTTGGCGACCACGCCCTCGAGCCCTCGTTCGAGGCACGCCTCGAAGAGCTCGACGCCATCCTCCTCGATGTGGTCCGGCACGAAGATGTGGCCGCCGGCCTCGACGGCTTTCTTCAGCCGGGCCCGCCTTCGGTTGATGGGCTGCCGAAGCAAAGGCTTCTCCTCGAGGTAAAGGGCGTCGAAGGCCAGATACGCCGTGGGGATCTTGTCCATGAGGCTCGCGCCGCCCAAGAGACGCTCGCGAAGACGCGGGTAGTCCGGACGCCCGTCTTTGTCGGTAGCTACCAGCTCTCCATCGATGACGCTGCCTGGCGGAATCCGCTTGGCCGCGGCGACGACCTCCGGCACATCGGCCGTGATGTCGTGGAGGCCGCGGTCCTGAAGGTGAACGTGACCCTCGGGATCTTTGAACACGATGCAGCGCAGTCCATCCCACTTCACCTCGAACAGGTAATCGGGTGAGCTGAAGGGCGCCTCAGCCGACGCGGCTTGCATCGGCCGCATCTCGTCGTTGAAGCTCTCGAGACCGATTTGAAGCTGGTCCGGGTCTTGCATTCCGGCTCCCAGATTAGGGAAGACCTACGAGGCTTTGCGGCGCGCCACCTTTTTCTCGGCCGGAGCACGCTTCGTCGCGGTCCGTGATTTCTTCGCCGCCTCGACCGACGCGCGCAGCGCCTCCATGAGGTCCATGACCTTGGCTGTCTGCTGCGGGGCAGGCGCCTCGATCACCTCACCGTCGATCTTGGCCTGCACCACCTTCATCACCGCTTCGCGGTACTCGTCCTTGTAGCGGCTCGGGTCGAAGGAGTCGGCCAGGCTCTCGATCAACGCCTTCGCCATCTCCAGCTCTTTGGGGTTGATCTTCACCTCACCCTCGAGCCCTTTGAGGCCCTCGGTCGAGCGGATCTCGTCCGGCCAATTCAAAGTGTTCATGAGGATCCCGTGGCCGTTCGGGTGCAAGGCGGCCAGGTGCTCGCGGTCGCGAAGCGCAATCTTCGCGATGGCCATCCGGCCGGTCGCCTCCAGCGCCTTGCGCAGCAAGTGGTAGGGCTTCTTGCCCAACTCCTCTGGCTCCATGAAGTAGGCGCTCTTGAAGTACAGGCCGGGCTCGATGTCGTCTCTGGGCACGAACTCCTCGATGTCGATCGAGTGGGCCGTGGCCAGAGGTAGGTTGTCCAGGTCCTTGTCGTCGATGATCACGTAGCGGTCCTTGCCGACTTCGAAACCTTTGAGGATCTCGCCGTAGTTGACCTCATGGTCTCCTTCCGAGCACCAGCGCTTGTACGAGATCGGCGACTTGTGCTCAGGGCAGAGCTGGCGAAATGAAACCTTGGAAGTCGACTCGGTCGCGTTGTACAGGCGGATGGGAATCGAGACCATCCCGAACGAGACGACGCCTTTCCACATGGATCGCGGCATGGCGACGCAGTGTACCTCCCTTTACCTTGGTTGGCTACTTTTGGTGGCCTTGGTCACGCTCCGACGTCTCGGCGCTCCATGAGAAGTATCGACGCTCCGAAGCCCACGATGATGATCGCGATCATGGCCAGGAGACCGGTTCTGTCGATTCCGCTCGACAGAGGCATCCCAAAAAGCTTGAAGGCGGAAAAGTCCTGGAGCCACGCGGGCCATTTGAACAGGGGCCCAAGCTCGGCGATCATGTAACTCACGAAAGCGAAAGCTCCGAGCAATCCGACAGCCGCTCGCGGGTTCCAGGCAGCGAGCACCGAGCCGGCCGCCGCGAAGACCAGGGCGAATGGAACCAGCAAGAGAGAACCTTCGGCCAGCCGCTCGCTGTTGACGTCCATCGCCTGGTTGTGGGAGGCGATCGCGACGGCGACGCCGCTCAAAGTGGCAATGACGGCGGCGCCCAATGCGAGCACCAGGGCTCGTTCTACGACCACGGCGGCGCGGGAATGCGGCTGGCTGAGAATCACCTCGAGCCGGCCGTCTGAATCCTCTGCGGACCACCTGACGACCTGCGCGATGGCGAAGGCCGCAAATAGCAGCTCAGCGGTGTTGAACCAGAACAATCCGAGAAACGACGTGTAGAGCCGGCCCTGGACGAAGGCGCCAAAAAACTGAGTCAGCGCTGGTATCGACATGAGCGGCTGGATGATCGTCTTGGTGACCGAGACGAACACCGCTCCGAGGAAAGCAATTCCGGCCGACCAGACCAAAAGTCCAAGCCGCCTCTCGTAAAGGCCGCGCAGCACCGGGATCCGCCAGACCGGATTGCGCGGAATCTCATGGCTGGTCGGTTGAGACCGAACGGGCAGCCGGAGAAGCGGTGACCAGAGGTCTCGCGAAGCGAACGCAACCGCCGCCGCGCCACCCGCAAGTACCGCGATCAAAAGAAGCACTGCCGTCGCTCGGACGTCGAGTTCGGCGCCCGGCGCAAGCGGGTGGTTGAGCTCGTAGTAGTGGAAAGGTGAGAGCCAGCGCACCGATGTCAAGGAGGTGAAGGTTCGGCTCAACGTGTTCACGAGAAAAAGGCTGAGCAGCAGCACGCCGGCGGCCGCGGTCGCGATCCGGGCACTGGTCAGCTGGCCCACGAGCAGGGTGAGCGCATAACAGCTCAGCGCAAGGGCGGCAAGCACAACGGACTGTTCCAGGACGCCACGCAGGCTCACCGATTCGTCGCTGTTGATCGTCCCCACGACCAGGCCGAGTCCACCGGTGGCGGCTGCGACGAAGCTCGCCGCCGCGAAGCCCGTGATCCGCGACGCTATCCACCCAAACCGCGTCAGGCTCGCGGCCAGGACGACCTCGACCAGGCCCCGCTCCTCATCCCCGCGAGCCGCACCGCCTGCGGAGACCAGCGCCCAGACTGCGAAGACGATGGCGAGCCCTCCGAATGAGCGCCATTCGACATATCCGCCGACGGTGTCCAGCCGCATCGGCGGCGGCAGGATCAAGGTCAGGCTGGACGCGAGCTGCGTCATCGACTTTCCGAACGCGGCTCGTTCTGCGGAGGTGTGGCCGGCCAGCTGAAAGAACGCGACCGTCTGGACCAGGCTCGAGAAAAATGCCAGGCCCGAGAATCCGACCACGCCCCAGCGGCCAAGGCGCAGCCCAAGGACCACCGCCGTCATTCGGGCAGCGCTTTCGGGGCTGGAGCTGCGGTCGGGGTCTCGCTGTAGTAGCTGAGGAAGATTTCCTCCAGGCTCGGTTCGGTGCTCACCAGGTCGGTCACCTTTGCGCTGCGAATCGCGTCGAAAAGCGGCTCGAAGCTGCCGCGAACACTGCAGCTCACGTGCTGGCCGTCAACGTGTACATCCTCGACGCCGGCCGCGGAACGGATGGCAGCCTCGGGTATCTGAGCGTCCTGAGCAAACTCGATCTCGACGCGGTGGGCGCGGATGTGCTGGAGGTCTTCAAGCTGCGCCACAGTGGCGAGGCGGCCGGCCCTCAGAATTCCGACCCTGTCGCACACGTGCTCGACCTCAGCCAGGATGTGAGAAGAAAGGAAGACCGTGGCGCCACCGTCACGTGATTCGCGGAGCAGCGCATAAAACTCCTGCTGGTTCAAAGGGTCGAGGCCGCTGGTGGGCTCGTCGAGAATCAGGAGCTCAGGCCTGTGCATGAAGGCGAGCAGGATGCCGAGCTTCTGCTTGTTGCCGCTGGAGTATTCGCGGAACCGACGGCCGAGGTCGAGGTCGAACCGCTCCGCGATGCTGCGCACCGTCTTCGCGTCAACCCCACCGCGCATGCCGGCGAGGTACGCCACCACCTCTTTACCCCGCAGGCTGCCGAACTGCGGAATGTCGCCGGGGAGGTATCCGACCTTGCGCTTGACCGCGACCGAGTCACGCCGGCAGTCGAGGCCGAAGATGTGAGCTGTGCCGCTCGAAGGCCGGATCATGCCCATCAAGCAGCGGATTGTCGTCGTCTTGCCGGCGCCGTTCGGTCCTAGATAGCCGAAAACCTCCTGCGGCGAAACTTCCAGGTCCAGGTCGAACAGGCCGCGGCCGATCCCATAGTCCTTGGTGAGTCGCGAGGTCCGGATCGCGGTGACCGCCATTGCGCGCAGCATATTAAGCGCGATGCAGCTAGGTGACCTCGAGCTTCACCTTTTGATGTCGGGTCGGTGGAAGGCCGACGGCGGCCTGATGTTCGGCGTGGTGCCCAAGATCCTTTGGGAGAAGCAGAAGCCCGCCGACCACAACAACATGATCGAGTGCGCGTGCGTCTGCGTCGTCGCGCGAATCAATGGCCGCGTCATCGTCTGCGAGACGGGCATCGGCACGAAGCTCAGCGAGAAGCGCGCGCGGCAGGTTGCGTTGCGCGAGCCTGAAGGGCTGCTTCACTCTCTGCAGCGATTGGGCATCCGTCCGGACGAGGTCGATGCCGTGATCACCACGCACCTCCATTGGGATCACGCGGGTGGTCTCACACGGCGCGACGAACACGGCGGCCTGGAGCTGACGTTCAAACGGGCACGCCACTTCATCCAGCGAACCGAGTGGGATTTCGCGCTGCATCCTGACGTGCGCAGCCAGTCCGGCTACATCCACGACGATTTCACACCGCTGGCCGACGGCAACCAGCTGGTCGAGTTCCTCGTTGGAGATGCGGAGGTCATGCCCGGAGTGCAGCTCAGGCACGTGGGCGGCCACACGCCAGGCAGCCAGGTCCTCGTACTCAGGTCCGGCGAGCTGGCCTGCGCGGTGACAGGCGACCTCGTCTGCCAGACACCGCACTTGAAAGTTCCATGGAACATGTCCGCCGACATCGAGCCCCTACGCGTCTTCGAGGAGAAGGCAAGACTTTTCGAGGAAGCGGAGAAGCACCGTTGGCTCCTTGTGCTGAGCCACGAGCCGGACCAGCCCGCGGGATACCTCGAGGAAGGCGGACGGTGGCGGCCTGAGCCGAGGCTGATGTGAAGTTCACCACCACCGACGGTCGCCGCCTCACCTACAGGAAGCTGGGCACCGGTCCGGTGCTGGTTTGCCACCCAGGAGGTCCCGGTCTCGCGTCGACATACTGGGCGACCTCGCGGGGCTTTGGGAACGCTTCACGCTCGTCATCCTGAACCCGCGCGGCACCGACGGCTCGGACCGGCCCGCCGATCCAGGCGCATACCACGTCGATGACTACGCGTCAGACCTGGAGGAGCTGCGGCAGCACCTGGGCCTCGAGACGATGATGCTGCTCGGCTTCTCCCACGGAGGAATCGTGGCGCAGGCTTATGCCTCGGCCAATCCCGGTCGTGTGAGCCGCCTCGTCCTGGCGGCCACGGCAGCGCGGTTCGGACCCGAGCAGAAGGCGGCGACCCAGGCGGCAAAAGACAAGAGATCGGGCGAGCCCTGGTTCGCGGACGCCGCCGCTGCCGGCGAGGAAAACGTCGATCTGGCGTCCGACGAGCAGATTCGGGACAACATGTTTCGGGGCATGCCGTTTTGGTTCGCGCGCTTTGGCCCGGTGGAAGCCGGCTACCTGGACACGTTTCGGTCCGAGACCATCAACGGAGACGCGCTGCGGGTTTTTGGCGAGGAGCTCGCCAGCCTCGACCTGCGGAGCCGGCTCGCCGGCATCACCGCTCCGACGCTGGTCATCACCGGCGATGAGGACTATGTCTGCGGACCGGTCTGCGCCGCCGAGATCAGCGGCTCCATCTCAGGTGCGCGTGAGGTCATCGTCGGCGATTCAGGGCACATGCTGTTCGTCGAGCAGCCGCAGGCCTTCCACGACGAGATCGCCGACTTCCTGGAGTCTTAACAGGCTGGGCTGATATAAGGTCCGCCGCCGCCTAGCCTCTTCAGCGTGTTCGCCGCAGTCGACTCGTGCACGCTCGCCGGCCTTCACGTGCGTCGAGTCGAGGTTCAGGCGCATATCGCCAACGGGGACGTCAAGTTCGCCCTGGTCGGGCTCGCCGCCACATCAGTCAAGGAAGCGCGTGAGCGGGTGCGTTCCGCGATCAAGAGCAGCGGGTTGGAGTTCCCGGGAAGGCGCCTGACGGTCAACCTCGCCCCGGCTGAGCTGCGTAAGGAAGGCAGCCGCCTCGACCTTCCGATCGCCGTTTCGATTGCGCTGGCGCGGGCGGGCAGGAGGCCACCCCCGAATACCGCGTTCCTCGGCGAGCTCGCGCTCGATGGCGCTGTCCAGCGCGTGGACGGTGTGCTCGTCGCAGCGCTGGGCTTGCGCAAGCTCGGGTTCGAGCGCATCTTCGTGCCGGCTGCAAATGCAGCAGAGGCTGCGCTGGTCGACGGCCTGGTGGTGACGCCGTGCGCGAGCCTCAAGACAGTGGTGAACCATCTGCTGGGCGTCGAGATCATCGAACCCCACCTCTCGACCGGTCAAGCGTCCGACCTCGAGGCAGAGCCGCCCGAGCACGACCTGGCCGAGGTCCATGGACAGGAAGAGGGCCGCCGTGCCCTGGAGATCGCGGCCGCTGGCGGCCACCACCTCCTGCTGAGCGGGCCGCCCGGCGCGGGCAAGACAATGCTTGCACGCTGCCTGCCCGGGATCCTGCCTCCCCTCGAGCTCGAGGAGGCTCTTGAGGTGGCGCAGGTGAGAAGCCTGCTTGGGGAGCTGCCCGGCCACCGTCCTCTCACATGGGCCCGGCCCTTTCGCGCCCCACACCATGGCGTGTCGGCGGCGGGCCTGATCGGCGGAGGATCCGGCCTGGCGCAGCCGGGGGAGATCAGCCGCGCGGTTCACGGAGTGCTTTTCCTCGATGAGCTGGCCGAGTTCCAGGCGCCTGTGCTGCAGGCGCTGCGACAGCCCCTCGAGACCGGTCGGGTCACCATCACTCGCTCGGGTGGATCCGTGTCTTACCCCGCACGTTTCACCCTGATCGCCGCCACCAATCCATGTCCATGCGGGTGGGCGGGAGATCCGGTGCGGAGCTGCCACTGCACGCCGGGCGCGATCGCGACATACCAGCGCAGGCTTTCGGGTCCGCTCCTGGACCGGATCGACCTCAAAGTCGGCGTCCGGCGGATCAAGCTCGACACCCTGGCCTCCGAGCCGACCGGCGAAGGCTCCGCACCGGTGCGCGAGCGCGTGGTCGCTGCCCGCGCCAGGCAGCTGGCTCGCCAGGGCTGCCTCAACGCCCAGCTCAAGCCCGCCCGACTGCGACAGCTCGCCGGGCTGGAGCCCGCCTCGCGCCGGGTACTCGAGCGTTGGTCGGAGCAGCGGGGGCTTACAGCACGGGGGTTTCATCGGGCCTGGAGGGTGGCGCGAACTTCGGCCGACCTCGACGCCGCGGAGCAGATCGGTGAGCAGCACATCCTCGAAGCGCTCGGCTTCCGCCTTCAAGATGTCGCAGCCTGACCTTCTGGAATTGCGCACACGCGGCCGCTGGCCTCCCCCCGAGGGACCGCGCGTGGCCATCGTCGGGTCGCGCCGCCCCTCGCCGTACGGCGAAGCAGTCGCCGAGCAGCTGGCGGCCGACCTGGCTCGGGCGGGGGTAATCGTTGTCAGCGGCCTTGCGTTGGGCATCGACGCCGCGGCCCACAGGGGCGCGTTGGTCGGTGGTGGAGTCACCGTCGCGGTCATGGGCACCGGGGTCGACATCGTGTATCCCGCCGCGCACGGCAAGCTTGCGGAAGAGATCGTTGCGGCGGGCGGCGCGCTGGTGAGCCAGTTCCCGGACGGAACCGCTCCGCGGCGCCACAACTTTCCTGCCCGCAACTGGACGATGGCAACTCTGTCCGACGCAGTCGTGGTGGTCGAGGCAGCCGAGGGCTCCGGAGCCCTCATCACGGCCGAAGCGGCTCTCGACCTAAATAAGGAAGTGCTGGCCGTGCCCGGAAGCGTGTTCTCGCCCCTCTCGGTCGGCACTCACCAGCTGATCCGCGATGGGGCTCAATTGGTGCAGAACGCGCGCGATGTGCTGGCCACGTTGGGGGTGGTCCAGGAGGTGCTGGACGACCCGCTTGCGCCGCCCAAAAACCTCGGGATCGATGCGCCGCCCGGGCACGACGGCATCCTCGCCCACCTCTCTGACGTGCTGGCTCTGAGCGCCGCCGAGATCGCCCGAAAACTCCAGCTCCCGGTCCCCGAGGTGCTCGTCCGGCTGACGGCGCTCGAGCTCGACGGCGCTGTGCGCCGTCACCACGACGGTTACGTTCGGGCATTGCGCCGCAGCCCAAAACGAGCGTAGGATTGCCCGCCCAGAACCCGACTCAGGAGGTGAAAGCCTGCTGGTTGGGAATAAAGAGGTGCTGTGTCCGAAGGTTTGATCATCGTCGAGTCCCCCGCCAAGGCGAGGACTTTGAAGCGGTTCCTGGGTGACCGTTTTGACGTCCTGGCCTCGATGGGTCACGTCCGCGACCTGCCCGGAAACGAGATGGGCGTCGAGGTCGAGGCTGGCTTCAAGCCCCATTACGAGGTGGTCGAGAGCCGCAAGAAGACGATCACCGAGCTTAAGTCCGCGGTCAAGAAGGACGGGGGCGCAGTGATCCTCGCGTCCGACCCTGACCGGGAAGGCGAGGCGATCGCGTGGCATCTCGCGGAGGTGCTCAAGTTGAAATCCCCCAGGCGGATCGAGTTCCACGAGATCACGTCAGAGGCCGTCCGGAAGGCGCTCGAGTCTCCGCGGGACATCGACATGCGACTGGTCAACGCCCAGCAGGCGCGCCGGGTGGTGGACCGCCTGGTCGGCTTCCGCCTGAGCCCGTTCCTGTGGGCCAAGGTGCAGAAGGGCATTGGGGCCGGGAGGGTGTCTTCGGTTGCGCTGCGTCTGGTGGTCGACCGCGAGGAAGAGATTCGCAAGTTCGTCGCGGTGGAGTCCTGGACGGTTGACGTCGAGCTCTCCAAGCTGGCCGACGAGCGCCGGTTCCTCGCCCGGCTAAACCGCCCTCGAAACGCTGCCGGCAGCACCGACGCAGAAGCCAAGCTCGAGGTCAAGACACAGGCGGAGGCCGACGCGATCGTCCGCGCGCTCGAAGGCGCCTCCTACAAAGTCATCGGCGTCGAGAAGAAGCGCCGGACCAAGAGCTCGAACGCGCCCTACATCACCTCCACCCTTCAGCAGGACGCGTCGAGCCGCCTAAGGTTCCGGCCGCGCAACACGATGCGTATCGCGCAGCAGCTCTACGAAGGTGTCGACCTCGACGAGGGCTCGACCGGTTTGATCACCTACATGCGTACCGACTCGACGCGCATCTCAGCCGAAGCCGAGGCGAAGGTGAAGGGCTTGATCAAGGAGAGCTTCGGCGAGAAGTACATCGGCAGCGGGCCGCGGGCCGCAAAGGCCAGTCCCGGCGCGCAGGATGCGCACGAGGCCATCCGGCCGACCGACGTCAACCGCACGCCTGAGTCAATTCGCCGGCACCTCAGCGCGGACCAGTTCAAGCTCTATGAGCTCATCTGGCGGCGGTTCGTCGCCAGCCGGATGGCGCCGGCCGTGTACGACCAGACGCAGGTCGAGATCGAGGGCGGCGAGTACATCTTCAGGGCCAACGGCTCAGTCCTGACGTTCGACGGCTTCTACAAGGTGTGGGAGCGCGACGAGAACGGTGAGACGGAGCTGCCTGAGCTCGCGGAGGGCGAGAACCTCGAGTACCACTCCGTCAAGCCCGAGCAGCATTTCAGCCAGCCACCGCCGCGCTACTCGGAGGCGACCCTGATCAAAGAGCTGGAGCAGCGCGGGATCGGCCGCCCGTCCACCTACGCGCCCATCGTCGAGACGATCACGAAGGACCACGGGTACGTGGAGATCAAAGATCGGCGCCTTTACCCGAGCCCGATCGGCGAGGCGGTGAACACGATCATGGTCGAGCATTTCAAGGTCATCTCAGACGATGACTACACCGCGACGCTGGAAAAGCGCCTCGACGAGGTCGAAAACGGCAGCCAGGAATGGGTGCCGGTCGTCAGCGACTTCTACGGCCCCCTGCAGCAGATGCTCACGGCCGCAGAAGAGGCGACGCCTGCCGACACCGATGAGGTTTGCCCGCTGTGCCACGAGGGACACCTGGTGCGCAAAGCCAGCCGTTACGGACCCTTCATGGGCTGCTCGCGCTATCCCAAATGCAAGTTCCGGCGCGCGCTGACCCCCGACGGCGAGCTACCGCAGCCGAAGCTGCTCGACGAAAAGTGCCCGGACTGCGGCAGGCCTCTTCAGCTGCGCACCGGCCGCTACGGCGAGTTCACGGGGTGTTCCGGTTATCCCGAGTGCAAGTACATCAAGCGCGACTCGGCCCAGAGCGAGGCGAAGCCCACCGGCGAGAAGTGTCCGCAGTGTGGGGAGGGGCAGCTCGTTGAAAGGACAGGTCGCTATGGCCCGTTTGTCGCCTGCTCGCGCTATCCCGAATGCAAGTACCGGGCCAACATCGGCAAGGACGGCAAGCTCCGCGAGGGGCCAAAGGTGCTGGACGAGCCATGCCCAATCTGTGGCAAACCGCTGGTCGAGCGCCGCGGCCGGTACGGGACGTTCAAGTCCTGCTCGGACTACCCGAAATGCCCTGGCCCGAAGGGCGTCAAGAAGGTCGAAGCCGCCTCTTAACGCACGCGTTTACAGTGGTGCGACATGCGCAGCCGCACGAGCCTGTTGACGCTCGCCCTCCTGCTGCTTTCGTGCGGGGGATCGTCGCCAAGCGCATCGCACTCCCCGAGGGCCGGCGCCTCTCCGAGCTCAACAGCCTCGCCCAGCTCGACGCCAACTGGCGGCCCGCTCACCGGCGCCTACGGACTCTTGCTGTCCGCGGGGACCTTGCAGCTGATCAAGACGGACGGCAGCGTGGCGGCGGGGGTGCCGGTCGCCGCCGCATCGACTCAGTCCTGCTCGGGACAGCAGGACCGGCTCGTCGCGCCGCCACCGGTGAGCGCCAGCAATGATGAGGTGTACTTCCGCGACGGAGACACCAGAATCCGCATGGTCGTTCCACCTGGCAGCGCAGCTGACGTGACATCCGTGCCCGGCGGCCCGAACATCATCAGCTTCTTCTCTGTCAGCCCCGACGATCAGCAGATCGCCGTTTTCACAGAAAACGTTTCGAGCGGGACGGGGATCGATGAGCGCCTATACGTCGAAGACCTGCACGGCGGTGGCCACCACGTGGACATCTACACGACGCAGGTGCCGAAGGACGAGAGAGGGACGACCTTGTGGCCTATGGGTTGGCATGGGGGAGCGCTGGTGCTCGCCGTATTTCGCGCCTGTACGTCCGAGGCCTCAGGCTTGCAGCCGAGGGAGTGGCACGTGTCCAACGCGGTCAGCGGAGCGCGTGTGGCCACCATCAGCGGGACGAACTGCGTCTTGAGCACATGGCCTTCCGCCGGCGGCGTGGGCTGCATGGACCCGCAGGGCGTGACCACCCTCTACAACTGGGCTGGAAAGGTGGTGTCAGTCACAGGGCCTGGGATACAGGGCGCGGGCTCGACCACCGGGCTGTCGCCCGCCGGCCAGAGCATCTTTTTCTCGACCGGCACCAGCCTGGGCCAATCGACACCGACGACGCGAATCGTCCAGCTCGGACCCGGGCCGTATACGACCGTCCAGGGTCATGCGGCGTGCGGCTGGATCGATGAGGACCACCTGCTCGCCGGCGATGCTGTCATCCAGTTCCCGGCCGAGACGCCCGGCAACCTCCAGGTCACGGCCACAGCAACTCCTCTGGAAGCCAGCGGCCAGTGCGCCGGCCGGTTTCCCGGCTCGTTGTGACGGGTATACTCCCTGAGCCAGTCGTAACCGACTGAGTTAGCACGCCCGGGGCACAGCCCCTGTCCTTCTGAAACTTTGCATCAGAAGGCCGGAACCGGGCGGAAGTGGAACAGGGAGGCAATCAAACGTGGCTCAAGTGACCTTGAAGCAGCTGCTGGAGGCGGGTGTCCATTTCGGCCACCAGACCAGCCGCTGGAACCCCAAGATGCGTACCTACATCTTCACGGCCCGAAACGGCATCCATATCATCGACCTGCAGAAGACCGTCCGTCTGCTCGACGACGCGTGGGACTTCGTCCGCGGCGTGGCCGCCAGCGGGCGACCGGTGCTTTTCGTCGGCACGAAGAAGCAGGCACAGGAAACCATTCAGACCGAAGCGGCTCGCTGCGGGATGTACTTCGTCAACCGGCGTTGGATGGGCGGCATGCTCACCAACTTCAGCACCGTGAAAAAGCGCATCGAGCGCCTCCAGGAGCTGCGCAAGATGCAGCAGGAAGGCCAGTTCGAGCAGCTGTCGAAGAAGGAGGCGAAGCGCCTCACCGACGAGCTCGACCGGCTGATGTTCCACTTCGACGGCATCGCCGACATGAAGCGGCTGCCCGGCGCGATCTACGTGGTCGACCCACGCAAAGAGCACATCGCCGTGACCGAGGCCAACCGGCTGAAGATCCCGGTGGTCGCGATCACGGACTCCAACTGTGACCCCGACCTCATCACCTATGTCATTCCGGGCAACGACGACGCGATCCGCGCCGTCAAGCTGCTCACCGGGAAGATCGCCGACGCCTGCCAGGAAGGACGCCAGGAAGCCCAGGCCCGGGGCGAGATCCCGCCCGAGGTCGAAGAGCGCGAGTTCCTCGAGACGCCTCGCTACGAGGAGATCGAGGAGTACCTCGAGGACGAGGAGGATTACCTGCCGACTGTGTCGGAAGAGGAGTTCGTCCGCACTGCCGACGACGAGGAGTCCCGTTAGTGGCGAAGATCCCGATGGAGCTCATCAAGAAGCTCCGCGAGATGTCGGGCGCCGGAATGATGGACTGCAAAGCCGCGCTCGAGGAGGCCGACGGCGACCTCGAGAAGGCGTTCACCATCCTGCGCGAGAAGGGCATCGCCAAAGCGGGCAAGCGCGCGGGCCGGACGACCGGCCAGGGCGTGGTCGAGGCCTACCTGCACACCACGGGCGATGACTATCCGCCGCAGGTCGGCGTGCTGATCGAAGTGAACTGCGAGACAGACTTCGTCGCCAAAGGTGCCGAGTTTCGCAAGCTGGCCAAAGAGCTCGCGCTGCAGGTGGCGGGATACGAGCCGCGCTGGGTGTCACGCGAGGACGTCCCCGACGAGGTGCTCGTATACGAGCGGAACCTATATGAGGCGAAGGCCCAGCAGGACGGCAAGCCGGCGGAGATCATCCAGAAGATCGTCGACAGCCAGGTCGAGAATTTTCTGAAGCAGAGCTGCTTGATGGAGCAGCCGTACTTCCGGGAGCCGAGCCTCACCGTCCAGCAGTACATTGCAGAGCACATCTCCAAGCTTCAGGAGAACATTGCGGTGCGCCGCTTCGCGCGCTTTAACATCAGAGAGTCCTGAGGGAGATCTCATTCGTAACGTAGAGATGGGGGACCGTTCTCCGAAGTACAACCGCATCCTGCTCAAGCTGAGCGGGGAAGCGCTTGGCGGTTCGCGTGACTATGGCATCGACCTCGAGGTCGTCTCGAACATCGCGAGCCAGGTCAAGCGCGTGCATGAGATGGGCGTTCAGACCGCCCTCGTGGTTGGTGGCGGAAACATCTTCCGCGGCCTCGCGGCGAGCGAGCGCGGCTTCGACCGAGCCACTGGCGACTACATGGGCATGCTTGCCACCGTCATCAACGCGCTCGCTCTGCAGGACGCGCTCGAGCGGACTGGCATCCCGGCGCGCACGATGACCGCGATCCAGATGCCGCAGGTGGCCGAGCCCTACATCCGCCGCCGAGCAGTCCGACACCTCGAGAAGGGCCGTGTCGTGATCCTCGCCGCCGGCACCGGCAATCCATACTTCACCACAGACACCACCGCTGCGCTCCGCGCGGTCGAGATCGAAGCCGACGTCATCCTCAAGGCGACCAAGGTGGACGGCGTTTACACCTCCGACCCGAAGCGAGATCCCAATGCGGTCAAGCTCGCGCACCTCGGGTACCTCGAGGTGTTGAATCGAGGCATCGAGGTCATGGACAACACCGCGCTCACGCTGTGTATGGACAACAACGTTCCGATCGTGGTCTTCAACCTGCTGGAGCCCGGCAACATCGAGCGCGTGGTGCTGGGCGAAGAAATCGGGACGTTAGTAGGAGCAGCGACCACATGATCGATCCTGTCCTGCGCGACGCCGAGTCGAAGATGACCAAGTCCGTCGAGCATTTCGCTACCGAGCTGTCGACCATCCGGACCGGCCGCGCCAACCCGGCCCTTATAGATAAGGTGATGGTTCCGTACTACGGGACCCCGACGCCGCTG
>Ga0193695_1000078_pt1 | contig 15698 bp, 15 predicted proteins | sample L3s2metaG_FD_160568 | JGI IMG/M metagenome (GOLD analysis project Ga0193695, IMG submission 160568) | Soil microbial communities from a riparian zone of the East river system, Colorado, United States - L3s2 | ecosystem: Environmental > Terrestrial > Soil > Riparian zone | place: USA: East River... | reverse complement strand
AGGTCACCGCGCGTCAGCGGAGGCAAAGCTGCCTCGCGCGGCGCATCGGATCGATGTCGGGTCTCTCGTAGGCATTCGACCCCGCCGGGCCCAGTTCGCTACCGCTAGAGCTCAGCCGGTATAGGGATGGGTGGGCGTCGTCCCGCCGGGGCCGAGCAGGTCGAAGCCGTCGGGAATGTCGAGGTAGCCGTTGCGGCGGCCGGGCGCATCGGTGTGGCCGTATTGCCAGACGATCTTGCGGGTGTGGGGGTCGACGATGACCATGCGGTGGCGGTAGTCGTCGTTGACGCAGATCAGCCCATTCGGGAGGCGCTCGGCGAGGCTCGGGTGGTTGAGCATCCCCTGGCCGGAGGATGGGTGATAGGACCAGAGGATCTTGCCGGCGCGGTTGAACTCGTAGAGGCCGCCGGGATCGGAGTAGTCGGCGACGAGGTAGCGATCCGGGCCCAGCTGCTGGGGGTCGGAGGGGTATTCGATCGGCAGCTGCACGCTCCAGACGAGCTTGCCGGTCGGGGTGATCTCGTCGATGTAGGAGCCGTTCACCTCTGAGACGAGGATATTGCCGTCGCGCAGCGGCGTGTCGCCGTTGGGCGAGCCGAGGGCGTGCGGCGGTTCGTGTTCGCAGCGCGAGGGTTCGCCGATGCGCTTGAGGATCTTCTTGCTCGGCGCGATCAAGAGCAGGCGGCAGTTCTGGGCGTCGGCGACGGTGACGGTTCCGTCGCGCAGCAGATAGGCGTCGTCGGGCTCGTGCAGGTAGCCGGGTTCGGAGCCGGCGACATGGGGATGGCCATACGACCAGAGCAGCTTGCCCGAGGGGAAGGCGATCTGGACGATGCGCTCGTTCTGCTCCTCGTTGGAGATGATCTGCGTGCCGCCGTGGGTGAAGAAGGCGTCGTCGGGAAAGTAGAAGCCTCCGGGTGGCGCCGGACGCGTCTTGGAGGGGTAGCGCCAGAGGATCTTCTTGTGGGCATTGACGAGGAGCAGGCGGTTGTTGCCGCGGTCGGCGATCAGCAGGCGACCGACGAACGGGGGCGGCGGGCCGGTCTTCGTGTTCCGCTTCGCCGAGACCGCCCCCGCTTCTTCTTCGCCCGCGCCCTTGACCGTATGCTCGTGCAGAAGCACAACGCTTCGCAGAGGACTCCCGCCGGACCCCCTGCCGCCGATCAGGTAAGCGGTGGAGCCGACGACGGCCGCGGCACCGCCGGCAACCGGGAAGGGCAACCGACCAGCCGGCGACATCTTGCCCGTAGCCGGGTCGAAGCGCCAAGCGCGGTCGCTGGGAACTCCATTTGCTTCGCCGCCGAGGACGTAGACGCGGCCGCCGAGGACGACGGCGGCGGCGTGCGAGGTTGACTGGGGCAGGTGGCCAATGACGCGGGTGGTGCCAGCCCGGAGATCGACTTCCTGGATCGCATCGCTGGAGCCACCATTTGCTGGCTCGCCGCCGAAAGCGAAGATCTTTCCGTCAAGGGCGGCGACGGCCATGTAGCGGACGGGAGCGGGCAGGGTCGCCACCTGCGTGAAGCTGCCGCCATCGGATGTGGCAAGGACGGAGTCGAGCGGAGCCCTTCCGTCATAGCCACCGAGCACGTAGACGCGGCCGCCGAGGGCCACCGCGCTCAGGTCCGAGCGAACGCTCGGGAGGTGGCCGACGGCGCTGGCGGTCGCGCCGGAGGAGATTTCCCCACCTGGCACCGGCAAGGCCTGGACTTCATCACTGCTTACTTCGGTGCCGCCACCAAAGACCAGCACCCGATCGCCGAGCACCGCCGCGGCGGCATCGTGGAGCGGGCCGCTCAACGACCCGACTTCGCTCAGCCGGCCGCTGTTGCCATCGAGTTGGAAGACACCGCTGACCGAAGCTTCGGTGGAGTCAAGGCCGCCGAGGATCAGCGGGCCTTTGCGGAGGGCTACCACCGACTCACCCGCGATCGGCGCTGGCAGGGAGGGCGCGAGCCGGGAGACCAAGGTCGTCCTCAGCACCGGCGCATCCTGGCGCGACGACCCCCCGCCGTTGGAGATTTGGTTGGCGGTCACAGTCGCCACTACGGCGCCAAGGACGAGCAAAAGGATCGTCAAGCGACGTGCCCGGCCGGGACGCCCCTTCGGAGGACGCGCCCTTCGTGGCCGTCTCGCGGGGGCATTTCTCCGTGAGCTTGAGTCGGTCGACACGGCGTCGCGCAGCCTGTCACCGCAACCTTAGAGGCAGGTGAGTGCGCTCTCATCTTGGCTTTAGCGGGATTCGGCAACCTGCCGCGCCATGAACGAGACCACGATGCAGCCGCCTGTAGTTGCCGCCCCCCATCAACCGTTTTCGCTGGGCCGCCAGATGCTCAACAAGGTCCCCGAGATCACCCTCTACTTCTGGGTGATCAAGATCCTCTGCACCACGGTCGGCGAGACCTTCGCCGACAACCTCAACGAAAACCTCGGTCTCGGCCTCAGCGGGACCAGCTACATCATGGGCGCACTCCTGATCGGCGTCCTCGCCTTCCAGTTCAGGGCGAAGAGGTACGTCCCGGGCATCTACTGGCTCGCGGTGGTCCTGATCAGCGTCGTCGGCACCCTGGTCAGCGACAACCTGGTCGAAAACTACGGCGTCACCCTGCAGACGACGACGATCGCCTTCAGCGCGATCCTGATCGCGGTCTTCGCCACTTGGTACGCGAGCGAGCGGACGCTCTCCGTCCACACGATCGTCACCACGAAACGCGAGGCGTTCTACTGGCTGGCGATCCTCTTCACCTTCGCCCTCGGTACCTCAGCCGGGGACTTCCTCTCCGAGCAGCTCGAACTCGGCTACCTGTTGGCGCTCGGCATCTTCGCCGGGGCGATCGTGGTGATCGCGGTGCTGCACTTCGGCCTGCGGCTGAACGCGATCCTCTCCTTCTGGCTCGCCTACATCCTCACCCGCCCGCTCGGCGCCTCGATCGGCGACTACCTCGCCTCGCCGAAGGCCGAAGGCGGCCTCGGACTCGGCACCAACCTGACCAGCTTCCTCTTCCTCGGCACGATCTTGGCGCTGGTCGTCTACCTCGCGATCTCCAAGCGCGACGTGATTCCGACCGGGGCGGCTGCAGAAGCGGAGGCGCTGTCGGCGGAGGGCGAGGCCCGCATCCTCGTCGTCACCAACAAGACCGACGCGACCCCGGCCGTGGCCGAAGCGGTGCGGGAACGGGCGATCGCCGGCCCGGCCAGCTTCTTCGTCCTCGTTCCCAATCCCGCCCACGTGGCGTTCGACCGCGTCAGCGAGGACACCGGCCTGGGTGAGAAGGTCCTCGGCCGGGCGCTGCCCAAACTGGAGGAGCCGGCCGGCGGAGAGGTCTCCGGGCGGGTGGCGGTGAGCCCCAACGCCTATGACGACATCGTCGAGGAGCTGAACCGGGCGAGCTATGACGAAATCATCCTCGAGACCTTCCCCAGCCATGTCTCGCACTGGCTGCACGTCGATCTGCCCGAGCGGGTCGCGGCGCTCGGCTATCCGCTGAAGACTGTGACGGCGACCCACTACTAGGGCCGAGGCACCCGCTCGTTTCCGCGCTCGAAAGAAGGGGCCCCGGTCAGTCTGGCCCCTTCTTCGAGCGATTGGATGGCGAGGGTCAGCGGCCGGAGTCCTGGGACTCCCCGTCGGCCGACTGGCCGACCAGGTTGAGCCCGCGGTCGAGCTGGACGTCGACCTGGCTGCCGTCGGCCTTGGTCACCTCGACCTGGTAGTAGCTCTCCTCGTCGCCGACCTCGGTTTCGGTGACGGTCCCGCCGCCGGTCGCCTTGAGCGCGGCGGCGCTCGCTTGGTCGAGCGCCTTGCCGGTGATCGGGTGGGAGCTATCTCCGCCGCCGGTTGCGCTTGCGACCCCGGCTCCCCCTGCGGCGAGAGCGAGAGCCGACGCCCCGACGAGCAATACCTTGGTTCGCTTCTTCATTGGGTCCTCCTTGTGTTGTCTACGAGGACCACTTGTACGGGCGGCCGATGAAACGACTGTGAAACGAACCTCTCCGAGATCAGGCCGCGGGGATCTCGATCCAAATGTCGGCGCCGCCGTCGGGGTCGTTGGCGGCGCTGGCGAAGCCGCCGTGCGCGAGCGCGATCGTCTCGACGATCGCCAGGCCGAGTCCGACGCCGCCCTGGCCCCGGGCGGCGTCGGCACGGCTGAAGCGCTCGAAGGCCCGGGGGGTGAACTCGGGCGGGAATCCGCCGCCTTGGTCGCTGACGTGCAATTTGACCCCGCCGGGATCCGCGGCCGCCCAGATTCGAACCGCGCCGTCGCCGTGGCGGAGGGCGTTGTCGACCATGTTGGTCAGTGCCTGCTCGAGGCGAAGGCGATCCGCCTCGATCACGAGCCCGGCGTCGCCGTCGACGACGAGGCGTCGACCGGACTTGGTCGCACGGGCCCGGAAGCGTTCGGCGACCGTCTTCAGCAGGTCGCTGACCGAGAGCCGCTCCAGCGCCAACGCCAACCTGCCGTCCTCCGAGCGGGCGACGACCAGGAGGTCCTCGGCGAGCTGGACCAGGCGGTCGACCTCCTCCAGGCCGGAGGCGATCGCGGCTCTGAGCTCCTCCTCCGATTCCCCGTGCCTGAGCGCCAGCTCGAGCTCAGTCTTGTGCAGCGTCAGCGGCGTGCGCAGCTCGTGGCTGGCGTCGTCGACGAAGCGGCGCTCGCGCTCCAGCGTGGCGTCGATCCTGGCCAGCATCTCGTTCAGCGTCAGGCCGAGCCTCCGTAGCTGGTCCTTGGCCGGTGGAACCGGGAGGCGCTCGTCCGGTTCGCTGGCCGAGATTGCCGCCGCGCGCCGGCGCATCTCCTCGACCGGGCGCAGCGCCGCCGCCGTCGCCAGATAGCCGGCGAGCGCGGCCAGGAGCAGCACCGCCGGGCCGCCGATCAGGAACAGCGCGGCAAGTCCGTCGAGCGCGTCGTTGCGATCCCCTAGCGAGGAGCCGACCACGACGATCACCTTGCCGGCCGGAGTTTCGCTGGGAGCGGCGAGAAGTCGGGCGGCCGCGTCGATTCCCGGCAGGCGGGCGCGTTCGAGGAAGGTCGGTGACGTGACCGCCTCCGCCAGCTGGGATCGGCTCAACACCGGCCGGTCGCCCAGCTGCGGCGTCGAGTCGACGATCCGTCCTCTCGGCGTCAGGACCTGGGCAAAGCTCTCGCCCGGCTCGATCAGCGACACATTGTGCGATCCGCCGAGGGTCCTTTCCGACGTTTGGGCCAGGGCTGAGACCTCGCCGGCGCGTGAGCGCAGCCCATTGTTGATCGATTCGTCGAGCCGGGCTTCCAGCCGGAAGTAGAGGAAGAAGCCGACCGCGACCAGGACCAGGGCCATCGCCGCCGTGAAGGCCAGGGTCACGCGCAGGCGAATCGGCACCCGGCTCAACGCCCACCGTCCCGCCGCAACCGGTACCCGACCCCACGCACCGTCTCGATCGACTCGACCCCGAACGGGCGGTCGATCTTCTCGCGCAGGAACCGCACGTAGGAGTCGACGATGTTGGAGCGGTTCTCGTATTCGTAGTCCCAGGCGTGCTCGATCAGCTGGAAGCGGGTGAGGACCTCGCCACGCCTTCGCATGAAGACTTCGAGCAGGGCGAACTCCTTTGCCGAGAGGTCCATCTCGCTTCTCCCCCGCCATGCCTGCCGCGTCGCCGGATCGAGGCGCAGGTCGCCGACCCGGAGCTCGGTCGGGCGCTCCGGCGCGCCGCGGCGGACGACCGCGCGCAGCCGCGCCAGCAACTCCGCGTAGGAGAAGGGCTTGGTCAGGTAGTCGTCAGCGCCGCGATCAAGCCCCGCGACCCTGTCTTTGACCGCGTCGCGCGCGGTCAGCATCAGGATCGAGGACCAGACCCCCGACTCCCTCAGCCGTCGGCAGACCTCGAGGCCGTCGATGCCGGGAAGCATCAGGTCGAGGACGATCGCGTCGTACTCGACGGCTTCGGCTTTCCACACGGCTTCCTCCCCGTCGCCGGCGACGTCGACGGCCATTCCCTCCCGCTCGAGCCCGCGCCGGATCAGGCCGGCCATCTTCGCTTCGTCCTCGACGATCAGCACTCGCATTGGGCGTCCTGAGCCAGGTTGTCGAGCAAAGATGAAAGCAGGATGAATGACGGATGAATCCGGTCCCGGCCCGGCGGCGCTTCGCAAGCGCGCTTCTCGCGATTTCACCCTGAGCAACGCGACCCGCATCGCTTTCATCTCCGTTTCACACACTCGCCGTACCTTGCCGACGATCGACCTTGAACCCTCGTGGCATCCAGACTCCGGCGGTACTCGCGCTCGCAGCGGCGGCGGCGTTCTGGGGATGTGGCTCGTCCGGAGGCGGTGCCTCGACTAGCGCCGCTGCGGTGAGGCGCTCCGCGTCAGCGGATCGGCCGCCCTGGTCGCGGCCGACGATCGATCCAGCGAACTTCGAATCCCGGGTGACCAACCCTTACCTGCCCTTGGTGCCCGGCACGACGCTGCTCTACCGGGGCGTGATGAAGGACGGCACCACCCCTCAGGTCGACAACTTCACGGTCACGCACAGGCGCAAAGTGGTGATGGGAGTCAGCTGCACGGTGGTGCGCGACACCGTCACCTCGCGGGGGCGGCCGATTGAGCGCACCTACGACTGGTTCGCTCAGGACCGCCAGGGCAACGTCTGGTACATGGGCGAGGAGACCCAGGAGCTGCGGCACGGCCACTTCGGCAAGATGATCGATTCCGGTCCTGCTGGCGTGAACGGCGCCCAGCCGGGGGTGATGATGGAGGCGCACCCGACGAAGGGCGACTCTTACTGGCAGTTCCACTGGCCGGGGCACGCGCTGGATACCGCGATCGTGCTCGGAAGCGGCGGCACCGTCACCCTCCCCTACGGAACTTTCAAACACACCCTGTTGACCCAGGAGCAGTCACCGCTGGAGCCGGGCGTCATAGATCACAAGTGGTCGGTGCGGGGAATCGGCTACGTCGAGGAGCGCGCGGCAAGCGGAACCAAAGAGCAGATCAAGCTCGTCCGCGTGACCCACCACTGATATCGACCCGAGGAGGACGCCGTGAGCGCTAACAACCGTTCAATCGCAAGGAGGGGAATCTTGGCGCTGGCCGTAGCCTGCGCCCTTGCCGGTGGTGCTGCCGCCACTTCGCCGACGCTGGCCGCCACTCCGGCTGGGCTGATCATGTCGGGCGCGGGGCCGGGCTGGCCGACGACGATCAGCCCGAGCGATTTCGTGCCGCAGGTGACCAACCGCTGGTTCCCGCTGAAGCCGGGCAGCGTCTGGCGCTACAAGGGCCTCAAGGAAGGCGTGAAGACGACCGACACCGTGACCGTCACTCACCAGACGAAGCGCATCCTCGGCGTCGCCACCACCGTCGTCCACGACGTCGTCAAGGTGAAAGGCAAGCCCGAGGAGGTCACCGACGACTTCTACGCCCAGGATCGCGAAGGGAACGTCTGGTACTTCGGCGAGGAAACCGAAGAGCTCAACGCGCAGGGGAAGCCGACGGGCACCGAAGGGTCGTTCGAAGCGGGGGTGGAAGGGGCCCGCGCCGGGGTGCTGATCCCTGGCAAGCCTAAGGTCGGCTTGGTCGGCCGCCAGGAGTTCCTCAAAGGCGAAGCCGAAGACCACTTCGAAGTCCTCGACCTGAAGGCGAGCGTCTCGGTTCCCTACGTCTCCACGCAGAAGGCGCTGCGGACGCGCGAGTGGACGCCGCTCGAGCCCGGGACGATCGACAACAAGTACTACGTGCGCGACGTCGGCACCGTCCGCGAGATCGCGGTAAAGGGGCCGGTCGAGCGACTGAGGCTCGTCTCGTTCAAGAAGGGCTGAATTGATCAGCGTCCGTGCGGATGCACTCCGTGCAGGCGACCTATTAGGGTACCCTAATTCCATTCCTTTAGTCGCCTACGGCGGCGGGTGAAGCCAAAAGCGCTTCTGCTTCACCTCGTTCTCATCTGACGTTAATCTCGTCTGGCATCGTCTTGACGATGCATGTGTTGGTGGTCGAGGACGAGGTGAAGATGGCGGCCCTGATTCGGCGCGGCCTCGTCGAGCAGGGTTTTGCCGCTGACATCGCAGCGAACGGTGAGAAGGCGCTGCTGATGGCGGGCTCCGCTGATTACGCCGCGATCGTTCTCGACGTCATCCTGCCCGGCATCGACGGCTTCGCCACCTGCCGGCGGCTGCGGGAAGGCGGCGTGTGGGCGCCTGTCCTGATGCTGACCGCGCGTGGGGCCATAGAGGATCGCGTCGCCGGTCTCGACGGTGGCGCCGACGACTATCTGACCAAGCCCTTCTCCTTTGCCGAGCTGCTTGCGCGGCTGCGAGCCCTGATCCGGCGCGGGCAGAACGAGCGTCCCGCGGTCGTCGAGGTGGGCGATCTGCGCCTCGATCCCGCAACCATGCAGGTATGGCGGGGCGAGACTGAGGTCGCACTCTCGGCCAAGGAGTTCGCCGTCCTCGAGGCATTCATGCGCCGACCCGGCTATGTCCTTTCCCGTCTACAGCTGCTCGAACAGGCTTGGGAGTACGACTACGAGCACCGCTCCAACGTGATCGAGGTCTACGTTCGCTACCTGCGCCAGAAGATCGACAAGCCGTTCGGAGTCGAGTCGATCGAGACTGTTCGCGGCGCGGGTTATCGCCTGCGGAAGGATGGTGGACGTTGAGGCGGCTCTCGATCCGATTGCGAGTGACCCTGGTCTTCGCATTGGTGATGGCGATCGTGCTCGGCGCGACCGGCGTCTTCGTCTACCTGCGCTTCGGAGCCGAGCTCGACGGCACGATCAACTCCGGCCTGCGCTCTCGTGCCGGTGATGTGGCGGCCCTGATCAAGGAGGCCGACTCGGGCTTGAGCGAGAGGGGCCGGGGTGGGCTGGTTGGGCGTTCTGAGAGCTTCGCCGAGGTGCTCGACCCCGCGGGCAAAGTGCTCGATTCGACCAGCTCGGTCGGCGGCCACGTTCTTCTCGGTCCGGCCGAGCTTCGCCGGGCTGAGCTTGGGCCGGTCTTCCTCAACCGAGGACCCCTGCCGGGACTGCTGGACGAGTCTCGGCTGTTGGCGGTTCCGGTTCGAGCGCGGGGCCAGCGACTCGTCGCGGTCGTCGGAACGTCGACCGCGGGCCGCGCCGAGTCGCAGGCCGACCTTGCCCAGTTGCTCCTGGTCGGCGGCCCGGTCGCGTTGCTACTCGCCTCACTGGCGGCCTACGGAGTCGCTGCGGCAGCCCTGCGGCCAGTCGAGGCGATGCGTGCCCGGGCCGCCGAGGTCTCTACCGCCGCGCCCGATCAGCGACTGCCGGTGCCGCCGACCCACGATGAGATCGCTCGCCTCGGGGTTACGCTCAACGCGATGCTCGGTCGACTGGGCGAAGCCCTCGCGCACGAGCGGCGATTCGTAGCCGACGCCAGCCACGAGTTGCGAACGCCGCTGGCGATCCTCAAGGCTGAGCTCGATCTCGCGCTCAGCCAAGAGCGCTCCCAGGCGGAGCTGCGGACGGCGCTGGCATCGGCGTCCGAGGAGACCGACCGGCTGACCTTGCTCGCCGAGGATCTGCTGACGATCGCCCAGACCGACCAGGGGGAACTGCCGGTGAGGCTGGCGCCCACGGACATCGGCGAGGTTCTGAACGGAGTCGTCCGGCGCTTCTCCCGTCGCGCCGAGGAGGGCGGCCGCGACATCAAGGTAAGCGTGGAGCCTGGGCTGGGGGTGGCGGGCGACCGGATGCGGCTCGATCAGGCGCTCGGCAACTTGCTGGACAACGCCCTCCGCTACGGATCGAGGCCTGTCAGCCTCACAGCGGTCAGCCATGACGGCGCGGTTGAGCTTCATGTCCTCGATCGCGGGCCCGGATTCGCGGAGGACTTCCTCGGTCGGGCATTTGAGCGCTTCAGTCGCGCCGATGCGAGCAAGCGCGATGGCGGAAGCGGCCTTGGGCTCTCGATCGTGGCTTCGATCGCGCGCGCCCATCGGGGGGAGGCACATGTCGCCAATCGAGAGGGAGGTGGAGCAGACGTGTGGCTGACGCTGCCTGCCGCCAGCCGGCAATAGCCAGGTTCACTCTCCCCGCCGCTCTCACCTGAGCCTCATCTTCGAGGCGTACAAGTACAAGTTCTCCAACCGCCATCGAACGAGAGGAGCGATCGTGAGGGTGAATCGGCTGAGGTCGTTGGGAGCGGTGTCGATCGTCGGCCTTCTGCTTGTGGGGTGTGGGGGCGGAGGCAATGGATCGACCGTCAGGGGCGTCAGCGAAAAGACCTCTTCAAGCACCGCGGTCAATCCACCGGCATCAGGAGGGGCAGTCCCCAGCGAGGCGCAGTCGGCAGCGACCGGCGACATCCCCGACAACCAGGTCTTCCTCACCTACGACAATCGCGCGGCCGGCTACTCGATCCGCTATCCCGAGGGCTGGGCACGAAAAGGCTCCGCCTCCGACGTCACCTTTCAAGACCGGGCAAACGTCATCCACGTGCTCGTCGCCAAAGGGGCCCCACCGACCCCCGCCGCCGCCGAAGCCGGCCTCGTCAAGCTGAGGCGCAGCGACCCGAGTGTCAACGGGGGAGCGGCACAGGCGCGGACGATCGACGGCGCCCCGGTGATCAAACTCACCTATACCCGCCTCAGCGCGCCCGACCCGGTCACCGGCAAGCGCCTGCCGCTGAGGATCGACCGCTACGAGTACGCCCACGGGGGCAAGGTGGCGATAGTCGACCTTGGCACCCCGAAGGGCGTCGACAACGTCGACGCCTACCGGATGATCAGCGAAACCTTCCGGTGGCGGTAGGCAGCCTCTACCTCGAGCCGGAGGCCACGCAGCCCGAGGCCATCGACTGGCCTGCCTTGGAGCTGCACGACATTTTCAAGATCTATCGTTCCGGGCCGGTCGAGACGGTCGCCTTGCGCGGCGTCGACCTTGAGGTGAAGAGGGGCCAGCTTGTCGCGATCCTCGGCCCTTCAGGCTGCGGCAAGAGCACGTTGCTGGCGCTGGCGGCGGGCCTTGATCGCCCTTCCGCGGGAGACGTTCGCGCCTTTGGCGACTCCCTGGCGATGCTGAGCGAGGCCGAGCTGGCCGCCTACAGGGGCCGGAGGATCGGCATCGTCTTCCAGAGCGAAAACCTTTGGCCTTCGCTGAGCGCGCACGAGAACGTCGAGCTGGCCCTGCGGCTGGGGGGTTTTCATCAGCCTCGGAAGCGAGCAGGGGACGCGCTCAACGCTCTCGGTCTCGCAAGGCGTCTTGAGCATCGGGTCGCCGCGCTCTCAGGTGGCGAGCAGCAGCGGGTGGCGATCGCCGCCGCGGTGGCGCGCCGGGCGCCGCTCGTGCTTGCCGACGAGCCCACGGGCGAGCTTGACGCCGAGAACGAGCGCATCGTGCTCGAAGCGCTCCGCCGCTTGCCGATCGAGCATGGCTGCGCGGTGGTTGTGGTCACCCACTCCGACGCGGTGGCCGCGGCGGCGCATCGCGTGGTCGAGCTTCGCGACGGGGCGGTGGTTCGGTGAGGGAGCTTGCTGTCGAGGCGGCGGAGTTGGCTGGGTGCCGGGAAGTCTCGGTCTCCTACGGCCGCGGCCGCTCTCAGGTCACGGCCCTCGCCGGTGTCGAGATGTCGATCGCCGAGGCCGAGGCGATAGCGCTCTGGGGTCCGTCCGGCTCAGGCAAGACGACTCTCCTGAATGTGTTCGGGGGGCTTGTCGTGCCGAGCGCCGGCAGCGTGCTCTGGAGGGGCGAGCCGCTCTCATCGCTCGACGTCGCGGCTCGTGGCAGAGCCCGTGCCGCTGGAATCGCCTACGTCTTTCAGGGATCGAACCTGCTGCCCACGTTCACTGTCTACGAGAATGTGGCCTTCGCTGCCTGGGTCGCTGGGCGTGCCGGGGAGTCGATCCGACACGAGCCGGCCGAGCTGCTCGAGCTGGTCGGCCTGGGGGCGAAGCTCGACTCCCTCCCATCTGAGCTGTCGGGCGGAGAGGGTCAGCGGGTAGCGATCGCCCGGGCGTTGGCGCAGAAGCCGGACCTGCTCTTGTGCGATGAGCCAACCGGCCATCTGGACTCCGACACGGCAGGGCGGGTGCTGGATCTGATCGAGGCGTTGCGCGAGCGCTTCGGCTTCGCGCTTGCGATCGCCACTCACGACCGCGAAGTCGCCTCCCGCTGTCCGCGGCTGATCCGTCTCGCCGACGGCCGAATCGTTCCAGGGGCGCCGTCGTGAGCGCCATCCTTCGGCTGGCCCTGGCGCGGGTGAGGCGCTCGCCGTCGCAGACCGCGACGCAGGTCCTCGTCTTGGCCGGAGCGGTGGCGCTGCTCGGGGCGATGATCCTCTTCATCGGCCACTCGCTGCGGACGATGACCGCTTCGGCGGTTCGCGGCGTCCCGCTGGACCTCCAGGCCCCGGTGCCCTCCTATGGCCAGGCGCGCGCCCTGGCGAGTGGGGTCGGACGCCAGCCCGACGTCGGCCAAAGCGCGCCGACGGCCACCGCCCCGTTTGCCGGTGTCAGCCACCGTGGCCCGGAAGGCATAACCAGCGCCGGGAGGGGAGCGGTCCTCGCTGTGCCACCGAGCTACCCGCTCAAGATCGACGCCTTCCGGTTCCTGCGCGGCTCGCTGCGGCCGGGGCAGGTGGTCCTCGATCAGCAGCTGGCGGCGACCCTGCAGGCGAGGATCGGCGACAGCGTCACCCTGAGGACCGGGGGCAGAGGCCAGCCGCAGCGGTTCGAGGTCAGCGGCATCGCGCTGGTGACGGCGCCCGACCTCCTCTTCCAGCCCCTTAACCCGCAGCTCGGTCCGGCGCCCGCGCAGCCGCCCTCCAACGTGGCCATCGTGCCGCTGGGGACCTTCGCCCGCACGCTCGCCCCGCAGCTCCCCTCGCTGGCGTCGGCGAGCATCGGCTCCTCCGCTGTGCCTGGTACCCAAGCCGGCGTGCAGTGGCAGGTTCAGGCCCAGGTTGACCCGGCGGCGCTCACCGGCACCCCGAGCCACGCCCTCACGCGAGCGGGCCAGATTCGCAACTCGTTGCAGCGAACCTTCACCGGCAAGATCCAGTTCGTCGACAATCTCTCCGAAGCCCTCGAAACGGCGGCCGGAGACGCTCTTTACGCCGACGCGCTCTTCATCATGCTCGCGGTCCCGGGCGCGCTGCTCGCTCTCGGTCTCGCTTACCTTGCCGCACTGGGAACCGTGGACCGTGATCGGCGCGAGCTGGCACTGTTGCGGGCTCGCGGTGCCAGCCGCCGGCAGCTGTTCGCCCTCGCGGCTGCGGAGGCCGGGGTCGTCGGCTTCCTCGCCGGGCTTCTGGGCGCCGGCCTTTCCTTCGTCGCGGTCGCCCTGCTGATCGAAGGCTCGGTCGGCCTGACGGTGGCCCGGGGGGTAACCGTGATCGCAGCCTGCATCGGACTGGCCGTAGCGGGCGCGCTGGCAGCGCGCCTGGGGACCGGGCTACGGGCGCTTTCAGACACCGTTGCCGAAGGCCGACGCAGCGCCCGGCGAGAGCGACCGCCCCTGTGGCAGCGTCTCTACCTCGATCTGCTGGCCCTCGCGATCAGCGGCCTGATCTACTGGCTCACCGCCAGCACCGGGTTCTCGGCTGTGGTCAACCCCGACTCCAACCCGACCCTTTCCCTCTCGATCTACATGTTCTTCGCCCCGGCGCTGCTGTGGATCGGCGCGACGCTCCTGCTGGTGCGCCTGCGCGGGCGGATCTTCGAGCTGGTCGCGCCGCGCCTGGGCGCCAGCGGGCGGCCGCGAGGGCGGCGCGGGTTTCTGCTCTCCAGCGCCGCCCGGCGTGGCGCCGCGATCAACCGCGGGCTGATCTTCGTCGGCCTGCTGCTGGCCTTCGGAGTGAGCCTCGGCGTCTTCGCCGCGACCTACGACCAGCAGGTCGGCATCGACGCACAGCTGACGCTGGGTGCCGACGTGACCGCCACTGCTCCGCCGGGCGTCACGGCGAATAAGAATCTGGCCGCGAAGATCGCGCAGGTGCCGGGGGTGGCCGCGACCTCCGCGGTAGACCACTCCTATGCCTACGTCGGCCCTGACCTTCAGGACACCTTCGGCATAGAAGCGGCGAACATCGGCAAGGCGACGACGCTGCGGGATTCCTACTTCATCGGGGGTGGGGCGCAGACGATGATGCAGCGGCTGCAGCACAGGCCCGACGGAATCCTGGTCTCCAAGGAGACCATCACCGACTACTCCCTAAAGATCGGCGACCTGCTTCGCCTGCGTGTGCTCGACCACAGCAGCGGAGCCTTTCGCACCGTTCCCTTCCACGTGGTCGGCACCGTGCAGGAGTTCCCGTCGGCCCCGCGCGATTCCTTCATGGTCGCCAACCTCGCCTATCTCAACAAGGCGGATCACGCGGGTGGTCCGAACGTGGTCTTCGCCAAGACCTCCGAAGACCCCGCTGCCGTCGCCTCCCGCGTCATCGCGGCGACGCGGGCCGATGGGGCGATTGTGAAAGACATTCGCCAGCAGGCCGTACAGACGGTCAGCTCGATCACCACCGTCGATCTGACCGGGATCAGCAGATTGGAGGAGGCATTCGCAATCCTTCTTGCCGCGGTGGCGTTGTGGCTGTTCGTCAGCCTCGTCGTCAGCGAGCGCCGGCATGAGTTCGCGACGATGGCGGCGCTCGGAGCCCCCCTGCGCGATGTCGGCGCCTTTGTCCGCAGCGAGGCGGCCGCGGTTCTCGGTGGCGCGGTGCTCTTGGCCGTGTTCCTCGGCTGGCTACTCGCCGAGATGCTCGTGGCGATGCTCCAGCACGTCTTTGATCCGCCGCCCGAACATCTGGCCGTGCCCTGGGGTTTTCTCGGCCTCCTCTTGCTTGGCGCCGTCCTCGGCGGCGTCCTCGCTGTTGCGGTTGCCGCCCGGGGCTTGCGGCGGCTGCCGCTCGGAGCGATTCTTCGGGAGCAGTGAGGTGCATCGCCCGTCGTTGCGTTCGTCGTTACCGGCATCTCCACACTCTGGGTGCTGGCCTGGGTCGTTGGCCACCCGGTCGGGTTCGCTTCGCGGTTCCATCGCGGTTTGGCTGATCCCGTGGTGCGCCGACAACTGGTCATAGGTCACTCGGTCCGGGGGAGGCCCATCGTCGCCACGGCCCTCGGTGACCCGGACGCTGCGCGGAAAGCGCTTGTCGTCGGTTGCATCCACGGCGACGAGAGCGCTGGAACGGCCATCGCCCGTCGCGTCGAGTCCGCGGCAGCCCCCAAGCAGGCCATGCTCTGGGTGATCGAAGACCTCAATCCCGACGGGGTCGCCGCCGGGACTCGCCAGAACGCGGATGGCGTCGACCTCAACCGCAAACTTTCCCTGGCGCTGGCGGCGCCTCGGCCATCGAGGCGACCGCCAGTACTCGGGCCCAGGCCCGCTGTCAGAGCCCGAATCGCGGACCGCTCGTACTCTGATCCTCAAGGTGCGACCTGTAATGCTGCAGCTCGAACGCCGCCCGCTGAGCTTTTGATGCTCGATGACTACCGAAGCTGGAACTGACCGGAGTGAAGGTAGGCGTTCAGCAGCTCAAGGGCATGGGCGGTCGGGTGGTGGATTGGGGAAGGTGGGTTCGCCGGATCGGCAAACTCTATTTTCGTCGTCTCCTCGCCGTCCGGCTGGGGCTTGCCGCGCCAGCTTTCGGCCAAGAAGCAGACGGCGAAGCAGTGGGTTTCGTCTCCGTTCGGATAGATGATCGTGTGCAGCTCTGCCTCGGAGAGCGTCGCGAACGGGGTGAGATCGTCTTCGGCCACCGTGATTCC
>Ga0193695_1000077_pt1 | contig 15882 bp, 12 predicted proteins | sample L3s2metaG_FD_160568 | JGI IMG/M metagenome (GOLD analysis project Ga0193695, IMG submission 160568) | Soil microbial communities from a riparian zone of the East river system, Colorado, United States - L3s2 | ecosystem: Environmental > Terrestrial > Soil > Riparian zone | place: USA: East River... | reverse complement strand
GGCACATGAGCGACGCGGACTCGATTGACAGACTCACCGAGACGGTCGGGCGCTACAACGACGCCTGGAATGCGCAGGACCTCGACGCGATCATGTCGATGCACGCGCCGGACATGGTCTTCGCCAACCACACCGCGGGGGAGTCGGCCAGTGGTGAGGACGTGCGTGCGCACATCTCCTCGATCTTCACCACCTGGCCCGACCTGAAATTCGAGACGCGGCGGCTCTACGTGCGCGAGGGCTTGGTCGTGCAGGAGTGGACCGCGACCGCTACACACTCGAATCCGGTGCGGCGCGGCGACCTCGAAGCCGCGCCGACCGGGCGCACGATCAGCTGGGACGGGGTTGACTCGATTCCCTTCGAGGACGGCCTGGTCAAGCGCAAGGACGTCTACTCGGACTCGGTCTCGATCCTGCGCCAGGTCGGCCTGCTGGACTAGATACCAGCGGCGTCGGCGAGCAGGTCGACCTGCCGCGGGTCGGCGGAGCTGGGGCAGAAGACCAGCTCGTCGCAGCCGGCGTCCTCGTAGGCCGAGAGATACTGCGCGACGGAGGCGGCGTCCTTAGCGGCGGCGGCGGCGATCATGCCCGCCACCTCTTCACCCAGCCAGGCGTAGTAGTCCATGAGGTTCTCGCGGACGACCTCCTCGGCCCGCTCGCCGAGCGAGAAGTAGGCAAGCGCCATGACGTGCGGCTCCCCCTCGCGCCCCGCCTCCGACCAGGCGGCACGCGCCTTCTCCGCCCCTTCGCGTGCCAGGTCCGGGCCGGTGCCGCTGGAGATCCAGCCGTCGGCGAAACGCGCCATTCGAGCGAAGGCGGCATCGACATGACCGCCGACGATCAGGCGCGGTGCGGCGCCGGCCGACGGGCCGACCTCGTCGCCGTCCCATATGCCCTTCATCTCCTCCAGCATCGTGTTGAGCCGGCTGCCGCGGTCGCGCAGCTCGACCCCGCTGATCTCGTAGTCATCCTCGCGGGCGCCGAGGCCGACGCCGAGCGTGAAGCGGCCGCCGGAGAGCGCGTTGACGCTGCGCGCCTGCTTCGCCAGCTCCGTCGTGTTGGTGCGTAGCGGGCCGAGCAGGACGGTGGTGGCGAGCCCGATTCGCTCGGTGACAGCGGCCGCGGCGGCGAGCGCGATCAGCGGCTCGTAGTTGTCGTAGCGGATGCGGTCGATCGTGCCGAGGGTGGAGAAGCGGCGTGCCTCGGCACGCCGCGCCCACTCGGTGAGCTGCGCTCCGCTGGTACCCGGAACCGCGTTCGGAAGTGCGACGCCTACGTCTATCGGCGGCTCCTACCCCGACTCGACTCAACCGTAACGCTCGCCGATGATCGCCCGCAGCTTCGAGCGGTCGTGGCGGGCCTGGACCCGGCGTACGGTCCCCGAGCGCGAGCGCATCACCAGCGATTCGGTGCTGGCGCCCGGACCGCGGTAGCGGACGCCCTCCAGGACGTCGCCGTCGGTGACACCGCTGGCGGAGAAGAAGACGTCCTCGCCGGAGCAGAGGTCGTTCGCGGTGAGGATCCGATCGAGGTCATAGCCGGCGTCGAGCGCGGCGCCGCGCTCCTCGTCGTCGCGCGGCCAGAGGCGGCCGAGGAGCTGACCCCCCATCGACTTCAGCGCCGCCGCTGAGAGCACGCCCTCGGGCGTGCCGCCGATCCCCCAGAGCAGGTCGACCGGCGAGCGGTCGCTGACCGCGAGCAGGGCGGCGGAGACGTCGCCGTCGGTAATCAGGCGGATGCGCCCGCCCGCCTCGCGCACTTCCTCCATCGCCTCCTCGTGACGCGGTCGGTCGAGCATGACGACGGTGACGTCGCCGACGCTGCCTCCCTTGCGCTCGGCGATCAGCTTCAACGTCTCCGGCAGCGGCCGGTCGAGGTCGAGCAGGTCGGCGATTTCCTCGCCACCCGCCATCTTCTCCATGTAGACGCAGGGGCCGGGATCGAACATCGTGCCGCGCTCGGCGAGGGCGATCACGGCAAGGGCGCTGGGCATCCCGAGGGCGCAGAGACGGGTCCCCTCCAGCGGATCGACGGCGATGTCGCAGACGGGCGCGCTGCCGTCGCCGATCTGCTCGCCGTTGTAGAGCATCGGCGCCTCGTCCTTCTCCCCCTCGCCGATCACGACGACGCCGTCCATCGAGACCGAGTCGAGGACGAAGCGCATTGCGTCGACAGCGGCCTGGTCGGCGGCGATCTTGTCGCCGCGGCCGACCCAGCGGGCAGCGGCCAGCGCCGCCGCCTCGGTCACCCGCACCAGCTCCAGGGCGAGGTTGCGGTCCGGTTTCTGCGGCGAGGTCTCCCCCATGCGCGCCGCAGCCTATAAGGTCGCCGCAATGAGCCAGAGGTGGGGATTGACGCTGCCGCTGCCGGGCACGCCGCTGGCCGCTCACGAGGAGCTGGTCAAGCGGGCCGAGGCGACCGGCTACACCGACCTGTGGAGCGGCGAGACGAACGGGCCGGACGGGTTTACGCCGCTCGCCCTCAGCGCCGCCTGGACCGAGCGGGCCCGGCTGGGGACCGGGATCGTCGGCGTCTTCCAGCGTGGGCCGGCTCTGCTCGTACAGGAGGCGGCGGCGTTGGCCGACGCCTCGGGCGGGCGTTTCGTCCTCGGCATCGGTTCCTCCTCGGACCGCATCGTCGAGGGCTGGAACGGGATCCCCTTCGAGCGGCCGCTGAGCAAGGTGCGCGAGACGCTGGACTTCCTGCGGACGGCGCTCGCCGGTGAGCGCACCGCGAGCGGCTTCAAGCTGGAGACGGCGCCGGCCGAGCGGGTGCCGATCGTGCTGGCGGCGCTGCGCGGCAAGATGCTGGAGCTGGCGGTGGAGCGGGCCGAGGGCGCCTTCACCAATTTCCTGCCGCTGGGCGGGCTGCCCAAGGTGACCGCCCAGCTGGAGAGCGCGCCCGAGGGCTTCGAGCTGCTCTGCCGCTTCTTCTGCCTGCCTGGTGAGCGCAAGGCGGTCGAGCCACTGGCCCGTTTCATGTTCTCCTCCTACATCACCGTCCCCGTCTACACCGCCTTCTACCGCTGGCTCGGCTACGGCGAGCAGATCGAGCCGATGGTCGCCGCCTGGGAGGCCGGCGACCGCCAGGGGGCGGCCGCGGCGGCGCCGTGGGAGTTGATCGAGGACATGTTCGTCTTCGGCACGCCGGAGCAGATGCGCGAGCGCCTCGACGCCTACCTCGCCGGCGGTGTGACGCTGCCGATCCTCACCCCGATCGTCCCACCCGACGCGCTGGCCGGGACGATCGAAGCTCTCGCGCCTTAGTACTCGACCTCGGCGCCGAGGCCGAAGGAGCGGTCGGCGGCGAGTTCGACGATTTTGTCGACTATCGGCTGGTGCCAGCCTTCCTTCTTCGAGCGCGTGGCGATCGTCTCCACCGCCATGCCCACCCGACTCGCGGTCGTCGACGCCAGCCCCCGCAGGACTTCGAAGTCGAACTCGCAGGCTTCGCAGACTTCGGCAAGTTCGAGCAGGTACGAGGTTTCCTGGTACTCCTCGGAGATGACCAGCCCGCGGTGGATCGGGTCGTCGTAGACGACGGTCGAGGTGAGGTCGGTGAGCGGCGCCAAGCGCCACTTCCGGTCCGGTCCCGAGAGCGAGGTCTTCTCGCGGTCGATCAGGGCGAAGTTCTGGCCGTGGGCGTCGCCGTTGCCGAGGATGTAGTTGCAGAAGGCGGCGGTGAGCAGGTTGACCACTTCGTCGGCGCGGCTGACCGCGTTGAGCAGGCCGCGGGCTTCGGCCCATCCCGGCGGCTCGCTCTCTTTGCCCTCCTCTCCTAGGGCGACGCTGCCGGGCGGGATGCCGAGCGCCTGGCAGAAGGACTCGCAGTGAAGGCGCCGGACCTCGGTGCCCTCGCCGACGACCCGGTCGTAGCGGGGCGAGACGAGGCAGTTGCGGCCCGCGAGCTGCTCCACCTTCGCTTTGGCGACGGGTAGGCCGACCTGGCGGCAGACGGTCATGCAGAACATCTCGTTGGCGACGTATTCGGGGTATTCGCCGGTCTCGGGCTTGACCACGTGCGTGCTCGGCAGGCCGGCCTCGGGCCAGGCCCAGCGGTCGCCCTCCTCGTCGCGGACGAGACTGAGCTTGTGACGCAGGCCGGGAAGGGCGAAGCGCATCCGCCGCGGGCACTCGTCGCTGAAGAGGCGCGGCGGGGGCGGCTTGACCACTTCCGCCAGTTCGTCCGGGCTGAGCCAGGCGATCGCGTCCGGATCGGGCGTCCGCGGCGCCTCGCCAGCCGGCAGGAAGGTGACGGCGCCCGAGCAGTCCTGGCCCAGCTCCGCCAGCAGCAGGTATCCGTCCCTGGCGTCGAGGCCCAGCTCGCGGCCGAGCCTCTCGCGGCGCTGCCCTTCCGGCAGCAGCCCTTCGACGTAGGCTCGCGTCGCCTCGGCGCTGTAGGGCTCGGGACGCGCCGGCAGCGCGTTGCTCAGCAACGCTCGCCCGGGCCCCACCCGCTCCACCAGCTCCGGGTCGTAGGCAAGTCTGTAGTCGTTGTCGCCTGCAGGGAAGAGGGTTCCGACGCGCTCCCCGTAAAGGTAGACGTCAAGGCTCAATTAGGTCCTCCTTGGTCTTCCCCTGGGTATCCACGGTCCGAGACTTTAAACCGATGCCAAGCTGAGCGCGTAGTCCCCGGCGGAGTCGGTGAACCACCCGTCGGGCCGCAGTCCCGCCTCCCGGTAGACGCCTTCCAGACCCTCCCTGGTGAACTTCGTCGAGATCTCGGTCCGCATCTCCTCATCCGCCGCGAAGCGCACCGTCAGGTCGAGCCCGTCGAGCCGCACCGTCTGCTCGGCGAGCGAGCGCAGGCGGATGTCCATGCGCTCGGCGGCAGCGTCGTAGCGGGCCACGTGCTCGAACCGGGCGGGGTCGAAGTCGCCGCCGAACTCGTGGTTCAACACCCGCAGGACGTTCTTGTTGAACTCGGCGGTGACGCCGCCCGGGTCGTCGTAGGCGAGTTCCAGCCGGCCACGCTCCTTGACAAGGTCGGTGCCGAGCAGGATCCGGTCCCCCGGTTCGAGCAGGGTGGCGATGCGGGCGAGGAAGTCGCGGCGGGCATCGGGATAGAGGTTGCCGATCGTGCCGCCGAGGAAGGCGACCAGCCGGCCCTCGCCGCCGTTGGGGATCCGCTCAAGGTCGTGCTCGAAGTCGCAGACGAGGCCACGCACCGCGAGGCCGGGGTACTCCTCGACCAGTGCCTCGGCGGTCTGCCGGGTGATCTCCTCGGAGATGTCGACGGGAACGTAGGTGGCGAGGCAGCCGGCGTCGCGCATCGCGCTGAGCAGGTGGCGGGTCTTCGCGGCCGAGCCGGAACCGAGCTCGACCAGGGTCCCCGGCTCACCCGCGGCGGCGATGATCTCGGTGGAACGGTGGGCGAGGATCTCGCGCTCGGCGCGGGTCGGGTAGTACTCGGCCAGCTCGGTGATCCGCTCGAAGAGCCGTGAGCCGCGCTCGTCGTAGAAGTACTTCGGCGCCAGCTCCTTGGGCTTGGCGGTGAGGCCGAGGCGGACGTCGCGCGCCATCCCCGCGCCACCGTCGGTACGCAGGTGGACCTCGATCTCGATCGCCTCGGAGGCTGCCCCCGGGTTCATCGGCCACCGTCCTTGGCGCAGCGGAAGCCGGAGAAGATCTGACGCCGCTGGGGCAGGTCCCAGTTGCGGAAGCTCGGCCGCATCACGTCGGCGTGGGTCGCCCAGGAGCCGCCCCGCAGGACCTTGTATTCCTCGCCGAAGAAGACCTCGGAGTACTCGCGGTAGGGGAATGCCTCGAAGCCGCGGTAGGCGAGGAAGTCCGAGGAGGTCCATTCCCAGACCTCGCCGACCGAGTCGAGCCGGGGGCGGGCGGCCTCCCACTCCCCCTCGCTCGGCAGTCGCTTGCCGGCCCAGCGGGCGAAGGCGTCCGCCTCGTGCCAGCAGACGTGGATAACCGGCTGGGCGGATTCGACCGGCTCTCGGCGGCACCTTGCGACGCTCACCCAGCCGGACGCGGCGTCGCCCTCCCAATAGAGGGGCGGTTCCGCCCCGGTCGCCTCCATGTAGGCGATATACGCAGCGTTGGTCACCGGAGTTCGATCGATTTCGAAGGGGGCGAGCTCGACGGTGTGGCGCGGCCGCTCGTTGTCGTAGGCGAAGCCGCCGGGCGAGGCGCCGATCTCGTACTCGCCGCCGGCCATATGAATCATCTCCGGCCCAGGCGTGTCTGAGCTTACGGGTCCATATGGCCCCGAAAACTCGGACACGTCCGCGGGCGAGCTGAGCCACCCTCCGGGCACCTCGTAGCCGTCGACCATCTGCAGCAACTGCAGCATCGTCTCGTTGTGCTGCAGCTCGTGGGCGATCAGCATCTCGTAGACGAAGCCCTCGCGCAGCAGGGGGTCCCCCGCGTCGGCGTCGATCTCGACCTCGTCGAGCACCTCAAGGGTGCGCTCGCGCACGTCGGCGAGGTAGGAACGCAGCTCGGCGTCGCGCAGGATGGGGAGCTCACCGCGTTCCTTGCGCGGGTTCTCGATCGCGTCGTAGAAGCGGCCGAGCTCGCCGTGCAGCGGCTCGCGCTCGCCGATCGTTTGCACCAGCCAGAGCTCCTCGAAGTTGGCGATGTGGCCCAGGTCCCAGGCAAGCGGGCTGAGGATCGGCGAGTAGACGCGGTTGAGCTGCGCGTCGTCGAGCGGCTCGATCAGCTCATAGGTGCGCCTGCGCGCCGCCGCGAGCCGGTCCGCGATCGCTTCCTTGGAGCTTGACGTCACCTCAGTGGCGATGCGAAAACCCTAGCGGGGTGGACCCAAAAGGTGTAATGAAGCGATAGACGTCCCGCCTCGAAAAAGAGAAAAAACTTTCTGTATATTCAGGGGTCTGTGAATCTGATCGACGATCTGCGGGCGGCGCTGCGCTCGCCCGGGCTGGAGGACGGGCACCCGATAGTCACCCTCAGAGAGGCTGGTGAGTCGGACCTTGCGGTGATCGTCGGGAAGGTTGGCGATCTGCGCGAGGATGCAGCCCGGGTCGCGGACGTCTTGAGGGACCACCCGGGGATCCTTACGGCAAGGCGGGCCGGTCAGCGCATGCTTGTGCGATTCGACGATGCCCTCCTGGCCGAGCTCGGCGGGAGGCTGGAGGCCGGCGATAGAGACGCACTCGCCACCGAGGACCTGTTGGCGGGGCACCGGGCGGTGGTCCAATTCTGCAATCCCAACGCGACCAAGGCCCTGCACGTCGGCCACATGCGCAATATCGCCCTGGGGCAGTCCTTCGCCTGTGCCCTCGAAGCCGCCGGCGCGGATGTCGAGAGGCAGTGTGAGATCTCCGACACTGGCCAGCAGGTCGGGGAGGCCATGGCCGGCTACCTTCGCTACGCGGAAGGCTCGACCCCTGAGACCGCCGAAAAGAAGAGCGACCAGTTCGTAGGCGACTGGTACGCACAGTACGTAAGAGAGAACAGTGTGATCCCGGAGGACGTTTCGGAGTACGACATGGCCGTCGCACGTGAGCTGGCCAGGCAGGACGACCTGGCGGGCTCACTGCTCGACCGCTGGTCGGCCGACGATGGGGAGGTAATCGACCTGTGGGGGAAGCTCCGCGAGTGGGTCCTCGCCGGCCAGAGGGAAACGCTGGGGCGGCTGGGGATTCGCTTCGATCGGCCGCTCTTCACCTCGACCTATCTGTCGCAGTTCGAGTCGTTGATCGAGGTCGGAGTCGAGCGTGGTGCCTTCAAGCATGCCGATGACGGGGTACTGGTCTACGAGACCGGACGGGAGGAGTATCCGAGGTTCCCGCTGGCTCGCCCCGACGGGTTCTCGACCATGAACCTCCGCTCACTGACGATCTGGCACGAGCTGGCATCGGAGCTTCCGGAAACGACATACGTTCACGTGTGCGGGGTGGAGTGGCAGGAATGCGTCGCTTGCATCGACGAGATTCTCGAACGCCTGGTGCCGGGGGTGTCGCTGGGGCCAAAACATGACGTCGTCCACGGCATGGTCTCGACGGACATGGGCGTCGCCAGCTCAAGCGAAGGGAGCGACGTGCTAGTCGACGACCTCTTGGACGGCCTGGTCGCTTCACCGGCGGTGGGCGGGCTTGCGGTCGAGGGTCGTCGCGATTGCGAGGCCGAGGATCTGGCTGTCATCGTCGCGCTCGGCTTCTGCCAGGACCGTCCGCTGTCGAAATCCTTAAAGGCGACGCATGCTTCGATGCTCGACGAGCAGACGAGCACTGGATTGCTGCTCGCCCGCGCCTGGATGAAGGCTTCGGACCCCGACACGGACGGGCCGCCCGATCCACAACCCGAAGATCCGGTCTATCGCTTCGCCGTCGTACAGTCCCAGGTGTTCCGCCAGCTTTTGCCGGCTGGGCTGCAGCAGGTCGACCTGCTCGACTTGATCCGCTTTCTCGTCCGCTTCAGCGAGTGGTACCTGGCGCGACCGGCGGACCCCAGCACGGCACGCGTCATGCGTACTGTTCTCGGCAAGGGATTCCGCAGTCTGGGACTCCTACGGCAGATGGACCGGCGATCGGAGTCAGACCGACGGCTCGCGAGCGTTGGCTAGAACTCCCGAGCCGTTGCCGGCGGCAATCGGGAACGGTGCCTCGGCGGGAACCGACGATCCGGCCGCCGGCTTCATCGACCTGAATGGGATCGCGGTCGCGAAGGAAGCCCTGCTCTCGGACCCGGCGTAGATGGGGGCCTCTCCGTGCGTGGGCGCAGTGCGGTGGAAGGCCACCGAGGTCGGCACGTTGGCCAGCTTCCACCGCAAGGCGGCCAGCGTCTGCAACGCAGGCGTCGCCGTCGGCCATCCGTATCGATCAATCAACGCGCTGGCCTGGTGCTGGTTCTTGGCGCCCACGATGGATCTGGTCAGGGTCATCCCTAACTCGGCCATGCCGCGGAGCATCCCCTCTTCGCTCCAGCGGACTTCCCCGCCCTGGGCGATCTCGACGAAACCGTTCGTGGCCAGATAGCTGAGTTCGAAGTAGGCGGAGCCGGCGTCACCGTAAAACCACGGGCCCCGTCGCATATAGCCGAGCAACTCGGCTATGTGGGTTGCACAGACGTCCATCCGGCTCATGCCGACGATGCGCAGCCAGGGCTCGGACGTGGCCAGGTGGAAACCGTAGTTATTGGCTAGGGCCTCCTGAAGCATCATGAAGGGCTCGACGCCCAGCCTCGCGGTCCAGGCGTAGTCCGTCTCCGGCAGGACGAGGTTGTGGCCGAGGTCATGGCCGCGTTGAGCGGTCAGCAGCGCCGCTTCGAAAGCGACGTCAGCGACGCGGCACGGTCCGTCGAGCAGCGCCTCCGCCAATGGCTCGGTGATCAGGTGAAAACGGTAAAGGAGGACGTTCCGCAAGGTGAGAGTCCACTGGTCCTCCAGGGGCACACCCTCCTCCCCTTCGTCCTCCGGCATGAAGTAGGTGAAGTGCTTCGGGTGGGCGGCGGCCTCGCCCGCTGAAACGATCAGGTCGGCGATGTTCATCCGGTAGACGCAACTTATGTCCAGGGCGGGTGCGTCAAGCCCCTGGCGGACCTCATTCAAGCCCTCCTGCAAAGAGGCATCAAGCGCGTCCAGGAGGTCGGTGGATGCCTGATGCCGCGCGGCGGCGATGAACGAGTGGAGCGGCTTTCGCGTCTTGGGACGCCACGTGCACAGCGGGGCGCAGATGGCCTCGAGCGGCGGCTTCAACTTTTCCGTCGCGACCCGCATGGTCGACTCTTGGAAGCTGCACTTGCCGGCCAGCGCATCGGCCCGCACCCGAATGAGCGTCGCGCTCGAATCGTCCACCACGTCCGCGAGCTTGTACATGTCATCCGCCATCTCCGCCAGCAGCGCCGCGGCGCATCGCTCGGAGATGGGGTCCCCCTCCGCGGTTTGCAGGTCTCGCATCGCATCGCTTTGAGCGGCAAGCCGGAACAGCAGCGGCAACACCTCGTCGCGGTTCGACGGTGGTTCCACTTCCAGCGAGACATGACCGATCGAGTGCTGGTCCGAGGGCGGCCAGAATGTCGGCATATCCTGGACGAACGTGCTGTCGGCGTTATCGGGCATTTAGCTTTGTCAAATTGAGAAATAGGCCGCATTTCTCACGCCAGGAAGCGGGATGAGGAGAACACGGCCTTCGTTTAAACAGAGATCTTAGACTAAAGATATTTCCGATCAACGGGTTTCGACTTGAATTGATGCAAATTGCATCTAAATCGAGATCCTTCGCCCTCCTGCATCTGGCCATGCGAGATCGACGACGAGCTGCTAATCGGTTCCCTCGGCCTCGGGGTCCCGCCATACCCGCTTGCGCCAGGGCGGGCTGATCGCGAAGCGGTAGGCATCGCCTTCCTCGGCGATCGGCTCCAGCGGAACCAGGTGGACGCGGCGACCCGCGGTGATGCGGTCGATGCGCAGGAAGCCGTCGGTGTTGCCGGCGTGGCTGCCACCGGAGACGACGAGCAGTCGGGTCTCGGGGCCCCAGCCGTTGTCGGGGCGGGCGCCGACGTCTTCGGCGAGGTCGCGGAGCGGGTCGATGCCGGCGTCCGCGCCCAGGTTGGCGACGCTCTGGGCGGAGTTGTAGCCGTGGTGCGAGGAGGCTCGCTCGTCCACCCTGCCGTCGGGTCCGATGCGGATCTGCACCCCCTCCCAGTCGTCGCGGTGGTAGCCCGCATCGCCGACGATCGGCACGCCGCGCAGAGTGGCCGAGTCGGCGTAGTAGGTCCAGTACTGCAGGTAGAGGTTGCCGGCGCGTGAGCCTGCGCAGTCGGCGCCGGAGGCTTCGGAGTCCTCGGCAGCCCCGTCGCGGCAGTCGACCACGTGCACGAAGACCGTCAGTGGCAGTCCGGCGTCGGTCCTGTGCACCAGGCCGCGCGCCGACCCGTCGCCGCAGGCGGTGCTGCGACAGCGCCGGAAGTCCACCGGCATCGCCCGCGACCCCTGCTCGAAGAGGATCGTCGGCATGTGTCGCCGCACCAGCTTCCCCACCTCGGTTCCATACGCTGCGATCAGCGCCGGCTCGTCCCCGCACCCGTCCCCCATCGCCACCGCGCAGAGCAGCCGCGAGGCCAGCGCCCGGGCCAGAGCAGTCCCCGGCACTTGGACCCCGGTGGCGACCAAACCCACGAACAGCAGTGAAACCACGGCCACGAGCCCGATCCACTCCACCGTCCCCTGGCCCCGCTCGTCCATGCGGGGTTAAGGGCCCAGCGGCCGATTCTCTCCCCCCTCTGCGGGCCCGCCGGCTTAGAGGTCTTGGATCTCCGACGCTATGTCGGACGCGGCCTGCTTGGCGTCGGCGAAGAGCATCGAGGTGTTCGGTTCATAGAAGAGGTCGTTGTCGATGCCGGCGAAGCCGGGGCTGAGCGAGCGCTTGATCACGATCACCTGCTGGGCCTCTGAGACCTCGATGATCGGCATGCCGGCTATGGGGCTGTCCGGGTCGTTTTTCGCCGCTGGGTTGGTGACGTCGTTGGCGCCGACGATCACCGCCACGTCGGTGCGCGGCATCTCCGGGTTTATATCCTCCATCTCACGCAGCTGCTCGTAGGGCACGTCGGCCTCGGCGAGCAGGACGTTCATGTGGCCCGGCATGCGGCCGGCGACCGGGTGGATCGCGTAGTTGACGGTGACGCCGCGCTTCTCCAGCTCGTCGGCGACCTCCTTGATCGCGTGCTGAGCCTGGGCTACGGCCAGGCCGTAGCCGGGGACGATCACGACCGAGTCGGCGTAGGCGAGCTTGATCGCCGCGTCTTGGGCGCCGATCGAGGTGTGCGGTCGCTCCTCCCCGGAGCCACCTGCAGCGGCGGCCGGAGCGCCGCCGAAGCCAGCGAAGAGGACGTTGCCGACCGAGCGGTTCATCGCCGTCGCCATCTCCATCGTCAGGATCGTTCCCGAGGAGCCGACCAGGGTTCCGGCGACGATCAACGCGACGTTGTCGAGCGCGAATCCCGCCGCCGCGGCGGAGAGGCCGGTGAAGGCGTTCAGCAGCGAGATCACGACCGGCATATCGGCGCCGCCGATCGGCAGCACGACCAGGTTGCCGAGCAGCGCCGCGGCGATCAGGATGCCGATGAAGATCGCCTGGGAGGGATCGCCGTTGTTGGTCGCGATGTCGACGCAGGCGGCGACGATGCCGATCAGCAGCACGACGTTGATCACCTGCTGTCCAGGAACCGAGAGTGGCCGGGTCGGGATCAGGTCCTGGAGCTTGGCGAAGGCGATGTTCGAGCCCCAGAAGGAGACCGAGCCGACCACGGCGGCGAAGAGGACCGGAATCAGCGTGTCGAGTGGGATGTCCTCGCCGAGCGAGATCCCGTGGCGGATCTCCGACCAGGCGATCAAGGCGACGGCCCCGCCGCCGACGCCGTTGTAGAGGGCGACCATCTGTGGCATCTCGGTCATCTGGACCCGGGTCGACGCGATCACGCCGACCGCCGTGCCGATCCCCAGGCCGAGCGCGATCAGTCCCCAGTTGCCGACCCCGTCGAGCAGCAGCGTCGTCACCACGGCGACCGCCATACCGACCGCGGCGACCATGTTGCCCTGCTTGGCGGTGGTCGGGTGGGTACCGCGTTTGACCCCGATGATGAAGAGCGAGAAGGCGACGATGTAGAGCGCGGTGGCGGCGTCGCCGCCCGGCTTGAGCACGGCCTCGGCGATCACGAGTCGCTCTTCCCGTCAGAATCGGCCTTCGGTTTCGGCTTTTTGGAGAACATGCCGAGCATGCGGTCGGTGACCATGAAGCCGCCGACGATGTTGATCGTGCCGAAGGCGATCGCGATCGTGCCGATCACGTACTCGAGCGGGTCGTTTGCATAGCCGACGACGATCAGCCCACCCAGCATGACGATGCCGTGGATCGCGTTGGTCTGCGACATCAGCGGCGTGTGCAGCGTGGTCGGCACCTTCGAGATCACCTCGAAGCCGACGAAGGCCGCCCTCTCGTTGCGGATCTCGCCGCCGTGGGTGATGCAGGCGGCGGCGACGATGTCGTCCTCGAAGTCGACGTTCAACTTGCCCTCCTCACTGACGAGCAGGCCGAGCAGGTTCTCCAGGTTCTTGGCGTAGAGCTGCGAGGCCGGGACGGGCATCTCGCTGGCCAGGTTGCGCGGACCGACCACCTTGACGCTGCCCTCGACCACGGTCTGGCCCGCCTCGGTCAGCTCGCAGTTGCCGCCGCTCTCGGCGGCGAGATCGACGATCACCGAGCCGGGCTGCATCCCCCGCACCGCGTCGGCGGTGATCAGCAGCGGTGCCGGGCGGCCGGGGATCGCGGCGGTGGTGACGATCACGTCCTGCTTGGCGGCGTTCTCGCCGATCGCCTCGACCACCCTGGCGTTCTCCTCGTCGGTCAGCGGGCGGGCGTAGCCGCCCTCGCCTTCGGCGTCGGGGATGAAGTCGAGTTCGAGCGGGCGACCGCCGAGCGAGGCGATCTGCTCCCAGGCGGCGCGGCGGATATCGAAGCCGGTGACGATCGCGCCAAGCCGCTTCGCTGTGGCGACCGCCTGCAGACCGGCAACTCCCGCACCCAGCACCAGCACCTTGGCCGGCGGCACGGTGCCCGCGGCGGTGGTCATCATGCCGAAGAAGCGACCCGACTCGCGGGCGGCGATCAGCATCGCCGCATAGCCGCCGGCGGCGGCCTGCGAGGAGAGCGCGTCCATCGCCTGGGCGCGCGTCGTCCGCGGGATCGCCTCCATCGCGAAGCTGGTCACACCGGCGGCGGCGAGCGCTTTGTTGGTCTCGGCCGCGGTCCAGGGCGAGAGATGGCCGATCAGGAGCTGATTGGAGTTGAGGCGGCCGATCTGCTCGGTGGTCGGGGCGGCGACGCGAAGGACGACGTCGGCGCCCCAGGCGACGTCGGGGTCGACGACCTCGGCGCCCGCCTCCTCGTACTGGGAATCGGGATGGCCGGCCGCGTCGCCGGCACCGCGCTCGACGGCGACGTCGACCTGCTCGTTGCGCTTCAGCGACTTGACCACGTCAGGGACGAGCGCGACCCGGCGCTCCCCCTCGGCGGTCTCTTTCGGCACTCCGATTCTCATAGCCCTGCGGCGGGGGAGCCTATGACAAGCGGCTAGGCCGGTGTCTCGACGCCCGCCAGGGAGGCCAAGCGCTGCAGCGTGTGCAGCTGCTGGTCGCGCTCGACGTGCACCGGCGAGACGATCAGGCGGTCGATGCCGGCGCCGCGGAAGCGCTCGATCCGCTCCGCCACCTCGGCCTCGCTGCCGACCAGCGAGGTCGCCTCGACGATCTCGTCCGGCATCGCGGCGAAGGCGCCCTCGCGATCACCGTCCTGGAAGCGGCGCTGGACCTCGTCGGCGACGTCGCCGAAGCCAAAGCGGTGCGCCAGATCGACGTAGAAGTTGGTCTTGCGGCTGCCCATGCCGCCGAAGTAGAGGACGAGGCCGGCCTTGACCACGTTCTTCGCCGCCTCCAGGTCGCCGTCGATCGCCACCTGCAGGGACGGGCTGACCTCGAGGTCGGAGCGTTGTCGCCCACCCTTGGCGAAGCCGGCCTCCAGGTGCTCGCCCCAGGTCCGCTCGAAGGCGTCAACCGAGAAGAAGATCGGGATCCAGCCATCGCAGATCTCCGCCGCCATCTCGACCGATTTGCGGCCGATCGCGCCGACGAAGACCGGGATGTGGGTGCGCTCGGGGTGGAAGTTGAGCTTGAGAGGCTTGCCCTCGCCGCCGGGCAGCGGCAGCTGGTAATGCTCGCCCTGGTGGTCGAGCTTGCCCTCGCGGGCGACGATCTCCCGCACGACTTCGATGTACTCGCGGGTGCGGCCCCAGGGCTTGGCGTAGGGGACGCCGTACCAGCCTTCGGAGACCTGCGGACCGGAGGGGCCGAAGCCGAAGAGGAAACGGCCGCCGGAGAGCTTGTCGATCGTCGCCCCGGCCATCGCCGCGGCCGCCGGGGGGCGCGCCGGCACCTGCATGATCGCCGCGCCGAGGTTGATCGTCTTCGTCTGCGGCGCGAGCCAGGCGAGCACGCTGACCACGTCGGAGCCGTAGGACTCGGCCGCCCAAACCGACTCGAAGCCGGCCGCCTCGGCCGCCCGCACGACCTCGACCGCGTCCTCGCCGGCGGGGCCGATGCCCCAGTAGCCCAGGTTTAGCCCAAGTTTCAAAGACATCCGCCCTGAACCCTATTGAATGTCCCCCTGATGGAATCCTCGCGCTCGGTCTCGAGCATCGTCGCCGGCAACGTCTTCACGCTCTTCAACGCGATCATCGGCGTCTTCTTCGTCTTGATCCTCTCGCTGGGGCTGATCGCCGACGCCGTCTTCGGTGTGATCGCGATCGTCAACTCCTACATCGGCATCCGCCAAGAGCTGAAGGCGAAGCGGACCCTCGACGAGCTGGCGATCCTCGTCGCCCCCCACGCCAAGGTCGAGCGCGACGGCTCCGTCCTCAGTCTGCGGGCGGAGGAGGTCGTGCCGGGGGACGTGATCGCGGTCGAGCCGGGCGACCAGCTGGTGGCCGACGGAGAGGTGATCGACGGCCGCAGCCTGACCCTGGACGAGTCGCTGCTGACCGGCGAGGCCGACGGGATCGGCAAGGACGTCGGCGACCGGGCGCTCTCGGGCTCCTTCTGCATCGCCGGCTCGGGACGCTACCGGGTCGACGCCGTCGGCGAGGACAGCTACGCGGGCAAGCTGGCGGGCGAGGCGAGGGCCTTCCGCCACCCGCCTTCGCCGCTGCAGGGGGAGGTCAACCGGGTGATCGTCGCCTGCACCTGGGCGATGGCGCCGCTGGCGGCGCTGCTGCTGATCACCTTTCAGATCCGCGGCACCGCCCTGGTCGACGCCGCGCAGACGGCCACGGCCGGACTGGTGACGCTGATCCCCGAGGGCATGGTGCTGCTGATGAGCGTCACCTTCGCCGTCGCCGCGGTACGGCTGGCGCG
>Ga0193695_1000076_pt1 | contig 15892 bp, 18 predicted proteins | sample L3s2metaG_FD_160568 | JGI IMG/M metagenome (GOLD analysis project Ga0193695, IMG submission 160568) | Soil microbial communities from a riparian zone of the East river system, Colorado, United States - L3s2 | ecosystem: Environmental > Terrestrial > Soil > Riparian zone | place: USA: East River... | reverse complement strand
CGTCTGCCAATTTGATCACGCTCGTGTCGGAAATTCATTCGTTCTAGCACAAATCCTAGTACAATCCGACTGTCCCGCCGACGGTCTCGAGAAGAAAAGTCGTTCCCGTTCCAGACTTACACTCGCGGTGCGATGCGCTTGTGGATGATCTCGGCAGCGAAGCGTTCCATCTCTTCGAGTTGCGGACTGCACTGCAAGAGAAGCAGATCGACGCCTGCCTCTTCGAATTCATCGATTCGCTCGGCGACTTGATCGGGCGTCCCGACTAGCCTCGGGCGCAAACCGCGGTTCGAAACCGAATATTCCTGGATCGACATTTGGCCTTCGAGCTTTGTTCCGCTGAGCCATTGCTGATAGTTATTGTATCCAGCAGCTGAAGCTTTCACATCGGTAATGCGAGCGAGTTCCTCTTTTGCTTCTTGTTCCGTATCGCGAACGACGGCGTAGGCGGCAATGCCGTATTGCATCGGCGGCAAATTGAGTTTTTGACGACGCGCTCGCATGTCGGAAATCTTTTCGCGAATGCGCGCTGGCGGATCGCCATGCATCACGTAGGCGTCACATCGTTCAGCGATCAGATTTTTTGCGGCTTCCGATTCACCGCCCGCGTAGATAACCGGACGCGGCTTCGTGATCGGTTTCGGCGCGAGGGTTCCGTCTTCGACCCGGTAGTATTTCCCGGTAAACGAGAAACCGTCCTGCTTCCACATTCCGTCGACGACTTCGAGCCACTCAGCCGTTCGCGCGTAGCGGTCGTCGTGTTGTTCGAAATGGACTCCGTACTTTTTAGCTTCGTCCGCCCACCATGAGCTGACGACGTTCAATGAAAGCCGTCCGCCGCCGCCAATGTGATCGATGTTGGCGGCCTGCTTAGCAAGGAGGGCGGGCGAGTGAAATGTCGGACGCACCGCGACCATCAACTCGAGCCGCTCCGTTACCGCAGCCAGCGCAGCCGCAGTGCTCCACGCATCCAACGTAGGTGCATCGGCGCCTTTGATATCATTCAAGTTCAACTCCGCGACGAGAGTTAAGTCATAGCCGATTTCTTCACTACGGCGGGCAAGCTTGCTTGCGTAATCCCAGCTCGCTTCCATCCGCTCATCGTCGACGTTTCGCAGCCATCCGCCGAAAACCGGTAGCCAATAACCGTAACGCATCATTCATTCCTCCGTTGTTCCGCTGCTAGAAAGTCGACCAGCCGAGCGTGCGGATTGAACCCGATGATGTTTTGGGCGTCGGCAACGAAGTTCGATAGCGCGTTGATGTCGTAAAAAACGGCGCGACCGTCGCGATCGTCCGTAATGTATTCGACGCCGCCCACATCGATGCCGGCGGCAGATACAATGTTCTCGACCGCGTCTATGGTGCTGCGCGCTGGGGCGGATCGCTGCACTTTCAATCTAACGTTAGGCGCATCGCTCGGAGGATCTTCGAGAAACGAGCCGACACTTTCGACCTGACAGATTTCAGCCGGGCAGAGATTAAAGTTCTCGCCTGTTGTGAAGATGTCGATCGCATAAAGAAATTTACCGCCCAGAGTTTCCACGCGCGTAATGTGCCCGTTCCGCGCCGGCACTAATTCCTGGACAAGCGCAATGTGGTCGATTCCCAACTGCAATTCGCCTTTGTTAATCGCAGCCTTGAGTGGCTCAATCGAGTCAAACCGTACGATGCCAGCGCCGCGCCCGCCGATGTTCGGCTTTACCAGCAACGGGAAGCCGATTTGTGACGCAGCCGCGAGCACTTCATCCACGCAATTGACGACGCGCGTCTTCGGAAAAAATAGGCCTAACGAGTGGAACAACTGGAGTTGTCGCGCCTTGGATGTCTCCAACTCAAACGCCCGACTACCGTTGACCACGCGAACACCGGCCGCTTCAAGATAGACGAGATAGCTATGCGTGAAAAATATGCCCTGAGCGTTTCCCCGCAGGTGCGCAGATGCACTCATGCGATTGAAGAACAACGAAAAATCTGTGTTGGCGGCAGCCAGATCGTACGATTGACAGGACGCATTCAGCTTTACGTAATTGATGGAGCGTACATCGAGCTCCGCGAAAAGCGGACGAAACCAATCCGGATGTTCGTAATAAATCGCCATCGGTTTTGAGGTCATCGGTGCGATCGAGAATGAAAAGGGTGCGCGCTAGCCGTAGAAGTTGTCGAAGCAGCGAGCGATCTTCACCAATACCAACAACTAGGGATATGCGATCCAGGCCAAGGCCTTGAGAATCACGAGTGGAAGCGGTGTTCTCATAATTTTCAGTGGCTCATTATTGCGCTAGCACATCGCTGGTTGCGGTATTACCGAGTACTTCGGTTTTACCCGCATGCTTCGTTGGGCCGAACACAATGTCTGTGTCGGCACCGCCTTTCGCATGTTTCGCGATCCGGCCCTGCGTACTCCGCTAGGCAAAGGGGCCGGACCAATTCTAATCGCCGGCTGCGAAGGCAAACTGAGCGCCAGCTTTTCAAAAAACGCCTGGCGATTGGGATACAGTATCTGACTAATTGTTGCGTGCATATTGGTTGGAATGTCCGTTTTCATTATGGTGTGCGTTAATGCCTTCAGCCCGCTCTCCGTGTCCCGTTGGCGCGGCGAACGTGGGGAAATCCATCACAGCCGCCGGCATGGAGATTACCGGAGCGCGCTGCGGGACAAACTGCGTGAAGTCTTTTGTAAATAAGAGATCGAGCAGCCAATCGATCGCTACGCGAACTTTCTTTTCCGCGCGCGGCAATTTACTCCAATAAACGCCACGCCAGAGGAACCAGGCGAGAAAACCAGAAAACCTGATGCCAAGGATCTCAGCGACACCAGTGCGCCGTCCGATGGACGCGAGTTGACCGAGTGTTCTGAACTTAAACGGCCTTTTCGCGGTGCCGCGGATTTCGGCCAGGATGTTGTGTGCCAGAACTTTCCCTTCGCGCACCGCATGCTGCGCCGTCGGGGGGCAAAAATCACCCGTTGTCAAATCTGGCACCAGCGCGCAATCGCCAACCGCCCACACTCCGGGCCATCTTTCGACGCTCAGAAATTCATTCACCTTCAACCGGCCGCGTTCTTTCGGGCAACCCAGGAGGTCGATGGTTGGGTTCGGCGAAGCGCCCGCCGTCCAGATGAGCGTGAAGCTTGTTAATTGCGTACCGTCATTCAACTGAACTTCACGGCGTGTTATCCCGCTAACGCGCGTTTTGCCCCGAATCTCAACGCCGCGCTCGCGAAGCTTCTTGTCGGCGTAACGGCCAAGCTCTTCCCCAAGTTCTGGCAAAATATATTCGCCCGGATGAACGAGCACGACGCGCAGCATTTCCGGTTTGAGAAGCGGATAAAACGGCAACACGTCGTGCAGGAAATCGTTGATGCTGGCGATCGTTTCCACGCCCGCAAAACCACCACCGGCCACAACGAACGTCAGCAAGGCCTCGCGGTCCTTGGCGGCGCATTCCGTGTCGGCTTCCTCCAGGTGCGCGATAAGTCGGTTGCGCAGCTGAATGGCGTCGCCTAATGACTTCATAGTGAGAGCGCGCTCTTCGAGTCCCGGCAATTTAAAAAAGTTTGTGATCGAGCCCAAAGCGAGCACAAGATGATGGTATTCGAGCGTGTGCGTGTGATGATCGAAACCGTGCGATACGACGACCGCACGCTTTTCCATATCGATGCTCTCGACATCGCCCGCGAAAAAGTCGACATGGCGAAGCATCTTGCGCACAGGATTAACGATGTTGGTGATATCGAGATCGCTCGCCGCGATCTCATGCAGCATCGGCGTGAAGAGAAAGAAGTTGTCGCGGTTTACGAGCGTTACTTCGATGTCGGAATTCTTCCAGCGCTCGAACTCAAGCGCGGCATAAAGACCGGAGAAGCCACCCCCAAGAATGAGCACGCGCGATTTTTCGCCCATATGCTGTTCGTTAGGCGCGGGCGATCTGCTCGAGCCGGCGACGTTCGAGCTCCGTCTTGCGCAACTTCGCAAAGTCCGCGTCAGTCGTGCCGTCACCGAGCAACGACTCCCCGCCTTGTGCGACGAGCGCCAGCACGGCGCTGTGTCCATTGAGGTCCCAGCCAAATATGCCGGGCGACGCGAGGTCTTCGGTGCAATCAAATCCCTGCGCCTCGTCTTCCCGGTAAAGAAAATTGCGATACCAAACGGGATCGCGCAGGAAAAATGCATTTGTCTGTGCAACTACTGCTGGTACGTTGGGATATGAGCGAAAAATGAAATGCTCACCCAGCGAATAGCTCTCGAAGCTCAAGCCGTCGTTCTCTTGATGCAGCGAATGCGAATCGCGGCCAGAAAAGAATAGGCGCACCTTTAGTTTTACGCGCTCATTGGTGTGGCCGATTAATTTCCACGCAATTACGACCGAAGAACTTCCGCGAGGGACGAAGATTTCCTGTTCGACCTCGAGCCTGTCGGTGAACTGGAAAAACCAGCGTGGCCACGGGGTCGATTCAAACTTGACGATGCGCGACGCGCCGTCGGGATGAATGAAATCGGGCGCGTAACGCTGCGAAGTGAGCGGACGAGTTTTGCCCTTGAACTCGATCTGCGCATCGAAACCATTGACGAGGACCAGGCGACGAGCGGTCGAATCTGTCTTCGCGAGCAGCAGCGAGTGATAACGGCGGGTTCGAATACCAGAGGCCGTCCCGCTGGCAAACCCGCCGAATCCATTCGGCGCAATCCATTCGTCTGTAGAATTGGCGAAATCCGTCATGATCGTAGATGTTGCAACAACAGTACGAGTATCAGTAGGACAAGGACCGGCAGATCGATCACGAGTTTAATCTCCCTTTAAAACCGTCCGGACCGAGTCGACCCAAAGGCGCTCGAAAAAGAGTGCCGACAAGGGCAAAGGCTAGAATCGGTCTTCTCATGCTCTTAGTCGTAAGAGTCGCGAGAAGCGCCTTTATTCCAGTTCGCCACCGCGGTTAGGGCGCTACTGCACTACGTTCTCTCTACGATCGCCCGAACTCGATGCAGTCCGGTTGCGCCGTCCGGGACTTGGTCGCGATATTCGCTGATTTGAAGCTTACCCTCGCCATCGGTCGCGCGGACTACCATTGCGGTTTCCCCTTCGTCTTCAGGCGTCCATTGGTAGCTCCAGAGACTCCAGCTCAACTTGGTTCCAGGTTTAGTAATCTCAGCCTCATCCCAAGTTTCGCCGTCATCGCTGCTGACCTCCACCTTCGAAATCCCGCGGTCCCCGCCGAAAGCCATCCCCCGTAGCTCGATGGGTTTCCCAACTTGGAACGGCGCTTCGAAATGGTCGCCCCTAACTTGAGGCGCGTCGAAGCGACTGTGGGTTGGGATCGCGTCGCCCTGGCGTCCCCAGCCCTGCTCTTTGTAAAACCCGCAGCCGTGACGCCGGTGCAGCCGGCCATCGGCTTCATCCAATAGCTCGATGCGGGTAAGCCACTTTGGATTCTTTTCGCCGTAGAGGCCGGGCACGATCAGGCGTAACGGAAAACCATGTCGCCGCGGTAACGGCTCGCCGTTCATTTCGTAAGCGACGAGCGTGGTTGGCTCCATCGCCTTGGCGAACCGAAACGTCTCGTAATAACCGTCGGCCGCGCGAAACAGAACAGTGGTGACGTTAGGCTTCGGCTTTACCTGCGCGAGCAGTGTCGGCAGCGGGACGCCTTTCCAAATAGCGTTTGAGCAAAGGCCGCTGCCAACTCCGTAGGAAATACAAAGCAACGTCGTTTCCTGCTCGACGGCTGGCATCGCGGCAATATCTGCGAAAGAATAAACACGCGGGTTTTCAACTCGCCCGACAATGTCCAAACGCCAGGAATCCCGCGCGACGTCGGGATCAATGAGGTTTTTTGAGACTTGATAAAATTCGTCGTCCGGACGGATCGGCGTGATTTTCTGCACCTTCGGACCACCGTATTGGCGTCCGTCGTAACTAAACGTGCCCATCCTAAAAAGTCGGCGCAAAGTGCTTCCAAGAGCGAGTGCAACGGCCGCGCCAATTCCAAGCGCGACGAACCGCCGGCGACCGACCGATATTGCCATCGTCGTCGCATTTCTGTCTGCAACCCCAGCGTGCGGCGTTCTGCTTAGCAAACCGTACAAAAACATGATCGCGAACCCGCATACTGAGAATGAAATGAGCATCTCCAGTGAGGCGACCACGTGGGCGGTCGCCGATGGAAGTCCTCGGTAATTGGTGGAGAGCGTCGGCCAAAGCAAAGCGACAAACAGCATCGTCGCAGCTAAAACACCGGGAATAATCAAAGTCCAGCCGCGGCGGTCGATCAGCGAAGGGCTCGTAGTTTGCCCAACGTCTCGCCGGTCACGCCGTCTAAGATAGAACGCATAGATCACTCCGCCGAGACCGGCGACGATCACTTGGCCGACCAGAGCACCGAAAACTCCCTGAAGCTTGAGCGGCGTATAGCCACCCGCGCGCACAAGCGAGCCAATGAAGAATTCGACAGTGAGCAGCGGAAAAAGCCGATCGAAGATGAGTTCCGTCGGCGTCGGCCACCCCAGCACTAGGCGAAGAAGTGCCATCGTGAACAGCATCGCGACCCCGGCCAGTATGCCAGCAGTGAGGCCCCAAATCAGCGTTTTGAGCCAGGGACCACGATCCGCCGACCGAGGTGATGAGTTAGGCATGTTGAGGAGAGAAAGGGCTAGTGATCCTTATAATATAAGAGTCAACGCCATTTTCTGGCGATGCCGCCGTGACAACATCTACTTTGCATCCGCAGTTTTCAAACCGTCGACTACATGTCTCCTGATTCCCTGCAACGCCAGCTTTTTTGTAAACAGCCAGTCGATGGAGAATCTTCCCGGCCCAAAGACAAAGACCAACACCACTGCAAAGAGAAATAGAAATTCGTCTGCGGCCAGGAATTTGTCCGGATCGCTGAATATCATTTTGAATCTGTCGACATCGGCTGTGAGATACGCGACTGTGAGCAGGATCATTTGCGGAACGGCGATGAGGCGCGAGGCAAGCCCGACCAAGAGGAACAGGCCGCCGACGCATTCGGTGACTCCGACCAGGATCGCTTGCTGGTGTGGAAAGGGAATTCCGAGGCTTTGAAAAAATTGTGTCGGCTTTTCCAAGTCTAACAATTTTCCCCTGCCAGTCAGGAAAAACTCCCAGCCCCAATAGAGCCGGATTACAAGCAGAACAAGCGATTTCTAACACCGTCCGGTGCGGTGCGAGCCAACCCGTGATCTTGCGACCTATGATACTATCAGTGCGATGGTTTTGTAACATGGCGATACGATGCTTGAGAATGGCGTCTTATTCCGGAACAGAAGATCGCGATTGCAAAATGTCTTCGCACTACTCGTCCTCTTTTTCACCCTGGAGGGTCACAAATCTGCGGCGTGTCTGTTACGAACCCTGTCCCCACACTCGCTGCTTGAATGAGTCACGACCCGAAACGAAATGATACATGCGATATGCGATCGGACTCTTGATGTAATATTTCTGATGGTATTCTTCCGCGGCCCAAAATTTCCCCGCCGGCAAAATCGCTGTCGCAATCGGCTTATCGAATTTGCCGGACTTCGCGAGATTCTCCTTTGATTCTTCCGCAATCTTTTTCTGCTCGTCCGTGGTGTAAAAGATCGCGCTCGTATACTGGTCGCCGATGTCATGAAACTGTCCGTCCGTCTGGATCGGATTGATGTTATGCCAGAAAATTTCAAGGAGCTTCGCGTACGATATTTTCGTCGGATCATAAGTGACTTCGATCGCTTCGCGGTGCCCGGTCTCTCCGGCTGATACTTGCTCGTAGGTCGGGTTTATTTCGGCGCCTCCGGCGTAACCGACTAAGGTTGAAATCACGCCTTGAGCGTAGTCGAAGGGCGGTTGCATGCACCAGAAACAACCGCCGGCGAAGACGGCTTTCTCAGCGCTCGCAAGATCGACATCGCCAGCCGAACCGTTGGCGGCTATGCCGAAAACGGCTGCGAACAATACAAACGCTAGAATCGCTCTCTTCATGTAATTGTTTTCTAAGAGTCGCGAACCACTTTTTTATTCCAATCAATAATCCCGGCGTCACGACATTGGATTCGGGAATAACGTGGCGAGTTGGCGGCTCTTACTGAAGAAGCGGACTATTTCGCTACTCCGAGAACTATTATGAAATCACTCCTTCAAACACTTGCGTTTCTCTCCTTCATCGCATCGCTCTCTACCACATTCGCCGGCTCGAGTGTGAACGTCGACAAGAATGGAGTCGGTATCCAAGGGTACGACCCCGTCGCTTTTTTCACCGATGGCAAGCCGCTCATGGGCAAAGAAGACTTTCGCAGCAGTTACCACGATGTCGTTTACCATTTCACGTCCGCGGAACATCAGGCGATGTTCGATGCGAACCCATCGCAATATGAACCACAGTTTGGCGGGTATTGCGCTTACGGTGTGACCAAAGGGCACCTCGCACCTGTTAAGATCGATGCTTTTCAGATCGTGAACGGACGCCTTCTCATGCAGTACGACAGCAAGGTGAGAGAAACTTTCAACAAAGACCAGCGTGGTAATCTGGAACTAGCCGACAAGAACTGGCCTGCCTTGTCCGAAAAAGGACACTAATCATCGCCGCGGGGATTTGAGTTCTCGCGAGCGACGCGCGGGTTTATGCGCGTACGTGTGTTAGTAGAACGAAATCGCTCACGGTGGCACGCTCGTTGGCAAGCGTTCCTGCATCCGATCGACCGGAAAAAAGATGCTTCTGCGCTAATCGTGTGGCCACTGCGGAGAACGATCCGATCACCCAAAGCGCCTCGATGCCTGTGTTTTTAAGGGTGCGGTAAAGAATCGCGGGACCGGGAAGTGGACGGACTGTGCCAATGTGCGCGATGAATCAGGAGCGATGGAGCAAGCTATATGAATAGCGGCTCGCCGACGGAGGCGATGTCCCCGGAGTGATGGAATAAAAAGCGCGGTCTGGGCTCTGTATTCTTACTGAGCATCCATTTATGACAACATCTCTTGAAAGCATTGGTATCCGCATTCTCCGTTACGGCTTCAAAAGAATGAGATACGGCTGCAGGCCGAACCGGAGCAACCCAGTCGGAATGTCGCGGACTTCTTCCCGCGAAAGCGGCGGTTTACCATCCCCGTCGAAGGCAAGAACACGCGCCCATTCCACGCGCACCATATCGAGCGCGAGCGACAAGTGCGGCACCAGTGAGCTGCGGATGCTCGCGCAAGAATTCTTCGAGCCGGCTACCAAGATTGCGCAGGGACCACGACATCGATCCGCAATGATCGAGGTAAGCAACGGCAAGCTTGTCGAACCGCCGCTCCCCAAGGACGGCGCGAACTCCGCGGAAGTCTTCCGCAAAGTTGCCGAGCAATCTCCACCAGTATTGCTAAAAAGGAACTTTGAAATTCAGATCGGCGGGCGTCCCCTTCGTGGTCAAGACCCAAGCCTTTTCTCCGGAATACGAGACTTTAGAAACCCAGCCATCTTTCTCGATCATTTCGTGCGCGTTTGGTTTGATTTGAAAGTCGTCGCCGCGCACGAGGTAAACCATTGCCATCTGCTTGCCGTTTTGCAGACAGAGCATGAGCACCGGCTTGCCATTCCAATCGACGACACTCGATCCGATTAGCCGCAGGTCCATGTCGGTTCCCAGCTTCGGGATTTCCAGGGACGCCTTGCGAACGGCAGGCTGGCGATTAGCCCAGCTGGCGACCGCAGACGCATCGAAGCAAACAAATTGCAATGAAGGCATCTCGCTCGTGTAGCTGATCGCCTGCAAAGCGAGATTGCGCGCGGGGTTGCGCGGCGCGGCGAAGTGCTGCCAGACGCCCACGCCGATCACAACGGCCGCGGCCGCGGCCAGGATTGGCTGCAGCCACCGCACAGCGAAAATGTTCCTCGCCCTTTGAGGCCGGTGATCGAGAATCTCGTATTTCAAATCACGCGGAGCCGTCACCGCTTCTGTGAGCTTCTCGACCATCAGCGCGTCGAACTTTTCCTTTTCCTCAAACCACGCTTGCAGCTCTGGGTCCCGCTCCAGTTCGCGCAGAGCATCAGCAAAAATCGGGTCGTGCGAGTCTTTGCCGCCGAGCCGATACGATTCGAGAATTCTTTTGGCTCGCTCCCTATCCATTCTGGCAACCCCCTTGTTCAGGAATCTTGACGATCTTTTCCGCGTCAGCGACACGTGCACTCTCCAGCCGTTGCCGGAGCATAGTTTTTCCTCGGGCCAGCCGCGACATCACCGTGCCAATCGGCACTTCAAGGATGTCAGCGATTTCTTTGTACGAAAGTTGATCGAAATAGAAAAGGCTGACGGGCAGGCGGAAGTGATCATCCAAGCCCTGCAAGACTGTAAGCAGGCTCTTCGCATCCATGTTAGCTGCGTGATCCACAATTATTAGAGGGCTATCATCGCCCTCTAATTCCACGTCATGGCGTTGACGCACAGCTTCATGGCGCTTCGTGCGCAGAAATTCCCGATGGAGAATCGTGAAGAGCCATTGCTTGCGTTTTGATCGGTCGCGAAGTTGATGCCGGCTTGTCTGCGCTATGAAGAACGCCTGCTGAGTGAGATCGCACGCGTCATCGTGATTGCGACTCAGGCTGAGCGCAAAACGAAATGCCGGTTCGTAGTGTTCCTCAACGAACTTTTCGAAATCGTCCGGCATCGTCTGCGTAGAAATCGGAAGGGTTAGTTTATTTGAGCGCTCGAGCGGGAACACCAGGCCTCGTGTAGAAAGCGATGTCGCGGCGGATGTCATAGCCTATTCGTGCGCCGAGGGAATCGCTGGAACCCCCGACCATCTCGTTCGGAAGATTTCTTTCACAACGTTTCTCTGAGGAGTGTGTCGCGGAAACGGCGCGACCCAGGCAAGCATCGGTTGAAAGAGATGGTGGTTTGATCGCATCCAGTCTGCATCCGACCAATCGGCTGCGCAAGCCGGCCGCAGCCCCGTAAACGTAGGAAGCGGCATAAATACAGGGCCACATTTGTTAGCGCTTATTTGGTTCATTGATTCAACGGGCCAGACTCCCACTATTCCGGTGCCTTCTTCAGTTTGAGCGCAGCGGAGTTCATACAGTAACGAAGGTGTGTCGGGGCGGGACCGTCGTTAAATACATGGCCGAGGTGCGACCCGCAGCGCACGCAGGTAACTTCGTCGCGCGTCATCCCGGCACTGTTATCGGTTGATACAGTTACTTTTCCATCTGCGATCGGGGCGTAGAAGCTGGGCCACCCCGTCCCGGAGTCGAACTTGGTTTCGGGGCTAAACAATTCATTGCCGCAGGCGGCACAGACATAAATTCCTTTCTGATGGCTGTTGGCATATTGGTTGAAAAAGGGCAGCTCGGTGCCAGCTTCGCGCAAGACATGAAATTGGCCTGGCGATAGGATCTTACTCCACTCGTCATTCGTTAGGCTGACTTTCTCGGTGGCGGGAATCGCGTTGAGTTTTGCTCGGATTCGAACTGCTTCAGCGTTGTCCTTTTTTCCGGCGCGGCTCTGAGCAGCCAATAAAAGGACAGCAAACAGAGTGACACAAATGGTTACCGTAAAGATGGCAAGACGCCTAGCTGCCCTTTTCTCCTGCCGTGAAAATTGGATCAAATTCGGAGTCCTCATGGTTATCCTTTTTGTTACGGAATTGCGGGCGGCAACCAGCCGCCAGTAGCTTGTATTGGCACGAGCGCGTCATGCATCGTCACCCACGTGGCCAGCGCAGTGCGCGTGCCTTTGTCCGCTTGACTTGACGCGAGAGCCCACTCTGCGCGGGCGATCCCAGCATCTGCGGTCATCGGTATCAATTCGTAATTTAGAACCACAAAATCATGATGCAGCTCGCGCCCACCGTTCTCGCCTCGCGCGACTTTTGATGCGATCCCACTACCCAAAAGTGCAACGTGCAAGTCCCATTTGGAGGTCGAAGCGGCCACCGGAGCAAAACTGAAGCCGAGGCGCTTGTCCACAATTTGCCGGACGCTCAGCACTCCTCTGTTCGCGCCCGTAGCGGCCGGTAAGCGCGGTTCTGAAAACCAATTCCACTCACGTCCGTTTACGACAAATCCAGGTGTGTAAATAGACGCACTATTCCAAGAAGCGGCGTAGGCGCGCTGACGCTGGGCGAAAACCGGAGACGCAAACCGGTCCTTCCACCCAAGTCCGTCCCAATAGTTAACGTGAAACGCGGTTGGAACGAATTCGCTCCAAAGACCCGGATTCGTTGATAGTTTCCCGAGCCAAGCTTCCGCTGGCGGACAGCTGCTGCATCCTTCCGAAGTGAAAAGCTCTACGAGCGTTGTCTGTTTTTCAGCGCTCTGAAACAACACCTTTCCGTCTTCACTCGCCTGAGTAGCGTATGCAAATAGGCAGCAAAGCGCGATCGTACCGCCGAGACGCGGCTTCTTTGCAAGCTGCAAAAAATTAGAGCCCATTTCCTATTTAGGGTCGCGACGAGCGCTTTTATTCCCAATTGACGGATAAAGAGACCTGACCGGCCAGAAGCGCACCGCGCGACACAAGCAAGAATGCTTTCTCAGACAAAGAACTGTTCGGTGTGCGGACGCAGATCAAGCTCCAGCGTCCAGGCGGAACGCGCTTGATTGGCTAGATGCCAGTAGGCGTCGGCCATACAATCAGGATCGAGCATCGGCTCGGATTGCGCGATTGTGGTTGAATCTCGTGGGGTGCCGATCAACCCGTCCACGACGACGTGCGCGACGTGCACCCCTTGCGGCCAAAGCTCACGCGCGAGCGATTGTACTAGACCGCGCAAGGCGAATTTCGCACTGCTAAATCCCATCCAGCCGCCACCGCGGACACTTGAAGTGGCACCGGTAAAAAGCATTGCGCCGCCGCCGCTGGCGAGCATATCGCGCGCAGTCTCTTGGGCGCAAACAAAACCGCCCAAAGCCGCCACGCGCCACGATTGCTCGAATTGCTCAACCGTCGTCTCGAGCAGTCCGTTGCCTGACGAATCGCTGGCGTTATAAATGAGGACGCCAATCGGCCCGAGTTTCTCGCGTACCTGCGCGATTGCGGAGATTACTTCCGCGGGATGGCTGACGTCCGCGACAAAGCTCGCCGCAGTTTGGCCCGCGGCCGAAATCTCGCGGGCCAATCGTTCAATGAAATTCTGGCGGCGCGCGACGAGGCCGACGCTGAAACCTTCACGCGAAAACCGTCGCGCGAGCGCCGCACCGAGACTAGGGCCCACGCCGGTGACCAACGCGACTCGATTCACGGTTTTCCCCCGAAGGTCACATAATCATCAAGATTGAGCAGATCGACCCATGTCTTAATGTCCTCGCGTGTTTTCGAAAATTTACCGAGAAGCTCTGTGAAGAAGCCGAGTGTCTCCGCGTCGCTATCCGGCCCGCGCCTTTGTTGAAAATCGCTCCATTGCTCAATTTCCCACGGCACACGGTTATGCTTCGCGTTCGTGTTTATCCACTCAAGGATTTCGCTATCGCCCTTGCCCGCGGCGAGTTCTTCGCGCAATGCCACGGGGTCAATGCCGAGAAAATTGATGATGTGCTGATCAAGCGGACAGTCGTAATTGTACTCGCCGTTGCGACCGGCGATGGTGGCGCGACCTTTGTCGAGCATTCGCGGTAGAAGGGCGTAACCGCCAAGCCGGCTGCGCGGGCTGCGTGGTGGACGTTGATTGAGATCGGGTGCGCAGATTTTTGCGGAGCTACTCATAATAATTCTTGAGGAGTATCTAAGTTATTTTCCAGATGGTAAGCATTGGGCTTCTCGCCACTAAGCGGTGGGACGTTCCGCCCTGTTCACATGAAATTCAAAGCAATCGGGGCGATGATAATGCCCCGTAACATCCAAGGTCATGGCTTCCTGTCGGACCCGCTCAAGGTCGAGTTCTGCATGGAGAATCACAGGCGCGTCGAATCTTGCAGGGATAACGTATGAACCGTCCGGGGCGATGATCGCGCTTCCTCCGTTCAACACCCATTGATCAGGTTCTCTCACGCGGTCGGGATGCGGCTTGAGTTCGGGTGGCAGTGCGCTCGCACGCATCAGGGCTCCCGCCGCGAGCACATAGCAGCGACCCTCGAACGCGTAGTGGCGACTAGCCAGTTGATGGACTTCCTTTACCGTTGGCCAAACCGCGCAATGAATGTCTTCGCCGGCTTCATGAAGAGCTTGACGCGATAACGGCATCCAGTGCTCCCAGCAAACCAGTCCCCCGATTCGGCCGACCGAAGTGTCGACGGCGCGAAGACCTGACGCGTCGCCCTGTCCCCACACAAGTCGTTCTGTATAAGTCGGGACGAGTTTCCGATGATGATTAAGGAGCGAGCCATCAGGTCCGTATGTGAGAAGAGCGTTATAGAGAGTTCCGCGGCCCGGGCCACTTGCTACCTGTTCGCTCACGCCGGTGACAAGCGTAATGTGCAACTCCGAAGCGATTCGCGCGATGGCAGAGCCACTGGCCCCGCGGACATCGACGCTCTCGGCGGCCAGGCCACGAAACACCGTCTTGGTGGGCTCGTGATCCCAGAGAGCCACATCTCGACAGAGATCGAGCCACACGGGGTAACCCGGGAGCCAGGTCTCGGGGAAAACCACAAGTTTGGCGCCGGCTGCGGCAGCTTCCTGCGCCAACATCGAGGTGCGCTTCAAACCCTCCGTGAATGTGGACGCCACCTCAGCCTGCACAATCGCGACGCGCGCTATCTTTGACACGGTATTGCAATCATATGGCAACGATTATCCTCCGGCCAACGCGAACAAAATCAGCTGCGGTGGTGGGTCACAGTTTAACATACGGTTCCGCCATTTTGTCCATTCATTCGGTGTTGAGGCGGGTGCGGCTATTCGTCGAAGGAATAAACAACAATCTGCAAACTCTTAATCTTAAACACCGTATGAGATTCGAACCAACTGATGAGATTCTTCGATATGACAAGAGCTGCGCCCTGAAAATCCGTGCCACGGCCGTGCTCGCGCTAAAGGAACTAGATCCCTTGCCTTCGTCAGGGCGTGTGACGCAAGAAGTGTTTGAAGCAGAGGTCAAGCGCATCACGCAAGAGAAATTGCGCCCTTATGGCTGCGATCTCTTCGTTCACCGTATCGGCGGCGGCATGGCTAGCGTGGCGATTAAGATCCAGCGCACCGAAATCGCATACGATCTAATCAAGAGCTTTTTCCATCAAGACAACGGATCGGTTTTAGAAAACGGAGGACAAAATTATGAAGCTGGAGCTTGAAGGTCAGAAGGTAGTGGTCACAGGTGGAGTGCGAGACGTCGGTCGCGCCGTTAGCGAAGCGGTGGCTGGAGGACAAGTCGACGTCGTGATCTGGATACGTGATTGGGACGATCAGGTAGGCGAAGCCCAACAGGGGGCAAAAGTCGAATTGCCAATGGCGTCACAAGAGCCTAACAGAACGTTGCCGCGTGCCTCGCTTTGGCGCGAAACAATGGGCTACCGGACCTAGAACGATTCACTGGCGAGGTCATGGGTTGAGCCGAGCAGCTGACGCCGATACAAATGAACTGATTTCCGCCAGCGACTTGCGGGATATGTCCGGAATCAGGGCGTCTTTTGCCGGGTGGCCGACGACGAGCAGCAGGAATGGTTTCTCGTGTGCCGGACGTTTCAGGATCGAATTTAGAAACCCCATGGGGCTCGGCGTGTGCGTTAGTGCGGCCAGACCGCAGGAGTGAACTGCCGCGACAAGAAATCCAGCGGCGATCCCAACCGACTCAGTCGCGTAGTAGTGTTTCAACCGCGTTCCATCTTCCAGAATCCGGAACGGTTGCACGAACACTGCAATCAACCACGGCGCTGTTTCCAGAAAAGGTTTGCGCCAATCCGTGCCGAGAGGAGCGAGTGCTTCAAGCCAGGCGGCAGGTGCGCGGTGCTCGTAGAATTCACGTTCTTGTTTTTCTGCGGTGC